>Ga0315284_10003102_pt1 | contig 23658 bp, 15 predicted proteins | sample YL17G09_16_MG_FD_203696 | JGI IMG/M metagenome (GOLD analysis project Ga0315284, IMG submission 203696) | Sediment microbial communities from Yellowstone Lake, YNP, Wyoming, USA - YL17G09_16 | ecosystem: Environmental > Aquatic > Freshwater > Lake > Sediment | place: USA: Wyoming | collected...
TTTGAACTCATCATAGATGCTTCTGACATATCTTTCCCAACCATTGACCCTGTGTACCTCGTCCAGGAAAATGGAGACCTTGCCGAACCTTTCGATGAGATCCTCGGCATGGATGAATTCGATGATATCATTGAAATGGGATCCGTTCGGGGGAAGGAGCTTGCGGTTCTCGAAATTCAGGTAGATCGTGGATTCTTTCTTATGCTCCTCCAGCAATCGCATGATGGTCAAGAACATGAGGTAGGTCTTTCCGGCCCGTCTGGGTCCGATTATATCATTGATAAGGTCGCCGTCCAATCTCAGGACGATATCCCTGTTCTTTATGGACGGTAATGGAGCCTCCCAGTACTCTCGAATGACCTGGGATACCTTTTCGGGCATGGATATCACCATCATGAATGTCATTAAACATATTTAATGATTTCTATCAATATCGTTAAATACATTTAACGGTTTTGGCTATGTTAAAATCCCACCCCGAACAGCTTGAAGGGCCATTCCGGACCGTCTCTCATTTTTTTGTATGCCGGTCAGGTTAGGCCTTTTTCTTCCTGTACATCCTCATTGTCTCGACAATAACGAGCACTGTGATTATAATAATAATGAGAACAAGAAGGAAGAGACCTGCTAAATTTGTACTGGTCGAATACGGCTTTGCGGAGACCGCTGTCGTATTTCCGGAGACACCGTATAAATTCTCGGCATTTATCTTATACCAATATTTGTGCCCGTTCGTCAATCCTGTATCCTTGTATTTCGTTGTTGTCGGTGATGCGATCAAAGTGTAGTTCCCATTTTGCGAGTCTGACCGGTATATATTGTAATGAGCTGGTGTCCCGCCGCTTGTGGGCGCAGACCATCTCAAATTGACCTGTGAGTTACCTCCTGTCGCTGTCAGTCCGGTTGGAACGTGAGGTGGGTTGCCTGCGGTAATATTACTTTCATTTGATCTTGGACCTTCACCAACAGCATTGATCGCACTGACGACATAGAAATAAGTGGTACCGCCTGTGAATTGAGTATCATTCCAGGACGTTCCTCCAGCATACCCCATGACGAATAGGGTCTCACCACCTGCGGTCGTTCCACGGTAAATATTGTAGCTCGTGATCGATGTTCCACCATTATCCAGAGGTGCTTTCCAGTTCAATATGATTTTAGCATTTCCTTGAACAACTGTCAGATCCTGCGGGGCGGTTGGCGTTGTCACGGGGGTGGCATTCGCTTCGTTCGACCTTGGGCCCTCACCGATGATATTGCTCGCGGTCACTTCATAGAAATATCCCTGGCCGTTCGTCAAACCTTTATCCAGATACGATGTCACATTTCCGATCTTTGTCAGGAAGGTCTCACAACCTGATGTCGTTCCCCTGTAGATCGTGTAATTCGTGATCAGGGACCCTCCGTCGGAGATCGGTGCCGTCCATGTGAGGGAGACCTGTGCATTGCCTCCGGTCGCCTTAAGGGCCAGGGGCGCAGCAGGTGATGTTGGGGCGGGTGGAGTGCCTAGCGCGTAGAGCTTGCCATCGTGAGATCCGAAATAAATGGTCCCATCCGAACCTATCGCAGGCGATGAATAAACTATATCCCCGGTGGTAAAGTTCCATTTCTCCGTACCATTTAGATACAGCGCATACAGTTTGTGATCGTTGGAGCCGACATAGATTGTACCGTCCGAACCTATCGCAGGCGACGAGTCGACCTCATTCCAAGTCGAGAAGTCCCATTTTTTCGTGCCATTGGGATATATTGCATAGAGCTTGTTGTCGCTGGAGCCGATATATATGGTGCCATCCGAACCGATTGCAGGTGATGAGTAGACATGGTTCCCAGTAGCGAAGGCCCATTTGAGCGTACCGTCGGAATTCACCGCATGAAGATTATTATTGTCGGAGCCCACATCAGAGCCGATATAGATGGTGCCGTCCGAACCGATTGCCGGAGATGTCTGCACCATGTTCCCGATTTCAAAGTCCCATTTCTTTTTACCATTGGGATATAAAGCGTATAATTTTCCATCAAGGGAGCCGACATATATCGTGCCATCAGAACCTATCGCGGGCGACGAATTCCCAATTTCCGTCCCGGTCGTGAAATTCCATTTCTGAGTGCCATTTGGAAACAGTGCATATAGGATGCCTTCGACATCGCCGAAATAGATAGTGCCGTCTAAACCTATTGTGGGCGATGAAGCGACAGCATGCAAGATGGTGAAGTCCCATTTCTTAGTACCGTCGGGATATAATGCATAGAATTTGCTCTCTTCGGAGCCGAAATATATGGTGCCATCTGAACTGATCGCGGGCGATGAATGTAACCAGTCCCCGGTTTCATAGGCCCATTTCTGCGTTCCATTAGGGTATAGCGCATAGAATTTATTGTCTTGCGAACCGAAATAGACGGTGCCGTCCGAACCAATCACAGGAGATGAAGTTATAAAACCCCCTGTAGTGAAGTTCCATTTTTCCTTCCCGTTGTTCTTCGAGGTGTTGTATTGGCTTCTCCCGGTATGGTCCAGGTCATGACGGAACATGGGCCACGGTGAATTTGCTGGTCCATTATAGAGCGGGGTCGCGTTCGCCTCGTTCGATCTCGGGCCTTCGCCGAAAGCATTACTGGCAGTCACCTCATAGAAATATCTCTGGCCGTTCGTGACACCGGTATCCACATATGATGTCACATTCCCGGTCTTCACAAGGAAGGTCTCACAACCCGATGCCGCTCCCCTGTAAATCGAATAATTCGTGATCGCCGACGCACCACTAGATATTGGTGCTTTCCATGTGAGATCGACCCGCGCATTGCCCCCCATCGCTCGGAGGTCCTGGGGCGCAGTGGGTGTTGGAGTTCCTATCGCATACAATTTATTATCGTAGGAGCCGACATAGATGGTGCCGTCCGAACCTATTGCGGGTGATGAACTCACATCGGACCCAGTGGTGAAATCCCATTTCTTAGTACCATTGGGATATAGGGCATATAGTTTGCCATCGTCTGAGCCGAAATAGATGGTCCCATCTGAGCCTATCGCTGGCGATGAATATATACTGCCCATGGTCACGAATTCCCATTTCTTCGTACCATTGGGATAAAGCGCATATAATTTATGCTCCTCGGAGCCGAAATAGATGGTGCCGTCCGAACCGATGGCAAGCGATGAAGATATCCAGCTATTCGTGGTCATATCATTCAGGTCATATTCCCATTTCTTCGTTCCATTTGGATAAACCGCATAGATATTGCGATTACCATAGGCATAAATTGTTCCATCCGAGCCTATCGCTATATTCCCACCATATTCGGTAGTGAAGTTCCATTTCTGCGTTCCGTCTGGAAATAGTGCAAAGAATTTCCCTTTATTGGCGCCAAAATATATCGTTCCGTCCGACCCGACCGCAGCCGAGGATATCCAATCCCCTCCAGTGTCGAAGTACCATCTCTCGGTCCCGTCGGGATCTAATGCAAATAGTTTACCAATATCGGAACCGAAATAGATGGCACCGTCAGGGCCTATGATAGGCGATGATTCGATCGCCTTCCAGGTCGAGTAGCGCCATTTCTCCATTCCACTGGGAAGCAACGCATACAAGTTGCCGTCCAATGAACTGAGATAGATCGTGCCGTCCGAGCCTATCGCAGGCGAGGAAGTCACTTCACTCAAAGTGGTAAAGTCCCATTTCTTCGTACCATTGGGATATACCGCATATAATTTATTGTCACGAGAACCGAAATAAATAGTGCCATTGAACCCGATCGTAGGCGATGAATGAATACCATCTCCAGTTGTAAAACTCCATTTTTCCTGCCCATTGTTCCTTGAGGTGTCGTACTGGCTTCTTCCGGTATGGCTCTGGTCATGACGGAACATGGGCCATGGGGTGTCTGCTAGTCCTTTATTGGACGGGGTCGCGTTCGCCTCGTTCGATCTCGGGCCCTCACCGAGGGAATTATTCGCGGTCACCTCATAGAAATATATCTGGTCGTTCGTCACGCTATTATCCTGATATGTGTGCTGATCACTGACTTTTACGAGGAAGGTCTCGCAACCCGATGTTGTCCCCCGGTAAATTGCATAATTAGTGATCGCTGACCCACCATCGTAATCTGGTGTTTTCCATGTGAGCTCGACCTCTGCATCGCCCCCGACCGCCTGAAGGTCCAGGGGCGCGGTGGGGGATGTGGTGCCTATCGCATACAATTTCTTATCGAAGGAGCCGACATAGATGGTGCCGTCGGAACCTATCGCAGGCGATGAATTGACACTGTTCCCGGTTACAAATACCCATTTTTTCGTACCATTGGGATATAGCGCATATATCTTATGGTCGACAGAACCAACATAGATAGTGCCGTCCGAACCTATCGCAACCGATGATGAATCAATATAATTTCCGGGAGTGAAGTCCCAGTTCTTTGTACCATTGGAAAATACTGCATACAATTTGCCATCCCAGGAGCCGAAATAGATGATGTCGTCCGAACCTATCGCAGGCGATGAATATATACTACCCATGGTCGCGAATTCCCATTTCTTCGTACCGTTGGGATACAGGGCATACAATTTGCCATCGATGGAACCGAAATAGATGGTGCCGTCCGAGCCTATCGACGGCGATGAGGACACCCAGCCCCCGGTCAGGAAGTCCCATTTCTTCGTGCCGTTGGGATATAGAGCATATAATTTGTTATCCCAGGAGCCGACATAGATCGTGCCGTCCGTACCAATCGCGGGCGACGAATACACCTGGGCCCCGGTAACGAACTCCCATTTCTTCGTGCCGTTGGGATACAGCGCGTATAGATTGCCACCCATGGAGCCGATATATATTGTCCCATCCGCTCCAATTGCTGGCGATGAGGCCACAGCATTCCCGGTGGCAAAGTCCCACCTCTTTGTGCCATTGGGATTTACCGCATATATCTTGTTGTCCGTGGAGCCGATATATATCGTGCCGAACGGATCTATTGCCGGCGATGAGAACACACTGGCCCCGACATTGAAGTCCCATTTCTTCGAACCATCGGGATCCAACGCATATAGCTTATGATCGAAAGAACCGAAATAGATGGTGCCATCTGTTCCAATCGCAGGCGATGATTGCACATTGTCCCCAGTGGCGACCTCCCATTTCTCCTGCCCATTGTTCTTTGAGGTATCGAATTGGCTCCTTCCGGTGTGGTTCAGATCATGACGGTACATGGGCCATGGAATGGGGTCCGAGCTTCCTATCGCATACAGTTTATTATCGTAGGAGCCGACGTAGATGGTGCCGTCTTGACCTATCGTCGGCGATGAGGAGACATAGTCCCCGGTATCGTAGTTCCATTTCTTCGTGCCATTGGAATTTATCGCGTATAGTTTGGAATCGCCACTACCGACGTAAATGGTGCCATCGGAACCTATGGCTGGCGATGAATAAATAACGTCCCCGAGTTTGACCTCCCATTGCTTCGTACCATTGGGATTGAGCGCATATAGTTTGGAATCCGCACTGCCGACATAAATTGTTCCATTCGCGCCTATCGCGGGGGATGAATACACGACGTTCCCTGTGGTAAAATCCCATTTTTTTGTTCCGTTCGGATTCAATGCATATAGCTTGTGATCGTCGGACCCGACATAGATGGTGCCATCCGTTCCTACCGCCGGCGATGAACGCACCTGATCCCCGGTGGTAAAGTTCCAGTTCATCGTTCCATTGGGGAATAGTGCGTATATCTTCTTATCCATGGAGCCGAAATAGATCGTGCCATCCGAACCTATCGCAGGCGATGACCACACATTCTCCCCTGCTGCGAAATCCCATTTCTTCGTCCCATTGGGAAATAGCGCATATAATTTCTTGTCGACAGAGCCGAAATAGATAGTGCCATCCGGTCCTATTACCGGCGATGAATGAACTTTGTCCCCGGTAGTGAAGTCCCACTTTTTCGTTCCATTGGGGAACAGCGCATACATCTTGCCGCCCTGGGAGCCGACATAGATGGTGCCGTTCGAATCTATCGCAGGGGACGCGGTCACCCAGCCCCCGGCCATGAATTCCCATTTCTTTAGACCATTGGGATACAACGCGTATAATTTAGAATTCTCAGAGCCGAAATAGATGGTACCGTCCGGATCTATCGCAGGAGATGAGAATATACTGGACCCGGTATCGAATTCCCATTTTTCCAGCCCGTTGTTCTTGGAGGTATCGACCTGGCTCCTTCCGGTGTGGCCCAGGTCATGACGGAACACGGGCCATGGGGAGTTCGCGGGTCCGATACCGGCCCTCGGAGAACTCAGTATGTTCTTATCATTATCATTCTTGATCGATGTGCCGGTTATATTCCCATATAGATTGGGAAACAGTAAGATGAACACAACCGTCATCACGAATATATTTTTCATGCAACACCTTTCTATGTTGGGACGGTCTCTATCTTCAATGTATTATCGTTGATATATTATTTATGATTTGTTGATAGTGACTTGAATGATAACGCCGAGGCTAGAAAAAAGGCCAATGGCTCAGACCTCCCCCGATTGAAATTCAAAATATATACCAAAGCGGAGGTGGGACATCCTCAATCCTGTTTATTCTTCTTTTTCGATTGTAGGGATAAGTTAAATCTTTTTTTCTTGTACATTCTCATGGTCTCGACAATAAGAATTAATATGATTATTATAATAATAAGAATTAAAAGGAAGAGACCTGCCAAATTAGTACTAGTTGCGTACGGCCTTGCGGAGATCGCTGTCGTATTCCCGGAGACACCCCAGGAGTTCTCGGCATTTATCTTGTACCAATATTTGTGCCCATTCGTCAATCCGGTATCCCTATAATTTGTTGTTGTCGGAGATGCGATCTTGGTATAGGTCCCATTTTGCGTGTCGGAACGATACACATTGTAATTAGTTGGTGATCCGCCGGTCGTAGACGGAGACCAACTCAGGACGATCTGCGCATGCCCTCCGGTCGCCGTCAATCCGATCGGAACATGAGGTGGGTCGCCAATGGTGATATTCCTCTCATCCGATCTTGGGCCCTCGCCAATAATATTGACCGCACTGACGGCATAGAAGAAAGTGAAACCGGCGACAAGATGAGTATCGGTCCAGGACATTCCTTTGGTGTATAACCCTTCGAAGAGAATTTCACCACCGGCGGTCTCTCCACGGTATATGTTGTAGCTCGTGATCGGTGTTCCGCCATCGTCCAGAGGTGCTTTCCAGTTCAATATGATTTTATCATTCCCTTGAACCGCTGTCAGATTCTGCGGGGCGGTAGGTGTTGTCATGGGGGTGGTATTCGCTTCGTTCGATCTCGGGCCCTCACCGATGATATTATTCGCGGTCACTTCGTAGAAATAATTCTGGCCGTTCGTCACATCTTTATCCAGATACGATGTCACATTTCCGAGCTTTATGAGGAAGGTCTCACAACCCGATGTTGTTCCCCTGTAGATCGTGTAATTTGTGATCTGGGACCCGCCATCGGAAATTGGCGCCGTCCATGTTAGAGCGACCTGTGCATTGCCTCCGATCGCCTTGAGAATCAGGGGAGCAGCAGGGGATATTGGGGCGGGTGCAGTGCCCAGCGCATATAACTTGCCATCGTCGGATCCGAAATAGATAGTACCATCTGAACCTATCGCAGGCGATGAAGACACTAGACCCCCGGTGGTAAAGTTCCATTTCTCCGTACCATTTAGATACAGTGCATACAGTTTGTGATCGTTGGAGCCGACATAGATTGTGCCGTCCGAACCTATTGCAGGCGATGACCACACATTGCTCCCTGTGGCGAAGTCCCATTTTTTCGTCCCATTGGGATATAGCGCATATAATTTATTATCGGTGGAACCGAAATAAATAGTACCGTCCGTACCTATTGCAGGCGATGAAGACCCATAGTTCTCGGTAACAAAATCCCATTTCTCCGTACCATTGAGATATAGTGCATGTAGGCCATCCATTGAGATGACATAGATGGTTCCGTCGGAACCCATTGCCGGCGATGAAGGAATACCGAACCCAGTATTAAAGTTCCATTTCATCGTCCCATTGGGATATAGCGCATATATCTTGCCATCTTGGGAGCCGAAATAGATAGTGCCGTCCAAACCTATCGCAGGCGATGAAACCACAGGGTTCCCTGTAGTAAAATCCCATTTCTTCGTACCATTGGGATACAGCGCATAGAGTTTATTATCGACACAACCGAAATATATGGTGCCGTCTAGACCTATCACAGGCGATGAACGCACAATGTTCCCAGTATTAAAGTCCCATTTCATCATACCATTTGGATATAGCGCATTCATTTTATAATTCTCGGAGCCGATATAGATGGTGCCGTCCGCACTTATCGCAGGCGATGTGGCCACTTGGCCCCCAATGAAATAGTCCCATTTCTTCGTACCAGTGGGATTTAGTGCATAGAATTTATAATCTTCGGAGCCGACATAGATAGTGCCGTCCAAACCTATCGCAGGCGATGAAACTACAATGTATCCAGTAGTAAAGTTCCATTTTTCCTTCCCATTGTTCTTCGATGTGTCGTACTGGCTTCTTCCGGTATGATTCAGGTCATGACGGAACATAGGCCAAGGTGAATTTGCCGGTCCATTATAGAGCGGGGTCGCGTTCGCCTCGTTAGATCTCGGCCCCTCGCCATTGGCATTGACAGCAGTCACTTCATAATAATATCTCTTTCCGTTGACCACATTATTATCCTGATATGTCGTCACGTTCCCTGTCTCGGCAAGGTATGCCTCACCGCCCGAGGCCTCTCCCCTGTAGATTCTATATTTACTAATCGCTGATGAACCTTCGAACTTTGGTGTTTTCCATTTGAGGTTGACCTGGGCGTTTCCACCGTAGGCCGTCAGGTTCTGGGGCGCAGTGGGGGACGACGTGCCTATGGCGTATAATTTCCCATCATCGCAGCCGATGTAGATCGTGCCATCCGAATCTATTGCAGGGGAGGAATTCGTTCCATTATCTAGTATGAACTCCCATTTCTCCGTTCCGTTTGGATAAACGGCAAATATCTTGGTCGGTGCCCTTTCCCAAGAGAAGGCCGATCCAAAATAGATGGTCCCATCCAAGCCTATCGCTGGCGATGACCTAGAGATATAGCCCGCGGAAAAGTTCCATTTCATCCTTCCATCCGGTGACAAGGCGTATAGCAATCCATTCGTGCAGCCAAAATAGATCGTTCCATCCGGACCTATTCCCGGCGTGGATTCTATTGTATTGTTGACACGGAATTTCCATTTTTCCGTCCCATTGGGATAAAGTGCGTACAATTCACTGTGAAAAGGATCCCAATCATATGAGCCGAAATAGATGGTTCCATCCGAATCTATCACTGGCGAGGTGGATATTACACGGTTTATCGCAAAATTCCATTGTCCCCAGCCGAGCGGAGAAAGCGCATTGAGCTTCATGGAACCGATGTAGATAGTGCCATTCATCGCCAATGTGGGCGAGTTTGCCTCGCTCATGGATGCATAGAATGTCCAATATTTCGTTCCATTAGGATGTAGGGCATACAGTGTCGAGTCCTCGGCGTAGACATAGATCGTGCCGTCCATGCCGATTGCGGGGGACGAGCTCACCTTCGATCCGACCGAGAACTCCCACCTCTTCGCGCCATCGGGTAGGATCGCATAGATGTGCCCGTCATGTCCTTGCGTCCTGTCATCGCCTGTGCCGACATATATGGTCCCGTCAAGGGCCACCGTCGGAGACGAATCCACGTCGCCAAGGAAGACGCTCTCCCACTTCTTCTTTCCGTTCGAGCCGATGGCGTACAACTTGTTATCTTGAGAGCCGATATAGATGGACCCGTCCGGGCCGATCGTCGGCGAAGATTGTATTGGGCCGCCAGTCTGAAATTCCCATTTCTTCAGCCCATTGTTCCTTGAGGTATCATATTGGCTCGTTCCCGTACGTTTGAGATCATGATGGTACATGGGCCATGGGGAATCGGCAGGTCCATTGTTGGTCGGGGCGGCACTCGCCTCATTCGACCTCTGACTTTCACCGAGGCCGTTGATCGCAGTGACTTCATAGAAGTATGTCTGCCCGTTTATTACATCATTATCTTGATAGGTGGTCGCATTACCCACCTTTACAAGGAATGTCTCGCAGCCTGACACCGTTCCCTTGTAAGTCGCATAATTCGTGATTGGCGACCCGCCGTCATCGCTTGGTGGCCTCCATGTGAGGGAAACCTGCGCATTTCCCCCCACCGCTTTGAGATTGAGAGGTGAAGAGGGGCCCAACCCTATCGCATACAATTTATTATCGTTCGACCCGACATAGACAATACCATCAGCACCTATCGCGGGCGATGATTGGACATCATCCCCTGTCAAATAGGCCCATTTTTTGGTTCCATTGGAATTCAGCGCATAAAGGTTATTGTCCCAAGAGCCAAAATAGATAGTACCATCAGAACTGATTGCGGGCGATGACCCGATATTGCCCCCAGTCGCGAATGACCATTTCATCGTGCCATTGGGATATATTGCGTAAAAATCATCATCATAGGAACCGAAATAGACGGTCCCGTCCGAACCTATCGCAGGGGACGACTCGACATAACCTCCAGTAGTGAATTCCCATTTCTTCGTGCCATTGGGAAAAAGGGCGTACAATCTATGATCTCCGGAGGTAATATAGACGGTGCCATCAGAACCGATTGCAGGTGATGAGAGGATCGCATCTTTCGCAGCGAATACCCACTTTTTCGTCCCATTAGGAAATATCGAAAATAGTTTGTTATCCAAGGAACTTATGTAGATGGTGCCATCAATTCCAATTGCAGGAGAATTAGTATATATCGTATATCCAGTCGAAAAAACCCATCTCTGTGAACCGTTAGGATAGACTGCATAGAGATTGCCATCCTCGGAACCAAAATAGATGGTGTCATCCAAACCTATCAGGGGCGATGAGAATAGGTATTGCCCTGTTGCGAAATCCCATTTCTTCGTACCATTCGGATTGATCGCATATAGGTTGTCATCCTGGGATCCAACATAGATTGTTCCGTCCGAACCTATCGCAGGGGATGATTCGATGTGACCCCCTGTAGTGAAGGTCCATCTCATCGTGCCATCTGAATAAATCGCATATAGTTTGCCATCGATGGATCCGATATAGATCGTGCCATCTGATCCTATCGCTGGCGACGAATAATAAATCCTGTCTCCAGTTGTAAAATCCCAATGTTTCTGCCCATTATTCTTTGATGTGTTGTATTGGCTTCTTCCGGTATGGTTCAGATTGTGGCGGAACATGGGCCATGGAGCGTTTGCAAGTCCAATATTGGACCTCGAGGCGTTCTGAATGATATCTCTCGAATAGATTTTGTTACTGCTCTTCTCATTATCATTCGTTATCGATGTGCCAGTTATTTCCCCATATAAATTGGGAAATAGTAAGATGAACACAACCGTCATCACGAATATATTTTTCATACAACACCTTTCTATGATGGGGCGGTCTTTATCTTAAATGCGTTATCGTTGATATATTATTTACGATTTGTTAATAACGACTTGATTGATAATACCTAAGCTAATGGAAAAAGGCCAATGTACCAACTCTCCTGATTGAGATTTCACCTATATAGGAAAGCGGGGATGGGGCACTTGCAATCTGATAGATCCCGCTCAAATCCCACATCTCATTAGAAAAATGAGTTGTCTATCGAAATCTTTCCGACGGTCACTTATTCTCACTAATGCGCGAAATCGCCCCTTCTATGACGCTTGTATCCAATCCCGTCAAAATAGACGCCTGAACGGCATCTTCATGTTGGAATGTCTTCCTGAATCTGCGTATTGACTTGAGCCCAACGATTTCCTCAAGCCCATCGAGATTTGCATCCTTTGAATAAAGGACCAATGTGACTAGATCCGCAAGGTCTTTGGACCTTTTATGTTCCTTCTCTCGGTCGGGGAACGATTTTATCTTCATGCCAACGAGAATCTTGGTTGCGGGAAGCCATATTTGTTTTCCAAAGGCCTGGGTCACGATATGATTCTCTTTGTCTTCAAAGATAGATTTTACCATAGGTTCGTTGATAGGAATGAAATGATAACGGTCCTTGAACCACTTTGGGACCGTATCCACTATCATATCAACATACATTTGGAAGATGTTGAATAGAGGAATCGACTTCGCTTTCTCTCCATCTAGCATTTCCCCGGTTTCGAGATGGATCTCTTTAAATAATCTGAATGATAGAGGTCTGAATCCCATCCTTTCTGTAAGATGCCGATAGACCCTCATGAAAGACGCGCGTTCAGGCCCTTTGCTCAAGCTGAAACCGAGGTCGATATCCCTCGAACCCAGATACACCCGTCCATTGTCCTTCTTGAACCGCTCATTGACCAACATATGGACAGCCCATCCACCTAGCAAGAGTAGATTCTCATCCGTCGAAGATATTAGCATTTCTAAATGCTTCATGGAAATATTGAACTCAAGATTAGTGTACATATCGTTTCACCATCATCTCATAGGCCTCAAATGCTACACCACCTTCACGCCTGAGATCCAAAAGCACCTGGGGGATCGAAGCCACCCAGAGCCCCCGCACGTTATTCTTCCTATAGAAAACGTGCTCGTCATTCACAAGGACCCGCAGGTTCCCTTTACCGACGAGACCCTTATTGCGAACGATGGCAGTCTTCCATTTTTCAAAGTCCTTGGGGCGGATGTAAATATCGGTTCTGCTTGGGAACAGGTAATGATGGAGGAGGTTCTCCGCAGTGTATGTTGTGAGAACATACTCCAGGTTTACCCCTTTCAAGAAAGTCTCTGGGTCTGAAATGAAGAAATCGAAATGCTTGGAGGCATAGGCGATTGATGCCCAATAATCGAAAGTTCTTTTAACATTTAGGACCCGCGTTTTCTTAATCAACTTTTTTTTCTCAAGGTTCTTCAGGAACTCCATGGTCCAACCTATGGAGCATTCGGATAGCTTTGAAATTCTGTATTTTGACAATTCGCCATTAGGCTGTGAAAGAAGGACTCTAAGGATCCGTTCTCGTCCGGTTCCGTGCATATTATATCGGAATCATTATGTGTTTAAATACTTTTCCGATATATCGGTAATCGTTGCTGTTTAAATATATTGCATGCATAACCGAATTTTCTTTAATTACTCCTCGACATCATTTTCAAATCCCACCTTGAACATTAATATCCGGTCTTCCTGTATTTCCATCATATCACGAAATTCCCAATGAAATCTATTCATCCTGACCAAGAAAACCATCGTCGGATATATATCCGCTATGTTTAAATATAATAAATAAATACAGATATGTCCGATAATTATATATGGTATAGCATAAATAAGATATATTCAATGAGCGTCGGCATCGAGACAGGTTCAAAGATAAAGATCCATGGTACGAAGGTCGATCGTATCTATCGGGTGCTGTTAAGCAAGGAAAAGAGCGGCCTTACCTGGTATCGTATCGCCAAGTATGCAGAGGTCGCTTACGGATGGGCATATCAGATCCTCAAGGTTCTCGAGCGGAAGGGGATCATCAAGGGTTATAAAGTCAAGAAACCTCGACGCTTGTTTGATGTGTGGGCCGACCGTCCCGATACGCGGATGTACCGGGAGTATCATATTCAAGAGCCAAAGCGGGTCCTCAAGGGTATCAAGATGGACTTCGCATTTACCGGCCATTTTGCAGAGAACCTAATGAATGGATACCTCTTTCCAAGGTACTATGACCTCTACATCCGACATGAAGATGCTCTTGCGTGGCACAGACGCATGGTCGAGAACGGCTATGTCGGAACAGGCAATGTACGCATCTTCCTGGCCGATGCGCATGTCTTCTTTGAGCGACGGAAGGTCGACGGATGGCCCACGGTATCGGTCCAGCAGCTGATCGTTGACCTTATTCGAGAAGGTGCCGAATGCGCAGAAGCGGCCGACCTTCTCATAAAGAGGTTCTACAATGACTGAAGAGTTCTACGAACGGTTGGAGACGGAGACCGCGAAGAACGCCCTGATGGCGCTGTCCAAGCAACTTCCCGAACCTGTCGTGGTTCTGGGCGGGTGGGCTGTCTACCTTTCGGTGGTGCCGCCCCGATGTTCGAGCCACCAAACAACCCTCTTTAGCATATTATATTAATTATAACGGCATACTCGGGACAAGGTGCACCATGGTCCTGAAGAAGATATCCGAGGCCATCATAGAGCCGGACCCCGAGCTCGTCGAGAGCCTGGTCAAGGAGGCCCTCGCGAAGGGCCTCAAGCCCAAGGATATAATCGACAACGGGCTCATAGCCGGCATGGACGTCGTTGGCGCGCGTTTCAAGAAGGACGAGGTGTTCATACCCGAGGTCCTTATGTCCGCCAGGGCCATGCACGCGGGCCTGGAGATACTGAAGCCGCTATTAACAGAGGCGGACGAGAAGGCCAAGGGCGTCCTAGTCATAGCCACGGTCAAGGGGGACGTCCATGATATAGGCAAGAACCTCGTGGCCATGATGTTCGAGGGGGCCGGGTTCAAGGTCGTGGACCTGGGGGTCGATGTCCCAAAGGAGAGGATCGTGGAGGCGGCCAAGGCCAATTCTGCGCAGCTTGTGGGGCTGTCAACGCTCCTGACCACCGGTCTCGAGAGCATGAAGGAGACCATCAAGGCGGTCCGCGGGGCCGGCTTCAAGGGGAAGGTCATCGTTGGGGGGGCGGCGGTAACGGAGCACGAGGCCTCGGCCATGGGGGCCGACGGCTTTGCCGAGAACGCCAATCTGGCCGTGGACAAGGGCAAGGAGCTCCTTCACGTCAAGTAGAGGTCGTAGCATGGCGGACAACAAGGGCGGCATACCCGTTTTCCTGGTGGAAGGCGACACGCTCCCCGAGGCCTGGGAAAAGAGCGTGCTGAAGGTCTGGGAGGAGGGGGCCTCCATAAGGACCGAGTACGACAAGGAGGGCAGCCCTCCTAGTAAGGACGCCACCATGACCTTTGTTGTTAGAAAGCCGTTTTCCGAGCCCAGGCTGCACAGGGCCTTCCCGGGCGGCATCGAGGAGCTCGAGAAGTACAGGCTCGAGGTCGTGGAGGGCATACACGACCACTGGATCAAGCCCGAGGAAGGAAAGTGGACCTACACGTATCACGGGAGGCTGTTCAACTACGCCCCCGTGGAGGATCTCTCCTCGTCGAAGGTCAAGAGCCCCTTCCAGTCCGTGAATCAGATCGAGTACGTCATCAAGAAGCTCTCGGAGACGCCCCACAGCCGCAGGGCCCAGGCCACCACATGGATGCCTTCGGCGGACCCCAAGACCTACGACTGCCCGTGCCTCCAGAGGCTCTGGTTCAGGATCATCGAGGTGGACGGCGTCAAGGAGCTCGAGATGAACTCCCACTGGAGGTCTCGGGACGCCTACAAGGCGGCCTTCATGAACATCTATGCGTTGACGGACCTCCAGCGGACGGTCGCGGAAAGGATATCGAAGAACCGTGGGGAGAAGGTCGAGGTCGGGAGATACGCGGATATCTCTGATTCGTATCATATCTACGGGTTTTATTTTGAGGAGTTCGAGAGGAGCTTTTTGAAGCTTGTTAAGGCGAGGAGTTTTGAGAAGAGGACCTGGAGATCGGATGACAGGACGGTGCAATATGGTATAAAGCAGGCGCACAAGATGTTGGAGGAGGAACGGAAGAAGGAGGGTGGGGGCGGGGCGTAGGTTTGTAGAGAGTACCTTGTGGGAAGTTCTCTCCTATTCAAATGTGCAGCGCAAAGATTGAACCGAAAGGGGTTCGTTTTGAGCATTTCATCATCATTCAAGGTGTCCACGTTTTTCAGGTCGGTCCGGCCAACCGTAAGTTACAAATATAAGTACATCATATAATTACACTAGGTGATTACATATATCCAAGATGGCGTGGCTTCGAAGTCAAGCCATCGCTCTCAGCGGATAGGGAGATGCGAAAACTGGGGCTCTATCTTGATGATGTGATCACCGTGCTCGAAGAAGGCAAAGACTGTTCAATGTCGAAACGAAAAATGGGTATTCACGAAAGAGCCCGGAAAATGCATGGGAAGATGATCAAGGTCGTGGTCGTGGAATCTATCACGAGATGGAACAATGAGACTTGCTGGTTGATAACACATGTGGGGCGATATCATGAAAAATGAACTTGAAAAGGAGGTCGTGCGTTGTATCTGCGGGTCCTGGACGAGCCCGAAGCTCTTGAAGATCGAAGGGCTTAAGATACGGGGATCGGTCTGCCCCAAGTGTGGGGAGACCTACCTGAACGGCGAGGATGCCATGATGCTATCGGAATACCGGAGACTAAAGGATTCCATACTCGAAGGAAAGGTGACCATATCCGGCAACTCGTTCAATATCAGGATACCGATCGGGCTGGTCCGGGCCTTGGGCCTCAAGAAAGGAAATAAGGTCAATATTAAGGTCAATGGCCCGAAAGAGCTGATAATCAATATCGCTTGAAGTATTGTCCACAGTAGAATAATGGACACTTTGGGCCAAATCAATTTTTTTATGCCAAGGTTATCAAATATGATAACTATAGGATAATGAAATTTAAACTGGCAATCCCTCTCTTATTCAAATATGCAGCACACAAATGTGCAGCACGCATAATAGTGCAGTCCATCTTGTAAGATATCGGATATTACTAAATTCGACCGATACCGATATATAATCGAACGCATATATCGGATAATTGATAATATGGCCGATACCGATAGTATAATCAGGGACGCCCTTCTCGAAAGGATTGAGCATAAGAAAAAAAGGTTGGACAATGAACGGCCCTTGCCAAAAGACGTCCTTCAGAGACTTCACCAAGAAATCCGACTGGCCCACACATACCATTCAGACGCGATCGAAGGGAATACCCTGAGTCTTCAAGAGACCCAGCTCATCCTGGAAGACGGCATCACGATCGGCGGTAGGTCGATCCGGGAACACCTCGAGGCGATAGGGAACGCGAATGCCTTTGACAGGATCGAGGTCCTTGCCAAGGGTAAGAAGGAACTCGATCATGTCATCATCCAGGAGATCCACGAATTGGTGACGAAGGGGCAATTGACGGATTCGGGAAGGTATAGGGTCCATAATGTGCGTATCACCGGGGCGAAGTTCACCCCGCCAGATTTCTCGAAATTGATTCCTTTGATGGATGATTTCCTTAAAGAGATAAGGAAGATGAAAGGACACAAGATCACCACAGCCTCTTACTTGCATTACCGTTTCGTCTGGATCCATCCGTTCTCGGATGGAAACGGGCGTGTCGCCCGGTTGCTGATGAATTTATATTTGATGAGCTACGGGTATCCCCCGACCGTGCTGAAGAAGGAGGACCGAAGGAAATATTACAATTACCTGAACAAGGCGAACGATGGGGACCTTGGGCCCTTCGTGAATTTCATCGCCAAGGCGGTCGATGAATCGCTCTCGTTATATATCTCGGCCTTTGGCGGGAAGGATGAGCTTATGTCATTGAAGGAGTTGGCCAGAGGCTCACCCTACTCCCAGGAATATCTCAGCCTGAGGGCAAGACAGGGAATTTTAGACGCTGTGAAGATTGGTAAGACATGGCATTCGACAAGGTCGGCAATGGAGGCATACCTTAAAGGGCGGAAAAGGTAATGACGGGCCTTTAAAAATGAAAAGTGGAACCGCCGGGGGCTATTCCCTTTCGTTATATTGTATTATGAAAACCTACTGATATATTGATAAATAAATACATGAACCCGCCGGGTGTATAGAATCCGTCAATTCGCTCGAATTGAGTACCTTGCCCATCCCATCGGCCCGAACGGGTCCTTCCGGGCCGGGACCTCAAACCGGCCCCTTTTTATATTTTCATATATCCCCTTGGCTGTGGGACATAATTAGCTAAACCCTCACCGTGCACGATGCTGCCCAAGCACGAAACCCCGTCTATTCCTTCGTTGGCCGACGAATGACTACATAGACATTACGTCCCAGGTACTCTTTTGGACAGTCGATCTTTGCACCGGTCCCGAATTTCGTAACGGTCTTCTCGAAGAACGCTTCAATACCCTCGACGGTCAACTTGACGGCCTCTTGCACCGGCACTCGTCTCATACAAAAAGCATATATATATGACATATATATTATGGTTTCGGTGCTTACAGCCAAGAAGATCCAAGCCCGGCTCCAGGAATTGGAGGTTCTACTTCGGGACCAGTATAAGCCCCAGCATCCGCCGAAGAAGCGAGACTGGCGGACTTACGAGGAACAATGGGCTAGACGAATCCGTCTCGTGATGCGCAATCTCGAACCTATGGTAGACAAGGCCTGTGATTTCGCGATCACAAGAGGACCCGGCGCCCCCCATGAACTCACCCTCAAGCAGCGTGTGGTATTGCTCCTCCTCAAAACGTTGTATAAACAGAGCAATCGAAGGATGTCCGGAATGCTTGTGGCATTCTCACTCCTCTCTGGCCTGGATGTGAGCTATAAGACGGTGGAGCGACTGTATTCCGATCCAGAGGTGGAGATAGCACTCGCAAATCTCCACAGGTTGATGTTGGAACAGCGTGGAGTGAAGAAGACCGATGCCACAGGCGATGGGACCGGTTACGGACTATTGATTACCCAGCATTACGCCAGCACCGTGCAGCGACAGCGCGATAAATCGAAGGAGAACCCCTCGGGAGAAAAAGGGACGGACAAGGCAACGAAGGATGCATCATCCCCCAAAAAAATCAAGAGGTGGGTGTACGCCTTCCGCCTCATGGACCTGAGAACACACCTGTATGTCGCTATCGGAACGAGCATGAGGAGCGAGCGTGTGGCTTACGAGGCGGCGCTCAATTGGCTTCAACGAATGGGTGTCGAGGTGAACTCCATCCGCCTTGATCGGTACTACAGTTTCCCGAAGGACGCAGCACGCTTCAATGGGGCTAGGGTCTACCTGATTCCTCGTAAGAATATAGCCCACATCCCAATCATCCCCGAATGGCTTGAGGCCATGCGAGGATTCGTGGAAGAAACGCTTGGATATTTGGAGCAATATTATCTTCGGGAGCAGTCGGAAGCAGGATTCTCGGCGGACAAGCGAATGTTCGGCTGGAGGATTGCTCAGCGCCGGGACGACCGAATTTCTACTGCACAGACCTGCCTATCGACATGGCATAACCTGCTAAATCTCTACGGCCCCGATCATTCATTTCCGGGAATGGGCAAGTCGAATTGAATTCTGTCCCACAGCCGGGTGGTGGGATTGTATATAGTGGTCAAATTTGGCAGATTGAATTGAAACTGACTTCCGGTATTCATTCTGTGGAAATAGTACGACCAACCGGTACAGATAGTAATTACGATACCCATATAGAAACGAATAAAAAAAAGTGTGTTCAATTCTTTTGGTGGAACAATCTTTCCGTCAATGTAAATCCTGACCCTTATGCTTGTCCCCCCTAAATGATTGCTAAAATTGACAATATATTAACTATAATTCCTATGAAATAGCGCGGGGTGCAGGATTTGAACCTGCAAGGTGTCGCCACCAGTGGTTTTCGATTGTGGTGAAATTGGCATTCTCGACCCCATTTCAGGACCACCGCCTTACCGGATTGGGCCAACCCCGCATGTGAGAGTGCTCCCGCCAGGATTTGAACCTAGATCGAGGAATTGAGAATTCCTCATGATTAGCCGAATTACACCACAGGAGCATCGTGATACCCGAGGTCGGGGTCGAACCGACTACCTTCTGCTTGTAAGGCAGACGTCCTTCCAGCAGGACCTCTCGGGCAAATTGTTCAAGATTAAGAATCGATTGCAGGGAGTAAAATCTCGAGGAAATTGTGTGGCAAATCATGTTAAATGATTATTTCATCAAATCCATCAGGATGGCCTGGATCCCATTATAATCCATATTATCCATTTTATTGTAGAGGTCGAACCAGTTATCAAAGTCTTTTTCGGGGATTTCATATTTTGTAATCATAATCATTATTTCAAACCACTTGTGTCTTTCAGGATATCCCGAGATTCAGTAGTTGTGTCCGTTGATTGCCGTACTCTAGGCATTTAGATTCGACGAATGCCGTACTTCTCACCAACGGATTCATGCTGGTCTAGAGCCATTCATGTTATTGGCGATAAGCATGAAGTCAAACCCTAGACCAGCAGGCCTTTCGGCCCAGAAAGATAATACGACTTCCGAGAGTATAAACCTTGGGATTGCCAAGAGAGGTTTCAGGAAGAAGAACGGCCCCACCAAAGAGGAAATGTTGAACCTCCTTCTCCTGCCCATCGTCCACCTTTATGAGACCTGTGCGCATAAGATCTCGTCGGTAGAAGCTGTTGTGGCGGTGGCTATTCTTTCTTGCCTGCAGAAGACATCCATCGACGATGTCTGTAGTTATGTTGTGGAAAATCTCTCGGCAAGAACGGTCCGGTTCTATCTCTCCTGTCTCCATCTCGACAAGGTCGAGAAAGGAGTGAATGGCCTTCTCCAGAAAGAGGTCGTTCCGAGGATACAACGCAAATGGGTCAAGCTCGTGGCGGACCTGGTCCTTATCCCATACTACGGCGATGAATACGAGGACGAGAATGAGATCAGAGGTGGAAAAGCCAAGGAGGGAACATCCCATTTCCATGCTTATCTAACGGTATATGCCGTCGTAAGAAATCACAGGTATACGATTGCTCTGAGATATGTCCGTAAGAAGGAGGCCGTGGACGAGATCTTCAGTGAGACAATGAATGAGATCCTGGCGCTCGATCTCAATATCCGGCGTGTATATCTCGATAAGGAATTCTGCAGCGTCCGGGTCATCAATTACCTTCAAGAAAAGCACCTGTCCGCAGTCATTGCAGTACCAGCCCGAGGTGACAAGATCAAAGGCCTCAAGTGCCGGAGCAAGGGTTCTCGCTGTCTTCAGTGGTCCATGAGAAACAAGTACGATGAGCAGGCATACTTCCTGCTCCAATGTCGTCAGAAGTACATGAAAGGAAGCAAGGTCCTCGGCGGTGGCGCCACTTGGTTCTTCTATGCAACGATAAGCGTGTGCAGGAATCCAAAGCGGACCTCGGAAGAATATCGTCGACGATTTGGAATTGAATCGTCTTACCGGATGATGGATAAGAGCAGGGGCAGGACGAGTTCACAGAATCCCGCCTTGAGGCTCTTCTATGTCCTCATCGCATTCATGGTCGTAAACCTCAAGGTGATTTTCGAGATGCTATTGGCGAGAACAAAACGGATCTCAAGGGTCAAGTCGACAAGTATTATGAGGCAGGCCCGTCTACAACGCATTTTCAGGTCGATGTTGGAAAATCACTTACAAAATTTAGCTCACCGTCGACAGTTGGCCGATTTGGAGGAATGCTAATGTTGCGATTGCCAAGTACTGAGATTCCTTCGATGTTTTTCTGTAATTTATCGGTAATATGTGAAATCCAGATAGACCCTCTTAATTTCCTCATGTTCACTAGATATTCATACGGTCTGTAGCGGTGTGAGTCTCGGAATCTAGCGTTTTAGGACTTCTCCGGGATTCCCTTTAAATACCCTCCTATCCCGGTTTTACGAACGCGATTTCATCCAGGCTAAACTCTTCCAGCATTCCCTGTCTCTTCGGTCGGTTCTTAGCCATCCAGACCGCGCTCATCGCCAGGATGACCTCGGCACTCGCCAGTGATACCCCCACCGAGTGCGAGAAACCCCGTAAGACCCCGCGCTCCATGATACGAACTGTCCGTTTCATCCGGTTGGATGCCTCAATCCGTGGAAGGATCCTGTGCAGTGGTATATCGGCAGCTTCCACGCGCATAAGGACCAGATTGCCAACATCCTCGACTAGTTGCCGGACATTCACACCGTCGACGTAAACATGCGTCCTGGCACTGAATACGCTTCCCAGGTCCGGATACTGGCGCAGAAATGCACCGACCTTGTTGAGTAACGGGAGGTTCTTCCGGAGACGCTGTTGTCGTTTCCCCGATAAGGGTCGCGGCTTCCCCGTAAACCGTCCCGCCCCGATTACCCCGAAACCCAGCAGCAGGTTCCCTGCACATATTCGGGTCGTGGTATGCCCATTGCCGGTATATATCCGGATTCCGCCGTCGAGTATCTTCTGGGCCTTCGCGACGAGGCGGACAGCATGCATGGCCTCTGTGTCCGTGGACGGACATGGAAGACAGGCCACGGGAACCATGCCTCCACCCACGCCCCGTACATCCGCCACACCCACGGTATGGTACCGGCCGTGGTATGTGGAATACGGGTTGGTCTTCCGCCATGGAATACCCATGCTGTCCGTCAGTAAGACCTCTTCATTATATCCGGTCATATCACGTAAAGTCCTGTGCAAGAAGGTCAGCTCGAGGTCCAGAGCCGTTTCCGTAACATACCTGCGCACGAAATGAAGCAGGTTCCGGAACTTGGGCGAATCCCGATAGCGGAAGTTGCGGCCGAGCATCCCTATTGTCGTGTAGAACCGACTAGCGAACTCCTCCTCGTCGTATTCCATCCGGAAGAGGCCGCCCGAGGTCTCCACCGCCACACGCACGTGCTCCGAGAACCAGTCGGGATTTGTCTTCCGGACTATCTCGGAAACCTCCTTCTCGACCGTGGCAAAGTCCACGGTCGGGAGCACATCTGGTTCTTCATCCACCGCCATTGGTTCCTCCGTGTTGTCGTCGACCAGCTCCAGGAGCGGGCTCAGGTCCAGGGGGTAGGTCCCGTTGATGAGTTGCTCCAACCCCTCCGGAGGCAGATATATCTCGGTCGGAAGCACGGTCATATCCTTGATGATGGGTCCGAGGTCCTGGTACTTCCAGGACCTCCGCAGGGTGATCTTTCCGTGCCGTATCGCTTCCAGTAATCGTTCTGTCAGCAGTACATGAACCATATCCTCGGGAAGCAAGCCAGCAATAGGTGCCAGCGGGATTAGGCGCCTGTTCTTGCCCAGTCCGATGCGCTCTTTCTCACACAATTTGTCCCATGTCCGCGTCCCACGGGCGAGATCCAGCAGTGCCTGGGACCGGGGATGGTGCGACATCACGATATCCGTGGAGAAACCATCCGTCAGGGATGTGAGATATAGGAAGATGCGGGCGGCCTCGTTAAGACGGCGTTGGCGGATCCGGACCTGGGCGGACATAGACAGATCCTTATCCGGGATGATTACCATCTGGCGGACTTGGGCCCATTCCTCCAGTGTTGGCATATCCAGCAAAGATAGCCCTTCGTCGAGCAGTCCATGCCGCTCCCTGTATGACGCGAGCAGTTCGGGCAGGACCAGTGCGTTGATGGACTGGGAGAGACGGTTCTGGGCGGTCCGTATCTGGTCGAAGATGAAGTCCCGAGTCTGGACAAGGAAGCTCACCTGCTGTTCGAATATGAGGCGTGCCTGGGTCGCAGGGCGATCATCTGAGTTGAGCGTGGACAGGAACCCGGGGAGACAGTCCATTCTCGGGACGATTTCCGGAAACCATTGGTCGATGTCCAATCCCGGATGGGTCCTGTGAAACCAGTAGCTTGCCCCGTTCAATCGGGCCAGTGCGTTCCCTATGCTGACGCCACCCCAATATACCACTCCGGAAAGCCGGTAGATGGTCTGAAGAGACAACCGTGAGGCCTTGAGGTCGTAATCGGGAGCTACGGGGATGCCCCGGGACT
>Ga0315284_10003103_pt1 | contig 23639 bp, 21 predicted proteins | sample YL17G09_16_MG_FD_203696 | JGI IMG/M metagenome (GOLD analysis project Ga0315284, IMG submission 203696) | Sediment microbial communities from Yellowstone Lake, YNP, Wyoming, USA - YL17G09_16 | ecosystem: Environmental > Aquatic > Freshwater > Lake > Sediment | place: USA: Wyoming | collected...
CGGTCGAATCGATTCAGGAGAAACTCTCACGCTGCCGTCAGACCCTCGAACAGATACAGCCCGGCTGTACTCAGCCTCGGAGCAGGAGAAAAAAACTGTCCAGTTAATTCTTGGACACTACACTAGCTTTTTGGGTTTTCCTGTACGGGTTGCGCTTGGGCAAGATTTCCACGAGCTGGGTCTTCATGAACCTCTCGGCCGCCGTCCCCGCCGTTCTCTCGGCAGTGATTTACAAAGAGAAGATCGGATTCCGAAAGCTGATGGTGCTGAGCCTGGTTGTGGTGTCGATCCTCCTCCTCTGGAAGGATATGAAGGAGAGGACGGACTCTTCGGCGCGCGAGTAGCCGGACCAGGATGCGAGCGAAAAAACGGCTCTCGGCCGGAGACCAACCCTCTCGTCGAGGCGAGGTAAAACATCATGTGGATTCGAGCCATGCTGCTTGCTTTTCTGTTGAATGGCCTTTGTCCTTTTGGGCTCCGCATTCTGGCCGGGATGGGTGTCGGCCGAGAATACATTCCCGTCTACCTGTTCTATTGGTACCTCGCCGGTTGCGTCTTCGGTTTGCTTTGGGCATTCCGGAACAGCAAGGGAGTTTCAGTCTCAGGAACGTCCATTGGGGTCGGTGCGGTCATGGCCATAGCAAGTGTCGGCGGACAGCTGTTCATGGGCTTGGCGATGGCTTACGGAGCACCCGGGAATGTGGTGTATATGCTCGCCCAGGGCGCCAGCATCTGCATTGTGGCCTTCGGGGGGCTGGTCTTGTTCAAGGAAAAGGTCGGATTCTACGGCAAAGCTGGCATGGGGGTCGGGTTACTTGCCGCCGTTCTATTGGGCGTCTGGGCATAGCCAAGTTCCCACCATCCACTCTTCAGGAAACTAGTAAGGGGCCGCGCGCTCGGGCCCAAGAGATACTCAGGCCCGAGTGCATTCGTCGTCTGATCAATTTCGGCAACCTGGGGGCTCTCGAAGTCTGCGTGATAACCGTCTGCGGTAGCGGTGTACCCCGTTGTCAAGACCATTGGGGGGTCAAATTAAGCTAGTCTCGTTGTCGTTGTGGCCTGTTTCTATTGCCTTCCGTTTTTGTCTTTCTCTCCGCCCGCTGTGGCGGCGCGCCTTATGCTTGCCGGCTGTTCTTCCCCTGCTTTATGCTGTCTGCTGGCTGCTTGGCGCTCTATCCGCATGCCGGGAATTGGCGGCCGCGATACCGCGACGGGCGCGCCTTCAACTATTCGTCGTTGGCGTTCGGGGGTCCGAAGACTGCGGGCAGCCCGGCGGCTTCTCCATCGCTGCCAAGTTCCGCCGAGTTTCTCCAGCTCGCGCCAGCAAACTTGATTCTGTCCGCGCTGAAGAAGGCCGAGGACGATGAGGCTCTGGTCAGACGCTTTTACGAGGCGAAAGGTCGTGCGGTCAATGCTGGAATCCGTCTGTTCAGCCCAAGCAAAGAGGCCTGGAAGACCAACTTGATCGAAGAGGACCCTGGGCTCTTGACGGTGTCCGGCGGCGGGTCGGTGAGATTTGCGGTAAAGCCTTGGGAGATCGTGACGCTCAAAGTCGCCGTGTAGACACGGATCAGGCCAGGGGCCCTAGTGTGATATGGTCGAGATGTGGAGCTGAAATCAAGGGTTCCGGCTGACAGAAGGAGCAAATGAAAAGGAGAGACTTTCTTTATTTTATAAGCGGTGCAGCCAGCCTTGCAGTTCGTCCCGGTATCGGCACTTGCTTGTTGGCCGGAGGAAAAGAGCAAGGGATCTCCGCCGGAATAATAGGGATGTATGTCCATCAGCATTGGCCGTACAACCATCCTTACGCTGCGCGGACCTGGACGATCGAGGACTGGCGTGGTTTCGCTGGCGGTCTGAAACATCTGAGTTACAACACGATCATGATCTGGCCGATGCTCGAGACCATGCCCGACCCGCTCACCCCGAGCGACCGGGCCAGCCTGGAGAAGCACGCGCGCGTCATCGACGTGCTCCACAACGAGCTGGGCATGCGGGTGATGATTGTATGGTGTCCGAACATCATTGCGAATTCGCGAGCAGCGCAAGCGACCTATGAAACCCGCCACTATTACTACAGCGATCAGCGGATAAATCCAGCCGCTAAGGCCGCGATGGCCAAGATGATCGCCTGGCGGGAGAAACTGCTTAGTTACCTTGCCCACACCGACGCAGTTGTGATCATCGACAGCGACCCAGGCGGCTATCCGGGGTCAACAGACGCGGAATTCGTCGCCTTGCTCGGCGAACATCGCAAGATGCTTGACCGCATCCGGCCCGGCATCGAGCTCGACTATTGGGTGCTCTGGGGCTGGCAGGCTTGGTCACGCTTCTATGCCACCGGCAAGCTCAGGAAGGATGACGCTGAATTGTTGGACACCGTGGCGCGGTTCCGGGACCTGAACCCCGAGCCCTGGGGACTTGCCAATGGTCTTCCGTACGCCGCGAAACTAGGTATCGCCAGCCGGGTGATTTCCTACAACTACGGACAGATTGAAGGTGAACCCAGCTTCCCGATGACCAACTTCGGTGGCGACGGCGCGTATGAGGCGGGCGCCCATCCCGGTCCACGCGGCGTGATGGGCAACGCGCAGACCCACTGCGTTCAGTTACCGAACATTTTTGCTTTTGCCCGCGGCGCCGCCGGCAAGCCCGTGGCGGAGGCAGACTATGTGGATTTCGCCAACGCTCTGATCAGCGGAAAAGGGCGGGAGATTGTGGATGCCTGGAAGGCGCTCTCCGGCGAGGACGCCTCTCTGATGCGTGCCCAAGCGTCAATCATCCGCAAGGCTGCTACCCAGAAGCTCGCACCGGGGCGGCTGCGCGGTCTTCTGTTCGGCGATCCGGCGCGATTCATGAATGACCTTGTGATGCAACTGGAACTGAAGGCTTCCTATAAAGATTTTCTGCGGGTCTCGCGTAATGGGGGAAAGGTCAAGCCCGCGCTGGTGCTCTTCATTTCGGCGGCCGCGGCCTGGCAAAAGCAGCACGGCTACCAGAACCGTTGGCACTGGCCTGGTCTGTACGAGGCACTCGACAAACTCAATTCGCCTGAGATCAATAGCCTACTCCGGGTCCGTCTCCGCGCCATGCGTTCTCCTGAGGGGGGGATGGAACTGACGGGGCACGGGAACCTGGCCAGGTTCTTATACGACGGCGAGACGTTCACGACCACGCTGCTGGCGGCTATGAAGAAAGCAGCCGCGGCGATGCCCTAGCAGTAAGTTGGCAGAGTGCGGGGCTCGGCCAGGAAGGTGCCGAGCCCCTAAGTGCCACTTACGCCGGACGCGAGCCGCGGGGGTGGCCTGGCTACCGCTTGCCCTCAGATCTCAGATCAATAACGCAGAGGAATAACATGCGCGCACGCATACGTCTCCGACGGTTCGAACGGGTAATCCTCCTAGGACTCGCCGCGTTATCTGTTTCCAACGTCCTGGGGCAGAATGGAACACCCACGCCTACCATCAAGATTCCGCACGTCCGCCGCGCGCCGAAGCTCGAGGATTTTCTCAACGGCACCCCGCGCGAGGCGGAAACGGTGGTCACCGACTTCCGCCAGTTCGATCCTGGGGACGGAAACCCGGTCAGCCAACCTACCACCGCGTATCTCTCTTACGACGACAAGAACCTGTACGTAATCTTTGTCTGCAAGGATGACCCGACGAAAATTCGCTCGCGCAAAGGAAAGCGCGACGATTTGCTATCTGACGATCGTGTCACCTTCAACATCGACACGTTTCACGATCATCGCCGGGCGTACTGGTTTGACGCCAATCTCTATGGCATTCAGATGGATGGCATCAACACCGACGGCGTGGACGACCTTAGCTTCGACACGCTCTGGTATTCCGAAGGACGGCGGCTGCCGGACGGTTACATCGTTTACGAAGCGATTCCGTTCCGGAGTTTGCGGTTCCCGAAGGCTGAAAACCAGACCTGGGGAGTACTGCTGGGTCGGTTGATTATGCGGAACAACGAAATGTCTGTCTGGCCTTATGTCACGCGCCGCCTGCCGAGTTCGACTTGGGTGGCGCAACTCGGGCACCTCGAAGGCCTAAAGAACGTTTCGCCGGGCCATAACCTGCAATTCATTCCCTACGGCAAGTTCTCAACTTCACGCTTTCTCGATACGCAGGCGGCGGGCATTCCGGGGATTCGTACGGAGAATGACGGACGAGTTGGGCTCGACGCTAAAGCGGTATTGAAAGATGCTTTCACGCTTGACGTGGCTCTGAACCCCGACTTCAGCCAGGTGGAGTCGGACGAGCCGCAAGTGACCGTGAACCAACGTTACGAAGTTTACTTCCCGGAAAAGCGGCCGCTATTTATTGAGAACGCCGCGTTCTTCAACACGCCGGCACAACTCTTCTTTTCTCGCCGCATTGCTGACCCCCAGTTCGGAGTGCGATTGACAGGTAAGTATGGCCGCTGGGCCGTCGGCGCGCTGGCCGCGGACGACCGGGCACCCGGCCAGATAATCTCGGCGGCAGACCCTGACTTCGGCCGGCGCGCGGCAGATGGCGTGCTGCGGGTGCAACGGGAGTTTGGCTCGGATTCGCACATCGGGATGTTTGCCTCCAGCTCCGATTTTGCCGGCAGTTCGAATCGAGTCTATGCCATCGATACTCGGATCAAGTTGCGCCGCAACTGGTACGTGGAGGGGCTGGCCGTCGGCAGCAACACGTTGCAGTTGGATGGCCAGCGGTTCGCGGGCCCGGGCTACTTGGCGAAGCTGCTCCACGATGACCGGCACGTTTCCTATTATGCAACTTACGCGGACGCCAGCCCGGGGTTTCGCGCGGAGCTGGGCTTCATCCCGCGGGTCGACATCCGGCAGATAGAGCAGTTCTTCGGCTACCGCTGGCGCCCGGAGGGGAAACGTATTGTCAGCTATGGGCCGAAACTGGACGCCACGATAAACTGGAATCACGCGGGGCAATTGCAGGACTGGGAATTGGCGCCCCAGTTTACGCTCGAGCTCACCCGCCTGACGACGCTGGGCGCCAAGCATTCGGAGTCTTACGAGCTGTATCAAAACATCGGGTTCCGCAAGCAACAGACGACCAGCTTCTTCAACTCGCAATGGACGCGGTGGTTTGCGGTGAACTCCTCCTTCGGCCAGGGCACGGCAGTGAACTACTACCCCGCGCAGGGGGTGCGGCCCTTCCTGGCCGCGGCTTCCGAAGGCGTCCTGGGTCTGACGCTGCGCCCCACGGCACAAATTAAGTGGGATCAGACCTATCTCTACAGCCGGCTGGCGACCATGCCGGGAGGGGTGCCGGAGTCCATCGCGGGTCTGCCGGTGGTGTTCACCAATCACATGCTGCGCTCGAAGGTGAATTACCAGTTCAACCGCGAGCTCTCGCTGCGGCTTATCCTGGACTACAACGCCGCGCTGCCAAATGGCTCGCTGGTCTCGCTCGAGCGGAGCAAACGGTTTGGCGGAGACTTGCTTTTCACGTACCTGCTCCACCCTGGCACAGCACTTTACGTGGGCTATAGCGACACCTACGAAAACCTGCTGCTCAACCCTGCCGTGCCGCCCTATCTCGTTCGCCGCGACGGGCCGGGTTTGTCCGTCGGCAGGCTGTTCTTTGTGAAGGTGAGCTATATGTTCAGGATGTAGGCACGCTGGGGCGGCTTGGGGTGCTGTTCTGCCAGCTTACCGGGCAGGTCGAAGGCGAGGGTGAACACTCGAAACTTGCGGAGGACTACAACTGCGATGATACGGAAATCCCGGATCAGATGTATCATCTTAAGCAGACGCCGTCAGAGGTGAAGAGGCGAATGCAACGCACGTTGAAAAGTGAGGAGGAGGGTTGCCTTTCCTGTTGACTGTCCAATAACTGATATTTGTAGTCCTCCCAGAGGTGGCCCCCCTCCCCCGTAGACGAACCTACATCAAGCGATTCGTCATCGACAAGAACGCTCGGGCCATTTCACCGGTGCTGCCACCGGGACCTTCCCAATTCAGAATAAAGTGTACATAATGACGAGGGTGTATGTCCGGAGAATCGGAAGTCAGCCGCCAGGAAGTCTAATTAGAAGCGAAGAGAATTCGGGGGTATCTCCGCAGGAGGCTTAACGGAGGCAAAAGCGAGGAGGGCTCAAGATGCGGGCTCTGCTGTTGTGCAGGCTTCACAAAGGACAGCGGCAACGACATCTGCGTTTGGAACTTGACAAGACAGGCACCGCAAGACTCTGCCTATCCGCGATTATTCTCAAGGAGAAAAAAGGAGGATTACGCAATGATCGGATGTCAAGAAAAAGGCTCAAAACTACTAATGTGGGTATCTGCCGTCGTGCTATTGACATGCACTTTCTCTGCGGCCGAGAACCGTGATACCTCGCCCCTGCCGACGCTCGCGCCCTGGACTCCGATGCAATACCAGGCCGGCACGTTGAGAGTCTGGGGTCGAGAATATGGCTTGCAAACCTCCATTTTTCCGAACAGGATTATTAGCAACAAGGTGTCGCTGCTGAGTGGCCCGGTCTCGTTGGTGTGCCGACAAGGAAATACCCAACTTGTCGCCACCGGCCGCCAGGTCACGACTCGCCTTGCCAGCCCTGGGGAAGTTGACTTAGCTAGCGACCTTTCCTTCAATGAACACCTCAAAGCTTCAGTTACGTTACATAGCGAGTACGACGGCTTGCTGGTTTACCACATCACCCTCAGCCCTCAGCGTAAGGTAAGCCTCGACGAACTGAGCTTGGAAATTCCCTTTAGCGGGAGCACCGCCGCTTACTTCCAGAAGTACATACTCATGAACGCTGATTGGGGGCAGCAGTCCACGCACGAGATTCCGAAAGGTCAGGGTCTCGTTTGGCAGAGCCCTTTCAATCCTTATATCTGGGTTGGGAATGAAAGCGAGGGTTTGTTCTGGTTTTCCGAGTCTGATAATGGCTGGCGCAATGGCCCGGCACCCCTCCGGTTGGTGCGGCAAGGCAATGTCGTTAAGCTCGTAATATCATTCATTAATGTCCCCACCGAGCTGTCGGAAAAATTAGATTTCGAGTTTGGTCTTCAAGCCACACCGACCAGGCCCCTGCCTGCGGGTTGGCGTTCCATCAGGACAATCTACACATCGCCGAAGCGGGCGGGCCTGTCTCCAACTGAGCCCAAGCCGGATTATACGATCTTGTGGCCCAACAAGGATGACTGGAAGTACTTTGGTTTCCCCGAGCCCAAAGATGAAGCGCGGATGAAGGCGCAGATTCAGTCATTGCACGATCAAGGCATAAAGGTTCTTGTTTATGTCCAAGCAGAAGCGATCGCCGCCAATGTACCGGAATACGAGAAAAATATAGCGGCGTGGCAATACCTCCCGGAAGTAGTGGATAATTTTTCTTCGGATGTCCTGGCGATGGGCGGGGCCATCCACGCTGTCAATCCGGCAAGCGGCTGGGCGGATTTCTTTTTGGACCACCTGCAAAACTTCTTGAACACCTACGACGTGGATGGTCTGTACTTGGATAACATTTACGCCTATCCTGACAGGAACAGGCTACAGTACCCCAGCGGCACTGTTTACCCCATCCTTTCATTCAGAAGTTTAGTTAGAAAGATGTACGGGCTGGTCAAAGCCAAGAACAGCCACAACCTCTTCATGATTCACATGTCTGCTCATAACCTCATGCCCGTCCTTTCATTCAGCGATGTGATCCTGGACGGCGAAGATATTGCTGCCAGGCCCTGGACTTGCGACGATTACTCGAAAATGCTGAACCTCGAGGTGTTCAGAGGAGAGATCTACGGACGGCAGTGGGGCCCGGCGCCGATGTTCCTGTCGACGCTCGGATATAAGAAATGTTTGGATACGTTTCAGCAGAGTAAGTACGTATTGGCGTACGCCCTACTACACGGAGTCCTCCTGTGGGGCGAATTCAAAGACGACATCGTCTCGTCAGTCTACAAAATTTACGACCAATTTGGGGTGAACAATGCCTCCTATACGCCTTATTGGGAATCTGGCAAGTACTTACGCGCAGCGGTGAATGGGAAACCCGCTGCGGACATCAAGGTAAGTCTCTACTTAAGCAACGAACAAGGCCGGCGCCGGTCGCTGTTGATTGTCTCCAATCTCGGCCGATCCTCGGAGAGTGTTGACATCCAGTTGGACTTCAAAGCGTTACAGTTGCTTGAGCCGCAGCGAGTGCACATTTGGAGCATTGATGGCACGACCCACGCGTCAGACCTCACCGTACAGCGTGGGCGCATCACGCTCATCGTTCCTGGCTATGACTTCAAGCTCGTGGGCGTAGGCGATTGAATCTCACATAAGCGATCTCCTGTCTAAATCGCAAGGATATGTGGAAAAGAAGTAGAAACGAGATCCTGCCGTTGCCGAGTTTCGTTGCGGGAAACCGGGAAGGCGAACCCCCGAAAGGTACAAGCGAGGAGGAACATTTCTTATGGTCAGAGTTGGGATTGTACAAGCATTAAGTTGGGGTCCGTGGCGGTCTTTGGTTTGGTTGGCGGTCTGGTTGGCGATCCTGATCTCGCCGGCAATGCTCTTCGGTGGTGGGAATTCGGTGCTTCCCGACGAAGTCCCATACGGGGTTGCTCCTGCACCGTGGCCGGAGCAACTTGGCAGTCAGCGGGCGCGGATCCGGGTGAGTGCCCTGGCGGACGCGGTCCGAGTACACATTCCCTGGCGGAGGCATGACGCGGATCCGGAGCAAAAGGCCACCCTGGTTTTCGAGGCCACGACGGGTCGGCAGATCACCAATGTGGTGCGCTGGGACGTCAACCGTGAATTCGGCGACCTCGTTTTCCAGCCCCGGGCGCCCGGCGAGTATTACGTCTACTACTTCCCCTTTGACCTCCGCCTTGAAGACCAAAACAAGGTGATCCTAGAGGAGAAGGCAAGATACATTGCCCCGCAATCGTCGGCCGACCCGGCGTGGATGAAGCTTCACCATCTTGGGGTCGGGCAGCGTTCCCAAGCTACCTGGCAAAGCCTGCCGGTGGCGGACGCAATGGAAATAGAAGCCCGCTCGGAATTTGACTCTTTCTACCCGATGGAAGTAGCGGCCACAAAGGCTGAGGTCCAAGGCCTTCTTTCGCGCCATGCTGGCCAGCCGTTTCTGCTCTTCCCGGAAGACCGAGACCATTCCATCCGCATGGATGATCACCTCCCTCTGCGCTGGATCAAGTCCGGGCCGCAAGATCGATTTCAGGGTCAGGCCTATCGCAATGAGTTTTATGTCCTGCAGATCGGGGTTTATGCACGGGCGAACCTGATCCCAAGCCCCGTTCGCTTCACCGTCGGTTTCGAGGACCTACACGGCCCCCAAGGCGCAGTAGTTCCGGCTTCCGCGTTAAGGTGTTTCAATCTTGGTGGAGTGGATGAGCAAGGCCGCCCGTTCCGGAAAGCATGGTCCGTGGCCCCCGGACATGTCGGCGCACTCTGGTTTGGCATCCAGGTTCCGCTCGAAGCCGCTCCGGGACCCTACGCGGGACGCATCCTACTTCGCGCCGAGGGTTACCCGGAAATGCCGGTTACCCTCCAGCTTGAAGTAGCTTCCGATTATCTCCGAGATGGCGGGGTCGATGATCCCCAACGGCTGGCTCGGCTGAAGTGGCTGGACTCCAGCCTCGGCATCGAAGATCAGATTACGGCCCCCTATGTGCCTTTGCAGGTCAGTGGATCCACCGTAACGTGTCTGGGGCGTCGCGTCCGGTTTGCGGCCGACGGATTACCAGAGAGCATTCAGGCTGGAAACAACGAGCTGCTCAGCCGCCCCGTAGCCCTCCGCGTGTACCAGGGGACGACGCCCCTGGCCTGGCAAAGCCAGGGCAGCAAAATTGTTTCGGCTTCACCTGCCAAAGTGACTTGGGAGTCCGTCAGCGTGGCTGGCGGCTTTCTCTTGCGCGTCCGGGCCACGATGGAATTCGACGGCAATGTTGCTTACGACGTAAAGCTGGAAGCCCGCCAGGCCGCGGATATCTCCGATATCGCCCTAGAGATCCCGCTTCTGAAAGATCGCGTTCCCTACATGGCGGGCATGGGATTCAACGGCGGCAAGCGTCCTGAGCACTGGCAATGGCACTGGACCGATCAGCCCCAGCGGTGGAAGGACCAGTGGAGCAACCTGGAGTACTTTGTCTGGCTCGGGGGGATGGACGCCGGTCTCTTTTGCCGACTGAAGTCGCCTTTGGATTACTGGAAGAACGGCACGGTCGGGGGCGTCCGCATCGACACTACCGAAAACGACAGTGTGCGCTTTAGGGCCTCTAGTGGATTACGGCGGGTCAGGGCCGGCGAGGAAATGAGTTTCTCCTTCCACCTGCTGCCTACCCCGCTGAAGCCTCCCGACCCGAATCGCTGGAAATACCGCTACGCGTGGTCCTACCGTCCGCTTAAGGAGATCCAAGAAGCCGGGGTAACGGTTCTTACCTTTCCTATGCTCCTGTTCAAGGATTGGGGTAATTACCCGTACTTGGACCTCCATCTGGCCATTCCCTATATTCAAGAAGCCCACCGGCGGGGAGTGAAAGCGAAGACCTATTTAAATACGCGCGAGTTAACCACCCGCTTGCCGGAGCTGTGGGCCCTCCGCAGCCTTGGTAACGAGATCTACCGTGTGGGTGGAGTGCAAGGACATGGCATGCCGTATTTGGATACCTGGCTCCAGGAACACTTGGTGCATGATTATTCTCCCGGCTGGGTTTGGCGCCATCCGACCGGCGAGGTGGATGCCACTCTGCGGATGGTGTTCGATTCCCGCTGGAACAACTTTTATGTGGAAGGGCTGAAGTGGTTGCTTGAGAATGCGCAAATTGACGGAATTTACCTGGATGAAGTCAGCTATTCCCGCGAGATGATGCAGCGTGTCAGGAGGACCTTGGACCAGACTCGGCCGGGCAGCCTGATCGACCTTCACGGCAACCGGGACTATTGGACATGCAATTCTCCCATTGGGTATTACATGGAGCACCTTCCCTATGTGGACCAGATTTGGTTTGGGGAAGCCTTTGATCCGGATTCTCCTCCGGACTTCTACTTGATTGAAATGTCTGGTCTTCCGTTTGGCCTCAGTGGCGAACTCCTGCAGGATCCCAATCCCTGGCGGGGAATGCTCTTCGGATTAACCGCTCGCGCCTTTTACACCAGCGTGGACCCGTCACCTGTCTGGAAACTATGGGATGATTTCGGCATCCAAGACGCGGAGATGCTCGGCTACTGGAACTCCGCCTGCCCGGTGCGGACGGAAAAGGAAGATGTCCCAGTAACCGTCTACCGGAAACGTGGTCAATCGTTGATCGCGATAGCAAGTTGGGCCAAGCAGCCGGTCCAATGCAAGCTCAAGATCGATTGGCAAGCGCTGGGCTTGGACCCGCAGCGGACCACCCTGCACGCGCCCGCCCTTCAAGGTTTTCAGCAGGAGGCGACTTTCGAGCCGGCGGATTCCATACCGGTGGAACCCGGCCGCGGTTGGCTCCTGCTTGTCCAGGAAACGAAGTAGGTGGCGCTAGCCCAAATGATATGGCTAGTACTTAGTGTCGGAAGTAAGCGTCATTACGGTTCCGTCCCGGGAAGGGCGGGGTTTTAACCCCGCCACTGCTCGCCACCCCCTCACCCTCAGCCCCTCTCCCCCTTTTGGGAAGCGGGTAGCGCATCAGACCTGTTCTGGAGGTCTGCGGCGCTTTGGTGGGGATTTCTGAACGAACCGCGGACCTACAAATCAGGCGCTACCCGCTAAATCTCCGGACATTGTAAGCGGCAGCAGCCGGTTTAGCAGCGCCTCGGCAGACTGTGACCTGTCGATCGCCAGATCCTCAGGAGGGCTCAGTTCGGGTGTGCGGCCGTCAAAGATGCTCGTGATTTTCCCTTACCGCTCAGCGCCTGCAGTGCCTTCTTCCAGTCACGGACCTGGTCCTTCTGCTTCCGCGCTTCGGCGAGTTGTTCAAGTTCCTTCTCGCTTCTCGAGATGGAAGAGTTGAGGTTGTCGATTACTGCCTGGATCTCAGGCAACATGGGTTGTGCCAGGGTGAACATCCAGGTTGATTTGGGTACGAATCCAGAAAGAAGTGGAACCTTTTGTTGCTCCCAAAGGGCGATAAAAGGGCAATGTGACGCTACATAGACAATTGGGTCGCGCGGGTCGAGATGCTATGGGCTGAAGTATGAGAGGGTTAGTTGGTGGACCTGGCGAGGATCGAACTCGCGACCCCATGGTTGCAAACCATGTGCTCTCCCAGCTGAGCTACAGGCCCCGGCTGATGCTGCTTCCCTAGTGTGATTGGGAATTTCCCAAACGTCAAGGGGAGCCGCCACGATGGCGCGGTCCCTGACAGACTGCGGGGGGAGGTCGTCAGCCTGGGTGACTGGGAGCCGCGGGCGGCGAAGGATCTCATCACTGGTTGAATCGTCATGCGCACCATATTCCTTTTCCCGTCGGTGGGAACTGAATGACACCGCGGAATAATCTTCTCGCAAACTGCCGGGCCGGTAATCCGGCGGGGCGCGTCGCCCGAGGAGGATTCCGAGACGATTGACAGATGCCGTGCTTGCTGGTTGACAGAGCGTCGGCTGCATGCAAAACTACCTAGTGTAGTGCGTCTCAATTCGTGGTGCATTTGATTCGCGTGATTTCTGCGGTAGCGCCGGGCTTCAGCCCGGCAGGTGCCGCTACAAGTACCAATATTACTGACGCACTACACTCGGGTGGCCGTTTAAGGCAGAGGCCATGCCGCGGGCGTTTCTAGGACTGAAATCCCGAAACGGCTCTTTTCCGTGTGCGCCCGTAGCTCAGCTGGATAGAGCACTTGCCTACGAAGCAAGGGGTCGGGTGTTCGAATCACCCCGGGCGTACCATCTTTTCAACAACTTCCCTTTTCCCCTTCCGGCACAGGCTCCATTTGGGCTCCATTTGACAGCACCTCTGTCGTTGAACGCGTTTGGATGACCCGTGGACCCCGCTTTGTTTCCAAAGGAGAAAATGCTCTCTCTGTGGGCGGCAGGGTAACCAGCGCCGAAGCAATGCGCGCTGTCTCTCTTTCCACCTCATCCTCCGTCTGGATGTAGTAAATGCGCGTGGTTTTCATGTCGGCATGACGAAGGCGCATCTGCGTCTCTGTGATGGGAACTCCCCTGTTCTTCAGCTTTGTGCCAAGCCATTTGCGAAGCAGATGCCAGCTGATGTAATCGATACCCACCCGTTTTGCTGCTGGCCGTAGAGTTCTCTTCAGGACATTCCTCCTACATACTGGCCCTGTGCCGGTGCTGTTTTCGAAAATGAAATCGTCGGGCCCAGCGTGTGACCGAGTCCTTCTCCACGAAGCCAAGTTTGCTAAGTCCTCATCGGTGATCTTGACGGAAGCCTCGCTGGATTCGGTTTTTGCGGAGTCGAGCTTGCCATCCTTGCAGGTCTGCGCGACGTAAATCCTTTTCTGATCCCCGTCGATCGATGACCGTCGTAGTGCCAGCAACTCGCCGATCCGTAAGCCAGTTATGCACAGCAGTCACACCATGACGCGAGCCATCCCAGGCAACTCCTTGAGAAGCGCCTCGATCTGTGCTGGAGAGGGGAGTGCCATTCCGCTTCCTGGCAGGTCGCCGCGGGAGACTGACTTCCCGAACGAGGTTAGATTGGATGCTTCCTTCCTTGACCACGTACTGGTAAACAGAACTCAGGATGACCTTCAAGACGCGCACGGTGTTCCAGGACAGCTGTATCGCTTGGTGGTTCACAAAACCCTGCAGATATTCCAGTTCAATATCCTGAAGATACCTATCGCCAAGCGCAGGAAAAATGTGGGTCCGCAACTCAATCCAGTGCCTTTCCTGAGTTGAGCCTGTGAGCGTTTCGAGTAACTTGGCGTAAGTCCGGTCGACGAATCGCTTAAATGTGATAAGTACCCGCGGCTGGTACTGTCGTGAGTTGTAGTCCGCGAGTATTTCCAACAGGAGTTTTTCTGCCTCGCGCTTATTTAGATCCTTGGCCAGCCCGAGTGGCCGTGGACCCGGGGCCACACTCACGTCATGCGGCCAGAACTTTCTCGATGATCTCGATGCCGGTCTTGCGCAGGAATTCTTCGGGGGATTCGCCGCCGATCAGTGCAAAGACGTAATCGTTCGGCAAATCTACGTTGCCTCCCGCGCCATTCAACGTAACGGAATCCTGGCGGATTTCCGCCACGGTCGAGTTGCGCTGAACGTTGAGGCGGCCATCCTTCTCCGCCTCCTCCAGGAACTGCTGGGTGCGCTCGCGCGCTCGTTTGAAGTTATCTCCCCGATAGCTGGGGGTGACCTTGTTCGTTCCCAACCGGCCGAGGGCCAGCGCGGCTTCTGCCTGGTAACGCAAGTCCCGCCCTCTGGACTTGCGGCCTTTCAATATCTTGGTAGCGTGATCCCGCCCTGCGGGCTTGCGGCTCTTGGAAGCTCTTCCCCTGGAGAATCCGCAAGATTGAAAAGCGAATCTTGCGTTACCTGTTCGTTTGTGGTAACTATCTCGCTCTAAGCAAACTACCTGCGAGACCTCGATCCATGCGCAACCAACCCGAAGCCTTCTCCCGCGTGCTCATCGACCAAGCGCTCAGAGACAGTGGCTGGGACTTGCTCGACAACCGGCAAGTTCGATTCGAGTCGAGCGACGCCACCGGTCGGGCCGACTACGTTCTCAGCGGCGAGCGGGGCCCGCTAGGCGTCCTCGAAGCCAAACGCCCCGATCTCGATCCCTATGACGCGAAAGAGCAGGCCCGAGGCTACGCCGAGAACCTGCGCGCCCCTTTTGTTATTTTGTCCAACGGCCGCGAACACTGGTTTTGGAATTACGAACGCGCCGACCAACGGGACGTCTACCGCATTGAGCGCTTACCCTCGCCTGCCGACCTCCGCTGACTTCGCCTGAAAAACCTTCAGCCGCCGCGCCCGCTCCTGACGGAGATTATCGGCCCCGATTACCTCCAGCCCTTCAAGCCCGAGATTACGCTGCACCGCTACCAGATCAAAGCTATCGACGAAGTCTCCAAGCAGTTCGACCACCGAGGCACACGCAAGTTTTTGCTGGAAATGGCCACGGGCACGGGCAAGACGCTCCTCTGTGCGGCGCTCATTCGTCGCTTCCTGGCAACCCGCAACGCCGAACGGGTCTTGTTTATTGTGGACCGCATCGACCTGGCCCAGCAGACGATGGAAGATTTCAACGTTATCCTGCGGGAATACAGCCCCGTGATATTCAAGACGGCTCGTCGTCGGCCCTCCGAACTGCTGGGTTCCTGTGTCGTGGTGGCTACCATCCAATCGCTGATGGTGGATCGCCGCTACCGGGAAGAGTTCACACCCTTTTATTTTGATCTGGTCATCAACGACGAAGCTCACCGCTCGATCTACGGCGATGCCCGAGAGGTCGTGCATTTCTTCCAAGCCACGCGCGTCGGGCTTACCGCCACCCCGAAGGCGTATCTCAAAAACATCAATGTCGAGCGATTGAGCCAGGAGAATCCCAAGGCCCTGGAAGCCCGCCAACTCCGCGATACTTATCGCTACTTTGGCTGTGAGCCAGGGATGCCAACTTTTCGGTACGACATCATTGAGGCGGTGAAGGACCCCGAAGGCCCTTTCCTCTGCCTGCCCAGAATCATTGACGTCCGCTCCGACATTACCACCCAAGCCTTGGAAGAAAAGGGCTGGGCGGTAACCATCAACGAGCAAGAAGAGAACTATAAAATCCAGGACCTGGAACGCAAGATTTTCACTCCCGAGCGGAACCGCGTGATGTGCGAATCGTTCCTCAAACAGGCGCAGCGCGACCCGGCCGGCGTGCTGGGCAAGTCCATCATCTTCGCGGTGAATCAGACCCACGCCACCAATCTGACCAAGATTCTCAATATCATCCAACCCGGCCTCGCGGTCACCATCACCTCGCGCATTCCTGAAGCCAAGAGCCTTTCTAAGGAATTTCGGGACGGAAAGCGTTCCGAGCGCGTCGCCGTGTCGGTAGACATGCTCTCCACTGGCTACAATTGCCGCGACCTGCTCAATGTCGTGCTGATGCGCCCCGTCTTCTCGCCCACTGAGTACATTCAGATTAAAGGTAGGGGCACCCGCCGCTTTTTGTTCCGAGTGGGCAACACCGAGTACGAAAAGAAGGTTTTCTTCCTCCTGGATTTCTGCGCTGTCGCGGAATATTTCGAGGAGAAGTACGACTACACTATTCCCCTTCCTTTACCCACGCCCAAACCTCCCGGCCCAAAACCCCCGGGCCCAGAAGGCCCAGAGCCCGAACCCCCGAATGGAGATGGTAGGGAGGGTCCCGGACCGGAGCCACCACCATCACCGCCACCTGTGGGCATTCCTGTCTGGGAGGGCAAAGATAGGGTGCTGTCTGAGGAAATCCGCATTGTGGGCCCGGACGGCGAAAAAGTGGATGTGATGACCTTCCGGGGAGCCTTCGAGCGGGATATCAGAGACCTTGACCAGAAGGATGAAGAATTCCACGAAGCCGTCGAGGTCGAAGACGACGACACGATTGAGACAATTATGGGCGAGCGTTTCTTTCACCGGCCGGAGATGTTTTACTCGCCGGACAAGCTCGTGCTTTCTTACGGCGTTCCGGCGCCCACGTCCACGTTTGTTTACAACGCCCTGGGCAAGAAGCCCATGCCCACCAAAGATCAGTTGGTGGCTGACACCGTGGATTCCATCGCCGCCCGCTTCAACTTGCGTTACAACGAGCAAAAGTGGGTGAACGCCACGGTCAACCTCATCGCCGATGACGCGAGCGCTCTAAAGAAATTTCTGGCCGGCGACGTGACGCTGTTCACGTCCACCCAGTTTAACCAGTTGGGCGGCCTTGGCGCTCTCGTCCGGTTCAGTGAGCGCGACGAGGTCTTTGAGGCCGTGCGGCAATCCACTCTCGTCCGTCAATCGATCGTGGGAGCTTCCTTATCATGAGCACTGTCAATCCACCCGCCGCACTGGGCGCAAACTTCCACTCCTCCGGACTCCGCCAGAAGGTCGACCAGCTCATGGACATCCTTTATTCGGGCGGCGTCAACAACCCCATGGATTCCATCGAGCAGCTTTCCTACCTTTTGTTTCTGCGTCTGCTCACCGAGAAAGACGAGTTGCTCGCCAGCCTCGACAAGAAGAATTACCAGCGCATCTTCTCCGGGAAATGGGCGCGCTACGCCTGGGGCAACTTCGTTACCCTCACCGGCGACCAGCTTTTTGACGCCGTCCGCTCGGCCATCGAGAGTTTCCATGAGCTGCCGGACCTGTCGGAGACGGGCAAACTCCTCTTCAATCGCGCTACGCTCAAGATTTACGACCGGCCCACCCTTCGCGCCGTTGTCCAAGTGATTCACGACATGGATTTGAGCCGCCACGAAGGCGTTGACCTCAAGGGCGACATGTACGAATACCTCTTGAGCAAGCTTTCAACTTCCGGCACCAACGGCCAGTTCCGTACGCCGCGACACATCATTGCCATGATCGTGGCCCTCGTGGACCCGAAACCCGGCCGGCGCGTTTGCGACCCCGCCTGCGGTACAGCAGGCTTCCTGATCGCGGCCTTCAATCACATTCTTGAACAACGTCGGGGCGCAGGCCGGAAGAATTTCCCCGGTGGGAACCTCACTGACGCTCAATGGAAGTTTATGGAAGAGCACGCTTTCACTGGCTACGACAATGACGCCAACATGGTCAAGATCGCTATTCTGAACCTCTACCTGCATCAACTCGAAAAGGCGCGCATCGAGTTTCACAATCCCCTGACGACGAGCAAAGGCAGCCCTTACCCCGGGCTGACCTTCGACGTGATTTTGGCTAATCCGCCCTTTGCGGGAAAGATTCAGAAGGAAAGCATCCTGGCGGATATCAACCTGGCGACGCGCGACACCGAGTTGCTCTTCCTCAAGTGGTTTATCGACCACCTGAATCCCGGCGGACGGGCGGGGGTGATTGTGCCGAACGGCGTCCTCTTCGGTTCGAATAAGGCCGACCGGAAAGTGCGCGAACTCTTGCTGACCGAGTGCGAATTGCAGGCCATCGTTAACCTGCCCTCCGGCGTCTTCAAGCCGTATTCCGGCGTCGGCCCGGGCAGTGGTGGCACGGGCTTCCAGCCCGTGGCCCCCCATGGCCAGGATGGCCATGCCACATTGAACATCCGCCAGGGCGCCTACCTGCCCCACTGGACTCGAGAAGGCGCCATCTATGCAGTCAATTTCCGTCTTGCTGATTCGCTGCCAAAGTCGGTGGTCGAGGCTTGGAACTTCGAACGGGAAGATATCGTCAAGACAGCCCGCCAAATGAAGCGTCCACTCAGTCAAGTTGAGGGAAAGCGTCTCGACAAGCTCTTTTCCGAGAGAATTGAGAAGTACCTCGATGAAGGCCAGGGCAAGTGTTGGATGCGCAGGGACGATGTGGCGGCAATTGTCGCGGGCGCCTTGCAGCACTTCGACGGGCAGCGCTATCGGCTGGCCGCCTGGTGCGTCATGCCCAATCACGTGCATGCCATCCTGCAGCCGCTCCCAGGGCACGATCTACCGGACATTCTTCATGCCTGGAAATCCTTCACCGCGAACGAAGCCAACAAGAAGATGGGAAGAAGCGGCGAGTTCTGGCAGCCGGAGTATTACGACCACTTGATTCGGGACGAAGAAGATTTTGCGCGGCAGATCGACTACGTTCTCACTGATCCTGCTCGATCAGGCCTTCAGGACTGGAAATGGATCAGTCGTGGCCCGGGCAGTGGTGGCACGGGTTGTGGCACGGGTTGTGGCACGGGCTTCCAGCCCGTGGCCCCTCATAGCCAAGATGGCCATGCCACCCAAAGCGTCTGGTTCTATGACCTCACCGCCGACGGATTCTCCCTCGATGACAAACGCACGCCCATCGAGGCCAACGACATTCCTGACCTATTGACCAAATGGCCCCAGCGCCAAGAAGGCCCCCACAGCTACCGCGTGCCCATCGAGAAGATTCGCGAGAACGATTTCAGCCTGGCCGCGGGAAGATATAAGCCGGTGGTGGTGGAAGTGGTGAAACACGATCATCCAAGCAAAATCTTGGCTGAGGTTCTTACCATCGAGGAGCGCATTGGCAGGCAGGCGCAAAAGTTGATGGGAGAGGTGGGAAAGTGAGGGCCGTTTGGCCGGAGGCTCCGATCGCCGAGGTGTGCCAGGTCAACCCGCGACTGGGCGACCTCAAAACCCCGTCGCCGGAAACGCTTGTCTCATTCGTTCCAATGGCAGCCATTGACGAGCAACGCGGCGCAATCGCATCAACTGAAACTAGGGCGTATAGTGAGGTGGCGAAGAACTACTCGTCGTTCCGGGACGGCGACGTGCTTTTCGCTAGAATCACGCCCTGCATGCAAAACGGGAAGGCCGCAATTGCCCGGAATCTCTGCGGTGGTATCGGTTTTGGTTCCACGGAGTTTCACGTCCTGCGCCACAGCAAGTCCGTTCTTCCTGAATGGGTCTTTGCATTTGTCCGTCAGCCGAGTTTCCGCTCACGAGCGGAAGCTAGCTTCACTGGCACAGCCGGGCAGCAGCGAGTACCTGCGGATTTGTTCAATGAAACGAAGATACCTGTGCCGCCTCTTCCTGAGCAGGAGCGCATCGTTCACATTTTGGACGCGGCGGAGGAGTTGCGGCGGCTGCGCGCCCAAGCCGACCGCCGTACCGCTGACCTCATCCCCGCCCTCTTCTCCGACATGTTCGGCGACCCGGCCACAAATCCAAAGCAATGGCCAATGGTCCCGGTTTCATCTTTCGTTGAAGAACTGGTCGGGGGACGTAACGTGAACCCAGCGGGAGGCGAGAACGGCTCGTCAAGATACCGGGTTCTTAAGATTAGTGCCGTCACGTGGGGACGCTTTAGACCACAAGAAAGCAAGCCGATCGCACCAGATTATGAGCCACCTGAATCACACATCGTCCAGCGAGGGGATCTGTTGTTCAGTCGAGCCAACACGACGGAGTTAGTTGGCGCGACGGCCTACGTGTTCGAGACGCCACCCAATTTGCTGCTGCCCGATAAGCTCTGGAGATTCGTTTGGAACCAACCCACAGGGGTCGAGCCCTTTTACGTGTGGTGTCTCTTCCAAACGGCAACTGTACGTCGGGAACTCGGTCGTCGGGCAACAGGAACTGGCGGCTCGATGAAGAACATATCCAAACCAAAGGTCCTATCTTTGGTTGTGCCCACCCCCCCCTTGCCCCTCCAGCGCCAGTTCGCCGCCCGCGTCCAAGAAATTCGGGCGCTCGAAGCCCGCCAAGCCGAGAGCCGCCGCCGCTTGGACGACCTTTTCCAATCCCTCCTCCACCGCGCCTTCCAGGGCGAGCGCTGACGTGGCACAGGCATCCTGCCCGGCGAGCGCTGACGTGGCACAGGCATCCTGCCCGTGGTCACTCATGGCCAAGCCCGCCCCGGCTCGGTCCGTTACCGTCCGACGGTCCGGACCTCGTGCCGGGAACGGGCCGGGGATGGCCATGCCACATCCGCCGCCGCTGGGTTGGGATTTGTCGTCTTCTGAAAGTCCGCCAGATGGCAGGAAGCGCAAGTTGTCGGCGTCCCGGTGTAGCGCCCGCTAACGTGGCATACAGAACAGTCAAGACTGGCATGCGCGCCCAGCAGCCGTGTACTGGGCCTCTTGTCACCACACGGTTCTTCTGAATGACTGTTCGACTTCAGCGCAAATGAGAGACCTCAGTGAAGTTTGTTAAGTTACAGTTTTTCCCCGGGTTTACCCCCCACCATCCGCGCTAGGAGTCTGTCGGAGATAGATTTCGTTGTACGTAGAATCAACAACTTAGCAAGATTCAAGTGTCTGTAAGTTATTGATTCTTCGTTGAGAGACTGTTATTTCCGACACACTCCTAGGCTTTGCGGCACTGTTGGGAGGTGCACCATGCGTGAAGAACTTGCCAGAACAGAGGGGACCTTCCCCGCCCAGGTCTTCCCGTTGAAGTGGTATGGCAGCCCCGGCGTCGGGCCCCGCGGCGCCCAGGTCCGGCAGCGAGGGGGCTGTTCGCTCAGCCCGCTCGCGTCGACGAAAATGCTCGTTCGCCTTTCTTGGCGGGCTTTTTTTGAAGCTCCGGCCCACGCCCCCGTTGCCACTGCCGGACGGCGGCGGCCGCCCGCGCCAAGGCCCGCCCCACCGGGCGCGGGCAGCTCCACCCTAAGCGGGCCAGCATCCGGCCCACGTACCGCGGGTGGTATGACACGCCGCATTCGCGGGCGATCAACTCCGCCACCCGCCCGGCCGTCCACCACGGCGTGGCGTACCCCAGGACTTGGGGGCCCTGTTTCAGTCCCTGCTCGAGCTGCTGCCGGTCCGTCGCGCTCAAACGCGGCGGGCGCCCGGCCCGCCCGGCCGCTTTCAAGCCCGCGCACCCTTCCGCCTGCAGTTCCTGCTGCCAGCGGCTTACGGATTGGCGGTGGACCCCCACCCGGCGAGCCACTTCCGCCTGGCTTAGCCCCTGCTGGAGCAACTGTGCCGCCCGCAGGCGGCGACTTTCCAAAGCTTTAAAATCGCGTTTCACCCCGGCTGGATTTCCCATGCCGGAACTCTATCATAACGATCTGCAAATGTCACTATATTATGTGATTCTCCGTAGCTACCACCGCCCACTGGAATCGTTTCGGTCAAGAAGTCCAAAGTTGTAGCTGAAATTCTCCCCGGCGTTAACACAGCCTTAAACTCTCCTTAACCTTTCCTTAACATGAAGCGCGTACGCTCACCCTGAATCATGGTGTCTCTACTACCTGAATCTGCAGAAACGTGGTTTGGCTCAGTCCTGCTACTGACCATCGTGGCGGTGATTGTGCGCGCGGCATTTTGCTGGAGAGCGGACGACCGGATGAACTTCATCGTCGCTCTTCTAAGGGAATGCCCGGCAGATGATCTCGGCGAAGGCAGCGATGACCTGCCGACCGCGGCTCCAGCCGAAGTGGGACACCAGTGCTAGCCGGAACCGATCATAGTCTGAATGGTCTAATTGCGTCCGACCCATGCTAAATCCAGCCACATCAATAGGGTGCGGACGATGGCCAAGCTTGCCGCCAGCCCGGAAGCACAATCGAGCACCGCTGGAGCGGCGGCACAACGCTCCATGATGTTCGCCGTACAAGAAGGAATCCGATGACGACGTTCTGGTTCGCGGTCACTATTATTCTGTTCGCTCTTGCCTTCGACTTCCTCAACGGCTTCCACGACGCGGCGAACTCCATCGCCACGGTAGTCTCGACCCGTGTCCTTTCGCCTCGCGTAGCCGTCCTGTGGGCAGCTTTCTTCAATTTCATTGCCGCGTTTACTTTCGGCACGGCGGTAGCCAAAACCATAGGCAAGGGAATGGTTGACTTGAGGCACGTCAACCTCTACGTCATCCTGGCGGGGCTCCTCGGGGCAATCTTCTGGAATATCCTGACGTGGTACTTCGGTTTGCCCGTGAGTTCATCCCACGCGTTGATGGGAGGTTACGCGGGAGCGGCCGTCGCCAAAGCGGGTTGGGGCGTGATTATTGTCAGCGGCTGGACCAAGACGCTGCTCTTCATCCTGCTGTCGCCGGCTATTGGTTTTGTACTGGGCGCCGGGCTGATGATTTCCGTCTACTGGATCTTTCGTCATTGGACGCCGGCGCGTGTCGACCGGCATTTCCGCAAGCTGCAATTGCTTTCGGCCGCAGCTTTTAGTCTTGGACACGGCACCAACGACGCCCAGAAGACTATGGGTATTATCTCGGGGGTGCTCCTAACCGTGGGGTTGATCGACCACTTCTATGTTCCCTTCTGGGTGGTCTTAATGGCCCATGCCGCCATCGGGCTGGGCACTTTGGCGGGCGGCTGGCGAATCGTCAAGACCATGGGGATGAGAATCACCAAGCTGAGACCCGTGGGTGGGTTTTGCGCGGAAACGGCCGCGGCGGCCAGCATTCTGGGGAATGCCCTGGCCGGCATCCCCGTCTCCACCACCCATACGATCGCCGGCGGAATCATGGGGGCGGGCAGCGTCCAGCGGCTCACGGCGGTCAACTGGGGTGTGGCCAGATCGATTTTGTGGGCATGGGTCTTGACGATTCCAATCTCCGCACTCGCTTCCGCCCTCTGCTTCTGGGCAATCCGCTGGCTTCAGCCCGCCGCCTGAGAGGTAGCGGGGCCATCTTGGCCATAAGCAACCACGGCTAGGATGCCTGTGCGCCGCAGGCTGGCGCGAATCCTTCTTTTCAGGTCTGCCCGCCGTAAGGCCAATCCGCAGAATCGCAGACCCAAGGGTCTTCCCGGCAAGGCCGGGGCAGGCCGCCAGCTGGCGGACGTTGTCAGAGATAATGTGAAAGGCCTGGGCTGCTCTTGGCCAGAGTGCTAAGCTGTCGGAACCAGAACTGGGGTGAATCTCACGCGAACGATTCGAGGAGGTACTTCTCCAGCGAGGGCTTCGGCGCTGAGCGTTTTTGCTGCGGTCGATATGGGCTCCAACTCTGGGCGCCTTAAGATTGCGCGCATCGTCCACCACGGTCTCAAGACCATTTATGAAGACCGCGTTGTCACCCGTCTGGGTGAGTCGGTGTTCCGCTCCGGCTTGCTCTCGCCCGCAGCGATGGATGCTACCATCAGGGTACTCCGCCGATTCCGTCGCGCGAGCCAGAAGTACGGCGCTGACCGGGTGCGGGTGGTGGCCACGAGCGCTCT
>Ga0315284_10003104_pt1 | contig 23639 bp, 21 predicted proteins | sample YL17G09_16_MG_FD_203696 | JGI IMG/M metagenome (GOLD analysis project Ga0315284, IMG submission 203696) | Sediment microbial communities from Yellowstone Lake, YNP, Wyoming, USA - YL17G09_16 | ecosystem: Environmental > Aquatic > Freshwater > Lake > Sediment | place: USA: Wyoming | collected...
TATGGCGCCGGCTGGATGAGGGCATTTTCGAGGAAGGGGTCATCGAAATCGGTGCGGTCGCCGGCCTTCTTGCCGAAGACGGGGAGCAGGCGGGCGCTGAGCGGCTTGTGCCACTTGAAGGCCAGCGAGGCCATGTCGCCGAGGATGCGCTCGAGCTGCTCCGGGGAAATATCGCCAGGTAGGGGCACGGTGTCGAGGCCGGTGCCGCACACGGCGGAATAGGCGAGCAGCGAATCGACGTTGTACTTCCCTTCGCTCCAGCGCTGGGCGAGCAGCGTGTCTTCGAGGATCGGTACCATCAGGCCGTTGTAACCCACGCGCTTGCCGGGCAGCGAGCGCAGCGCCTCGGTGATGACGGCGGCCGCGGTCATCGTCCCACTCGAGCCGAACGGCGCGCCGGTGAACTTCTCGATGGCGGCGCCGATGGAAACCTGCTTGAGCGGCGCGGGCGTCGAGTCGAGTCCCATGTACGTCCAGCCGGTTTGCTCCTCGACGCGGAGCGCGATGGCTTCCAGCGCCCGGGCGTGCTCGCTCAGAACTTGGGTCAGCCGCTCGGTGGCGGCGTCGGCATCACCGCCCGTCTCCGCAAAAACCTGCTCGACGACGTTGGCGCCCTCCGTGGCCACAGCGAAGCGTCGCCCCGCGCCGGTGTGGTAAGCCCCGGGATAAAAAGGGGTGTAGGGCCCGACCATCGCCGTGGCGGCAAAATTAAAATTGCCCTGGCTGCGCGGGCTGTGCTCGGCAACATACTTCAGCATCCTGGCGGTGGCGCGGATGCTTTTCCAGTGAATGCCGTCGGCGGCGGCGACAATGACGCTCGAAAGCAGCTTATGGGTGGTGGAAAGAATCTCACCCAGCAACTCCACCTGAGAAGCGTCGTCCGTATCGCGGAGCATCGCCGGGCCGAGGTTGGGCTCGAACTGCTCCTTTTGCGCCAACTCGTCGAAAGCGCGGCAAAACGCCAGCGCCTCATCCTTGCTGAGGCCGCGGATGTACTCCGGAAAAGGTTGAGTAACGATGCGAATGGACTGGACTTCGAAGCCGCCCTTTTCAAAAGCCGCGCGCCCCGCGCGCAACATTCTGAGTGTGTCACCGATTTGGGCCTGGTAATGGGCACGGTCAATCGTCACAAACGCCGTGATCGCCCTTACCTTAGGCCGCTGCGGCGGGTCCACGGGCTGAAGAGCCGGAGCGGTAGCCCCCAGTCCCAGGAGCAAAAGCAATAGGATGCGCCCTCGAGTAACCCGCGCAAATCGCGTCGTGCTGAATCGAAGACCTGACATGTACGGTCCCCCTGTCATTTCGTCCCCTTATCCGGCGTGCGCTCAGCGCAACCGCGGTCCGTCGAGCTTCACCCCGCGTCGAAGAGTTCCGGCCTTGCATTCCTCATGTTACAATCAACTATCAAGATGCGAAACAGGTCATCCGCCAAAGGCCGAAAATCAGTCCGTGGCCCCTGCCAGACGCCTGAAAGCAACGAGGTCACCATCCGGCTGCACGTCGAAGCCCTGGAGGAGGGCGGGTACGTCGCGACGAGCCCCGACGTTCCCGGCCTTGTGGCTGAAGGGCGCAGCGTGATGGAAGCAGTGGAAATCGCCCAGGGACTGACGCGAAAAATCGTCGAATCGTGCCTCGAACACAACGACCCCCTTCCGCCAGCGTTGGCTACGCTGAACGGCACTAAGCGCGATCTTCTCGTGCCCGTGGGCATTCGTTGATGGGCCGGCTTGCCGGGTTCAAATATCGCGAGGTCGCACGGCGGCTTCGCACTTTCGGGTTCATATTCGACCGCCAGAGTCCCGGCAGCCACGAAGTCTGGCGCCATACCTTAAGCGGCCGAAAGGTTACCCTTCCTCACCACACTCGCGATATGGCGGAAGGAACGCTTGGCGCCATCCTCCGCGAAGCCGGGATGGGCATTGAAGAATTCCTGAAAGCCTGAAGCCGCTTCTGTGCCGGCTCGTGAATCCTAATAGCAGGCCCCCTTGAATTCCCGCCGCGGCCGGACAACAATGAAAACGAGGCAGGGCGCCTGAATTGAAAACGCCTGGTTGAGAGGAGATGGTCAGATGGAAAAGGCGACTTTTGGTGCCGGCTGTTTTTGGGGCGTGGAAGCTACCTTTCGCCAGATTGCCGGCGTGGCTTCAACCGCTGTGGGTTACATGGGCGGAACGCTCGAGAATCCCACCTACAAGGACGTCTGCACCGACCGCACAGGACACGCGGAAGTGGTGCAGGTGGAGTACGACCCCTCCAAAGTTTCCTACGATGAACTCCTGAGCGTCTTCTGGGCAAACCACGATCCCACACAACTGAACCGGCAGGGTCCCGACGTCGGAACCCAGTACCGATCTGTTATCTTCTTTCATAACCCGGAGCAAGAGGCCGCCGCCAAGGCCTCGAAGGAGAAACTCCAGGGCGCGGGCGTTTACAAGCGGCCGATTGTGACCGCGATTGTGCCCGCGGCGGAATTCTGGCGGGCGGAGGAATATCACCAGCAGTATCTGGAAAAGCGCGGCCTGGCTTCCTGCCACATCAAATCTTAGCGCCAGCTTCTTATCAGCCGGAAGGGTTTCCTCCCGAGCGCCCCGGCGTCCCCTGAGAAGCCGCGAATCCTGGCGGTCCCGCTGTTCCCTGAGTGCCCCCCTTCAACGGCACGAACACGCGAAGCATGCGGAGGATCAGGCAGCCCATGGCGGCGCCAAGGATTGAATTGGCTGCTACTCCGAAGGTCAAATGCCCGAGGATGTGTTGGGTATTGGTCATTCTGCCGCCGAATTCCGGCGCGACGAAAACGTTGGTCGTTCCGGTGAGTGTGGCGAACACGATGGCCAGGACGATTAGGCCTTGGTAGTAGACGACCAGGAGGAACGCGGCCCCGATCACGCTGGCATAGCCTCCAAAGCGCTTGAAGTGAATCAGGAAGGCTGCCGCCAGGACAGACAAGGAACCGGCCAAGGTCACGCTCATCAATCGCACCACGTCGTGAGGTACCTGCGCCATGGCGATCACCAGGCGAAGAACCCACACGGCGGCGATCACACCGAGCAACGGTGCGAGCAGCCGCAGATACTCGCGCAATCCGTGTCCGCGCGCCGGCATCGGTAGAAAATCGCGTTGCGGTCGGACTGGATCACTCGCATGTGCGCGCAGGAGGCGCACAGACCCACGCGAGCCGATACGTTGGGATCCGGTTTCATCAGAACGTTTATCAGTAGGCGATGATCGGCGCCAGACCTCGCAACTCTCGTCGCCAACGCGGGGCGACTCAGCGGCGCTCATCTCACGGGAAGAATGGGAAAAGCTTCCGAATATCCGCCTCGTCGGGATGGCGCCCATATTCGGTAATTTCGAACGCCTCGGCGTGCTGGATAGTGGAAGCTTTGGCGCCGTACCACTTTTCCAGAGCGGCCTTCCACTCCGGCGCGACATCGCTGGGGCGCTGCGCGGCGAGCCATTTGCGGCGGGCGCCGGGATCCGGGGGCACATCGGCGAGCCGTCCCGCGAGCCAGGGCAGCCATTCGTACATTTGCGAGACGTGCGCGTCCAGCATTGCGATTTTCTTGTCGATCACATCATCGATCCCGACGACGATGTCCGGCCGGAAGGGCTGGGGGCGCGTGAAGTTGTCGGAAAAGTAGACGAATACGGGATTCTTGCGCAGGGCGGGCGTATCGCTCACGATGTTCGGCACGGTAACGGTGAAGGACGCGTCCTGAACCAGCACGCCCGTGTAGCGGTGGTCGGGGTGATAGTCGTTGGGCCGCGGGGCGAGCACGATGTCGGCCTGCCACTCGCGGATTTTGCGGATGATCTGCCGGCGCACCTCGAGCGAAGGCACGAGTTCGCCGTCGTGGTTATCGAGCACTTCGTATTCGATGCCGATGCGCCGTCCGGCTTCGATTGCTTCCGCACGTCGGCGGCGGGCGAGCGCGCCTCCACCCTGATCCTGATGGCCGGCGTCGCCGTTGGTGACGGCGACGAATTTCACCCGGTGACCGAGCGCGACGTACTTGGCGGCGATCCCGCCCGCCTTCCCGTCGCAATCGTCCGGGTGGGCTCCGAACGCAATGACGCGCAGCTTGGAATAATCCTGCGCCCAGACCGGAGATGCCAAGATCAACAGCACTGCCAGACCTCGAAACATTGTGTCCTCCTTCCCCATCCTGCGTGGCCTGTCTTACCGCTTGTCCGCATGGGAGTCAAGCGTGCTGGTGGAACGTCACAGCGGGGAGCAGGTCCCGGTGAAACCCAGAGCCACAAGGTGGTAGCATGAAGCGCAGGGCTCAACCGGCCGGCGCGGAGTCGAGGAGATCTTTCCGGGGAAGCGGGGAAGAATTGCGGGTCCGCGCGCACTCTAGCGAGTGGAGGATTTTCCTATGAAAAAGTTCGTCCCGGTATTGGCGTTACTCCCGATGTTGTTCGTCCGTCCTCCCGGTCCCACGATAGCTCAGGACCAGTCGCACGGGAAACCCATTGAAATGACCACCTATTACGTGGGGTTCCTCTATCGGGGCCCCAAATGGACTCCCGAGGACACTCCGGAGGTCGAGCGCTTGCAGGAAGAACACATGGCCAACATCCGTCGTATGGCGGATTCCGGGAAGCTCCTCCTGGCGGGGCCGTTTTCCGATGGCGGGAATCTGCGCGGGATGTTCGTCTTCCAGGTGGACTCGATGGAGGAAGCTAAGGCGCTCGCGGACGCGCACCCGGCCGTGAAGGCGGGACGGCTCACGGTGGAGATGCATCCCTGGTACTCCGCCAAAGGGATTCGCGTTGATCCCATCTCCAAAGAGAAGTGAGAAAGTGAGCAGAGGGGCTCGCGAACGGTTGCCTCGTGTAGCGCCGGGCTTCAGCCCGGCAGTAGCTGCGTCGATCCAACAGTTACGTTAGCCCGTCATGAGTAGCTTGCAGCCCTGAAGGACGGCGCCACACCGCTTAGGCTCGAAAAAACGAATGATTCAGTACTTCTGAACCTTGGTGACCTTGCCGTTGAGGAAGTCCACGACCCAGCGCTGGCCATCTTTCATGTAATACCAGGTTTCTGAGAGTTTGCCATCGCTGCTGTCATTGATTCTCTTCTGTTCCGGCTCGCCGAAACTCAGCAGCACCATCTGGTAAGTCATGCCCTCAGCCACGGTCTTGGAGTCGATGGCCTGGCGGACTTCCGGCGCCAGATCGCGCCTAGCAGCCTCTTCGCGAATGCTGCTGACGTCCACGAGCCGCCCCAGGAAGTCCAGGAATGCGTTGGGCGCAAGATCAGCGTCGGTGATATCCCGCTTGTAGCGGAAATTGATGCGCGAGCCGCCCGCACGCTGGAAGACGGGCGACTTTTCCTGGGTGTGTTTGCTGCCACGGCGCCCCATCCCACCGCCGCCCAGGTGGATTTCGACCATGTCACCGTGGATGTTGACGTTGGTGATGGTCACCACTTCATTCGATTCCACGCCCACCCCACGCTCCTTCAGCCACTTGGTCAGGTCTTTCAAATTCAGCCCGCGCTGATCCCAGTTCTTCCCCTCCGGAGGCGTGTAGTAAATGTCCACGCCTTCCTTGGTCGCCGGGAGTTGCGTCAGAGCCTTTACATCCTTCCCCAACAGCAGTTGCCTCAGCGATCGCTTGGCCGTATCCGAGGCTCCCGCCCAGAGCGAGCCGGGAAAGACGGCGATCACCATCAGGATAACGGCTGTAAGTGACGTCTGTGATCGAGGTTTCATTGCTTCTCCTTCCAAACGCGCGATTCTACTTTTTCCAGCGGTCGGCTCCGAGTCAACGTTTTCGTCGCGGGAGTGTTTTTGCATCTCCTGAGAATTTAGATGAACTCCCGCCCGGGACCGGATGTCTCGACAACGATGCTTTCTTCGAAGAACAAAACTTCGATTAGCCCTTCTCGCAGAGCACGACGCGATCTTCGTTGTCCACTTCGTGCAGGTGGACTTCGACGGAATCGATTTCCGTCGTCTGGATCACGCGTCCGACGTAGTTGGCCTGAATGGGCAGTTCGCGGTGGCCGCGGTCGATGAGCACGCAGAGTTCGACGCGCCGGGGCCGGCCGTGATCGACCAGCGCGTCGAGCGCGGCGCGCGTGGAGCGGCCGGTGTAGAGAACATCATCCACGAGTATTACTGTCTTGTCTTCAACGCTGAATGGAATCGAAGTCTCCTGGCCGCGCGCTTCCCGCGCCCCGCCTGAACGGTCGTCGCGATAGAAGGTGATGTCGATTGTCCCGACCGGCGGCCGAACTTTTTCGATGTCCGCGATCTTCTTGGCCAGGCGCTCCGCCAGTGGCAATCCCCGCCGCCGCACGCCGACCAGCACCAAGCCCGCAGCACCATTGTTGCGTTCGACGATTTCGTGCGCCAGGCGCACCAGCGTGCGGTCGATTTCCGAGGAGGACATCAGTTGTGCTTTTTCGCGGAGCCCGGCCTCCGCGTTCGTGGCCTTCCGGGCTGCGGGAGGCGTCATGTTTTTCATTATAACATCCGGCACAGGTCGGGACACGAGCCCGAAAGGCGTTACAAAGGGTTGATGATTCTGGATTTTGGATTGGATTTCAGATTTCGGAGTTTTGCTTCAAGTTCTTCGCTTTTTGAGTTTTTTTACTCATGGACGCTGCACTTTTGCCTTTTGATTCTTGCCCTTTGCCTTTTGATTTTCTTTTCTCTGATATTCCCGCCGAACTTTTCTCACGTAGTGGTCCGCCTCGCGCGTCGGCCTGGGAATGCGAAAACCATCGAGGCAAGCCTTCACCAGTTCGACGGCGGAATCGAGCGACACCCGGTGCCCTGTGGTGACATAAATGGGTTTCACCTTATTGCGCGTGCGCAGGACTTCTCCGACCCGCTCGCCTTTGAACCACAGCGGCATCGTTGAGCCTGCGCTCTCTCCAAGGTCGTCATGCTCTCCCACCAGCAGCGACTTGGCACAACCGATCGTGGGTTTATCGAGCAGCACGCCGATATGCGACGCGATGCCGAATAATCGCGGGTGGGCGCGTCCGTGGCCGTCGATCAGAATCAGGTCCGGCTCACTGCGCAGGCGCGCGAACACCGCCAGCAGCGCGGGGCCTTCGCGAAAAGAGAGCAACCCGGGAACATAGGGGAAGCGCAGCTTGCGGCGCGCCATGCGGCGCTCGACTTCCTGCATCTCCGGGAAGCGATAGACGATCACGCCCGCGAAAGCGATGTTGGTCGCCGGATCAAACGCCAGGTCCGTGCCTGCCACCCGGCGCACGTGCTTGAAATCGTCCTCGAGCACAACGCGCTCGCGCAGCCGCTGCTGTTCTTTGATCGCTTCGCGCGGAGTGAGATTCCATCGAGGTTTGATGCGCGGTTTCATGGGGTGCTGGAGCGGCGCTCTACGAGCGGCGAGATCGACGGCGGTCAGAGACCGCCGCTACAGAGAGTGTCGAAGCTGTGTTACGCCCCCCGCTTGTGATTCTCGACTTCGACACCCGCAAATGGTTTAGTGCGTTCGAGGAGCGCGGCCTGGGCCGCCTCCGGCATCGGCTGGAAGGTCTTGGCCAGGTAAACGTTGTAATTGAGCCGCTCGACGGTATCGCATCCCGACACCAGCACGCTGACGGGCTGGCTCCAGACCCAGGGTAACGCTTCCGCCACGCTCGCCACGCCTTTGGTGAGGACGTTGCCAAAGCTGAGCGTCTTCATGGCAATGACGCCGGTGTTGCGCTGGACAGCTTCATCAACCACCGTCTTGCGGAAACTCCTGAAATGGAAGTCGACGACGTTGATCGGCATCTGGATGGTATCGAAGGGATAGCGCTTCACGGCCGCGAGGTGCACCGCCGGATCGTAGTGCCCGGTCAAACCGATGAAGCGAATCTTCCCCTCTTTCTTCGCCTTCTCGGCGGTCTCGAGCGCGCCGCCGGGAGCGAAGATCCGGTCAAGCTGCTCCAAGTTCATCACCGCGTGGAATTGCCAGAGGTCGAGATAATCCGTGCGCAGGCGGCGCAAGCTGCGTTCGAGCGTGGCGCGCGAGCCTTCCGCGTCGCGTTGATCCACCTTGGTCATCAGATAGATTTTCTGCCGCCGGCCTTCCAGCGCCTTGCCCATGCGCTCCTCGGCGCGTCCTTCCTGATAGCAGTCGGCGTTGTCAAAGAAGTTGATTCCCAGGTCAAGCGCGCGGTGAATGACCGCGATCGAATCTTCCTCCTTCTCCGGATAGCCCGCGTGGTACCCGCCCAGGCCGATGGCGGTCACCTTCAGCCCCGTACGGCCGAGCGTGCGGACTGGAATCTCCCCCGCCAGCTCGGCAGCGCGCGCCACGTTGCCCCCGAATTCGCCGAGGGCCGCCGTGACGGCTGTCGCTGCGGCAGTTCTCATAAAATCCCGACGGTTCAAATCGTCTTTGCTCATGTTCTGCTCCCTCGAAACGCGTTGCAGAATTCTCCCAATTGTCGGTGAGGAAATCAACCTTAGCCTGAGGTAGAATGCCCGCGAGCCTTTCTCAAGCTGATGGCATGAAACATATCAATTACGAATTCAAGGCACGCTTGAAAGATGAGCGCAACGTTCGCGCGGCGCTCAAACGGCTCCGCGCGCGCTACGTGGGGACTGACCGCCAAGTGGACACCTACTTCCGGGTTCCGCGCGGCCGGCTCAAGGTGCGCGAGGGCCGCATCGAGAACGCGCTGATTTTTTATGAGCGCGCCAACACGCCGCGGGCTCGCAGGGCGCGAGTCGAAATGACGCTCCTGCCCCGTCGCAATTCCCTCAGCGCCATCCTTCGCCGTACGGTGAAGGTGCTCGCGGTTGTGGACAAGCGGCGGGAAATCTACTTCGTTGGCAATGTGAAGATTCACCTCGACAATGTGCGCAGGCTCGGCCGGTTCATCGAAGTGGAAGCCATCTCGCGTTCCGGCAAAGTTGCTACAGCCCGGAAACAGGCTCTGCGCTTTCGGAAGCTCTTGGGAATCTCTCCCGAGGACATCTTGAGCCAGTCGTATTCGGACATGGTCCTGAGAAAAACGCGACGCTAGTTTCCGCTCCAAGTACCGCTTGACCCCGGGCGGACAATCCCATAGCGTTATGGGCCGGCGCCAGGCGCGCCAGTGTCGAACGGTCGAAGCCGGGAACAATATGTCGAAGACAGAAAACATCCTCCAGCAAATGTTCGGTGAGATTTCATCCCCGGGCAAGGTTTCCCTTTCTCAACTCTCGCGGTCGGTGGGGCTCCGCCCCGCCACAGCAAAGATCAAGCTGCGGCCGCTCGAGCGGCTAAACCTGGTTGTGTTCGAAGATCGCGGCAGGAGCATCGCCATCAATCCGGGCTATGGATACGTGGTTGGAATCGACCTTGGGGGAAGTCATTTGCACTTCGCGCTGGCGGATTTTCGCGGCGAGATCCTAAACGATTCGACCATCAAGATCCGGCCCGAAGACGGCCCGAAAAAGATGATCGCCCAGATCAAGGAAGGTATCCGCGCGCAGGCCTCGCAGTCGGGACGAGCCCACCTCCGCGCGGTTTCTATCGGCGTGCCCAGCCCCGTGGATACCGAGCACGGCGTGGTGGCCTGGGCCAACAACCTGCCGGGTTGGGAGAACATCCACCTGGGGCGCGAACTCGAGAAGGAATTCCACGTGCCGATCTTCATGGAAAACGACGCCAACATGGCGGCCATCGGCGAACACTGGCGCGGTGTGGCACGCGGGGTGAAGAATTTTGTGTTCGTGGCACTCGGGACCGGCATCGGCAGCGGGGTGTTTATCGATGGCAAGCTCTACCACGGGCGCACGGGTTCTGCCGGTGAACTCTTCCGCATGAACATCGAGTGGCAGCGCTGGGAAGAAGAGTTTCCAGACACCGGCTATTTCGAAAGCTACGTGGCCGGACTGGGCATTGCCGCCGAAGGCCGCAAAGCGCTGGGGGCGCCTCCGCCGGGCGATGCGGGCCTACGCGAGGAACGCGACGCGTACTTCGTCTTCCAGGCGCATCGTGAGGGGAATCGCCAAGCCACCGCCGTGCTGGAAAAGATCTTCACCATGCTCGGCGTCGGCATGGCGAACGTTGTTGCCGTGCTCGATCCGGATTTGATTGTGTTCGGAGGCGGCATCGCCAAGGGCGCGCCGGACCTGATGCTCTCCATCGTCGAGAAAGTGGTGCGCCGCATTCAGAGGGAAATCACTCCGCCCATGAAGCTCAGCACGCTCGGCGATAAGGCTCAGACCTATGGCGCCATTCGCTCCGCGCTCGGAGCAGCGACCGGCAGGATCGCCGCGCGTCTGCGGTAATTGACCACGTTACGCACCAGGCGGCAGGTGAGTTTTTCCGTCATCCCCCATTTCAATCCCGACCCAGCTCATTTTTATTGGTTATCCTACTGATTTTTAAGGGATTACCATGAAATCGTCCCACTCCGCTCTATGCAAGAATGTCCCCGCCTAGTGAAATCAAATCGGACGAATAGTCCATCCCAATTATTGACTGCGTTTGAGGTTTCGGGCACTCTGGCCCTGCTTTTCTATTTGCTTTCTCGGGCTTCCAAGAAACGAAAACTGCGTCGGGCGTTGGGTACTTTGGATTGCAGGGAGTGTGACGATGCTTTCCCATTGCAGGAGTAATCTGTGTGGGCGCTGGCTGGCCGCGCTCACTGTTTTGCTCGTGCTGGCAGCGCATGCGCGCTTGGCCTGGGCTCAAGGTTGAATTGCCGCACGTCAATGCGCGCCCGGGCTTGGCGCGCTAACCACCGCGGGTCTCGACTACACTCGCGCCGGCAAACCCGTAACACCTGGGAAATGGCGGATCACCACCACCTACCGCAAGCAGTACTCCCACCGGCATTTTGTAGGCACGACCGAGCAGACCCAGCGTGCGGTGGAAGGGTCAGAAGTCATCAACGACATCCATCTGATCGACTTCTCGTTAAGTTACCAGCACACGCCGCGCTGGAGCTTTAACCTGAGTGCGCCGGTGATGATCGCCTCCCGCACCTCGAGCCGCACTGGGGCTGTCGTTCATAGCAAGGGTTTGGGCGATATTATGATCTCGGCGCGCACCTGGTTGTGGCGGCCCCCCACTGAGTCGCGACAGAACATCGCCGTGGGGTTTGGCCTGAAGCTGCCAACAGGAAAGCCTGACGTGCAGGATACGCGTTACACCACGCAAGGCAACATTGTCAGCACCGTGGACCAGTCGATTCAGCTTGGTGACGGCGGCTGGGGCATCATGGGGTTCGCGGACGTGTTCAAGGTGGTCAAGCGAGCCACGTTTTTCGCTTCGGGAATCTATCTGAGCAATCCTCAGGCAACGAACGGGGTGCAGACGGGACGGGGTCGAGCCTCGGAAGCGATCATGTCAATTCCGGATCAGTACCTGGTGCAGGCGGGTGCGACTCATCCCTTTCCCAAGTCAAGGCACTTCGTGGTCAGTGTTGGCGGGAGGCTCGAAGGCATTCCGGTCCGCGACATTTTTGGCTCGAGTGAGGGTTTCCGCAGGCCAGGGTACGTTCTTTCATTTGATCCCGGAGTGGTCTACGTGCAGGGGAGACATTCTTTGTCATTCAATATTCCCGTCCCCCTCGAACGCAATCGCCGCCGCAGCACCTCGGACATCCTCGATGGGAGGCGCGGCGACGCGGCGTTTGCGGATTATCTGATCATCGTTTCTTACACGCGGAGCTTTTAGTAAACGGGCGGGTGGCTACTTGAACCCCAGGTTGTTGACCAGGGGCTTGGGCGCGTCTCCTTGGTGGTTGCCGAGCAGCCACTCGACGCGATGGTTCAAGTCTTTCTTGCGCAGCATGCCGAGGACGCGGCCGGTGATGCGGCCCTCCCGATCCAGGAACGCCGTCGCGGGCAGGGCCTCACCGAGGCCGAGCCGCTTTAAATCTTCCGTGGTCGCTCCCAGCCAGATGGGGAAGTTGACCTTTTTCTTGCGAACGAAGGGATCAATTTTGGCCCGCGTCGTCGCATCATCAAGTGAGACGCCGATCACCACCACCCCCTGATCCGCATAGCGCTTCTGGATGTCAACCAGCATCGGCAGCTCTTCGGCGCATGGAATGCACCATGTGGCCCAAAAGTTGAGCACCACGATTTTGCCGCGGTAGTCGCGTAGATCCTGCTGTGCGCCCTTCAAATCTGGGAGAGAGAATTCCGGCGCCACGTCCTGTGCGGACAGGCAAGTTACAATGGAGAGGATCAGCGGGAGCAGAATCCAACGTCCCGTACGCGGCGAATCCATGTAACTCTCCTCTTTGAAGTTCAGCCCAAGCGCGAAATGCCCGAAGACGAATATACAACAGAGCAGGCAGCACGGAACCCAGACGCGGCGTTTTCTGGGTGCACTAATAGAAAACAAGTGTCCTTCTAATGGAAAAAAGTAGCCTTGTGGCTCACAAGCGGATTGCGCGCACAGCACGCTTTCCGTTAGGCTTATCATTCTCACCAATCGGCGGGTGTGGGTCAGGCAAGGGAATCCAACGAAGTCATGACGGAACCGGAGAGTCAACCTCCAGTCCAAGCCGGCAAGCGTCTGCTGGTATTGACGCTGCTCCTTGTGGCCAACAGCGCCTACTTGGCGGCGTTCGGCGACGCCAACCTTTTTTACGTTGCCAACGCGCTCTTCCATCCGTTTCTCGGAATTGTTGCCGCGGTTCTCTTCGGCGCTTTCCTTCGGCGGAATCCCGGTTTTCTGAGCGGTTCAGCACTGAGGCTGGGCGCGGCGTTTCTCGGATTGTCGGCCGCGTTTGGCGGATATCTCGCCATCTTCGGCATGACGCGCCCGAATAGCTGGGCGCTTTACGCCCACGTCACACTCGCCTTTGCCGGACTGGCTTTCCTTCTCATCGGTTGGCGATCGTGCATCGCGGCAGGAAATTCGAAAATCGAAACTCGAAACTCGGCCAGTTTCCAATTTCCAGTATCGAGTTTCGAAAGTCGTGCATGGCGATGGAGCGCCGGCGTGATGGTGGGATCGCTGGCGTTTTACTCCACCGTCGCCGGATATCACAAGCTGCGGCCGAACCCACAATTCCTGATTCGCAACCCGAACACCGCTCCGCTCAGCATGGAGGAGGAAGGCGCGGGACCGGCCAGCCTGCTCTACCCGAGTTCGGCCACGACCACCGACGGCAAGCCCATCACTTCGCAGTTTTTCATGGACTCCGAGTCCTGCAAAACCTGCCACGCCGACATCTACAACCAGTGGTTCAGCTCGATGCACCACATGGCGTCGTTCAACAACCAGTGGTACCGCAAGTCCATCGAATACATGCAAGACACCATCGGCATTAAGTCTTCGATGTGGTGCGCGGGCTGCCACGACCACGCCATCGCGTTCGCCAACAAAATGCAGAAGCAGCATATTCGCGAGATCCTCCACACGCGCGAGGCGCAGAACGGCTTGGGCTGCATGTCCTGCCACTCCATTGTCCACGTCAAGGACACGATGGGCCAGGGCGGGTTCGTGATGGACTATCCTCCGCTTGACGAAATCGCCTCGAGCAAGAACCCGTTCCTCATTGCGCTGCATGACTACGCCGTGAAGCTCAATCCCAAGCCGCACCGTAACGCATTTCTGAAACCGTTCCATAAGGAGACGTCGCAAGTCGCGGAGTTCTGCTCGTCCTGCCACAAGGTTCACCTCGACGTGCCCGTAAACAACTACCGCTGGATTCGCGGTTTCAACGATTACGACAACTGGCAGGCGAGCGGCGTCTCGGGCCAGGGCGCGCGGTCGTTTTACTATCCGCCCGAATCGCAGAACTGCGCCGACTGTCACATGCCGCTGGTGCGCTCGAACGATTTCGGGAATATCAAAGGATTTGTACACTCTCACCGCTTCGCGGCCGCCAATACCGCCGTGCCGACTTCATACGGCGACACCGAACAGGTCCGCGAAGTCAAGAAGTTCCTTAAAGGCGCGTTGAGCGTCGATATCTTCGCGTTGGCCGAAGCGCCCGCAGAAGAGGCCGTCGGCGCAGGCATCCGTCCGGGAGCGGAAGGCCCGCAACTGGCCAGCACGTTCGCGGTGGGCGAGGAGTCATCCGCAGGATTGGCCGGCGCCGGTGTGAACGTGGGCGCGCCGGCCAAGCTCATGGCGCCACTCGGGCGCGTCGCGGCGCGTGTGCGGCGCGGGGACACCGTGCGCGTGGAAGTGGTAGTGCGCACAAGGCGCGTCGGCCATTTCTTCCCCGGCGGCACGGTGGACGCCTTCGACGTGTGGCTCGAGCTCCAGGCACGCGACAACAAAGGACGGGTCATCTACTGGAGCGGTAAGGCCGAAAACGACGGCCGCGGTCCGGTCGAGCCGGGCGCGCATTTCTATCGCTCGCTCCAACTCGATGGCCACGGCAACCCCATCAACAAGCGCAACGCCTGGTCCACCCGCGCCGTGATGTACGCGCACCTGATTCCACCGGGCGCGGCGGACACGGCACATTTTCGTCTCAAAACCCCCGAAGATTGCGGCGATACCATCACGCTGACAGCGAAACTTAACTACCGCAAGTTTTCCTGGTGGAATACTCAGTGGGCATTCGCGGGCGTTCCCGACCCTGCGGACAAGGAGGGTCAAGTCACCAAGCATTACGACGACCGGCGCTGGATTTTCAAGGGCAGCCTTTCCGACGTCTCTGCAAAGTCGAAGGAGATTCCGAACGTCCCGATCGTGGTCATTGCGGAAGCGACCCAGACCGTCCCGGTAGGAGCGAAGAACCAGCCGCCGTTCAAGGAGACCCTGGCGCGCGATCCCGCCGACCGCGAGCGCTGGAATGACTACGGCATCGGCTTGCTCCTGCAAGGCGACCTGAAGGGCGCGGAACGAGCTTTCCTCAAGGTGACGGAACTCGATCCGACCTATGCCGACGGTTGGGTGAATGTGGCCCGCGCGCGCGTGCAGGAAGGAAACACCGAGGAAGCCAAACCCTTCCTCAAAAAAGCACTGGAACTCAACCCGAAACTTGCGAGCGCGCACTACTTTACCGGGCTGGCGCTCAAGGCCGACGGCCAATACCCCGCCGCGTACGAACAGTTCGCTGCGGCCTCAGCGCTCTACCCACGCGACCGCGTCGTGCGCAACCAGATGGGGCGCATGTTGTTCCTGCAGCGGAAGTATCGCGAGGCCGTGGCCGAGCTGCAAAAGACACTTGCGGTTGACCCCGAGGACCTGGAAGCGCACTACAACCGGATGCTCTGCTACCGTGGCCTAGGCGACGATGCGCAGGCCGGCCGCGAGGAGAAACTGTATCTGCGCTTCAAGGCGGATGAGTCTTCTCGCGCCATCACCGGGCCCTACAAGCTGAAGAGCCCGCAGGACAACAACGAGGCTCAGCCCATTCACGAGCATGTGTCCATGGCGCTCGGTGAAAAAGGCGGAACCAAGCAGTATGCAGCAGGCCGTCGTGATGGGCGTGGTCTTCCTGCTGTCGCGGCGCTCTCCGAGCGCCGCAGCCGCCCCGGCGGTCAGAGACCGCCGCTACAGAAAGCGCAGTCGAACGCTTCACGCCTCCCGACAGTGTCGCGTGGAGGTGCCGGATCCAGGTAATGAGATTGCCCCGCCCTCCTTGCCATCTTCTGCTCGCTGCCGTTTTCACGGCAGGGCTGATACTTGCCGCTGACAAGCGAGGGCCCGCGCCCGCGGCTCCTAAACAGGCGCCTGCGCCGCCCGCAGTCGCCGGAGCGCGCTTCCTCGACATCACGCGCCAGGCGGGCATCGTCTTCACGCACAACACGGGTGCCTTCGGCAAGAAGTTCCTTCCGGAAGCCATGGGGCCGGGTTGCGCCTTCCTTGACTACGACAACGACGGGAGCCCGGACATGCTGCTGGTGAACGGCTCCGACTTTTCGGGTCACAAGTCCAAGCGCACGACGCTCAAGCTCTATCGCAACAATGGGAGTGGCGCATTCACCGATGTGACGGCGCGGGCGCACCTCGACGCGGAAATCTACGGCATGGGCGTCGCGGTCGGCGACTACGACAACGACGGCTGGGACGACATCTATGTTACGGGTCTCGGCGAGTCCCGCCTCCTTCACAATGAGCGCAACGGGACGTTTAAAGACGTGACCAAGGCCGCGGGCGCCAACAACACTGGCTACGGTGCCAGCGCCGCCTGGTTCGATTACGACAAGGATGGCAAGCTCGACCTCTTCGTCACTAACTACGTCAAGTGGTCGGTGAAAGACGACCTCTACTGCACGCTCGACGGCCGCAACAAATCCTACTGCACGCCGGAAGCTTACAAGGGCGATACCTGCCGCCTATTCCACAATCTCGGCGACGGTCGGTTTGACGACGTAACGCAAAAGGCCGGCATCTACGACCCGACATCAAAGTCGCTGGGGGTCGCCATCATCGATTACGACCAGGACGGCTGGCTGGACCTCGCGGTCGCGAACGACACGGAGCGTAACAAGCTCTATCACAACAACCACAACGGGACTTTCACCGAGCAGGCCGTGCAGGCAGGCATCGCGTTCAGTGAAGACGGCATCGCGCGGGGGGCGATGGGGATCGACCAGGGCGATTTCGATCATTCCGGCTACCCTTCGCTCGCCATCGGGAACTTCTCGAACCAGATGATCGGCCTGTATCACAACGAGGGAAACCGCTTCTTCATCGACATCGCCCCGGCCTCTACGGTAGGCCGGGCCAGCTTGCTGGCACTCTCCTTTGGCCTGTTTTTCTTCGACTATGACCTTGATGGGCAGGAGGACCTCTTCGTCGCCAACGGCCACATCGAGCCGGATATCGCTCGCATTCAGCCGCAGGTCACTTACGCGCAGACGCCGCTGCTTTTTCATAACCAAGGCGGGAGCCGGTTCCAGGAAGTCGGCAAACAGCTCGGCTTCACGCGCAAGATCGTGGCGCGTGGCGCGGCCAGCGCCGATATCGACAACGACGGCCGGCTCGATATCCTGCTCGCCACCAACGGCGGCCCCGCGTATCTGTTCCGCAACGCCACTGGCACGCTCAACAACGCCATCCGCATCAAGACCGTCGGCACACGCTCGAATCGCGACGGGATCGGAGCGGTGGTGAAGGTCAACGCGGCGAACTCCTCCGGCTGGCAGATGGTCCGCTCCGGCTCGAGCTATTGTTCGCAGAGCGAATTGACGCTGACCTTTGGATTAGGGAAGGCCGCGCAGGCTGACAGCGTCGAAATCGCCTGGCCGAGCGGCCAGCGCGACACCCTCCGCAACCTCAAGGCCAACGCCACTTACACCATCGAAGAAGGCGGGAAAATCCTCGCCACGAGGCAGTTTGGCAGACAATAGGTTGTCCGCTCGTGCTCGCGCCTGCTGTTAGCCTAGCAAGAATAGTGGTATCGTGGCCGGGCAATGGCGGCGGTGCGGGACTTCGATGGGCGCGAGATTCGGCTGACGGAAGAGCGCTGGCGGCATATTTCCGAACATCCCGAGATGACCTTGATGAGACAGGCTGTCGAGGAAACGCTTCTCGGACCGGAAATCGTTGTACAATCGCTCAGCGACCCTGAGGTGAGGCTGTACTACCGCTTCTTTGATGAATCGGCGGTGGGGCCGAAGTACATGTGCGCGGTCGTCAAAGTCGTGGCGAACGATGCCTTCCTCATCACCGCGTACCTCACGGACCGAACGAAAGGCGGGCAGGTGCTATGGCCACGAAAACGCTAAAGGTGTGGTTTGATCCGGAAGGCGATTTTCTGGAAGTGGTTTTTGACCAGAAACCCGGTTTCTTCCGCCCAACCGGCGACGACCGCGTCATGGAGAAGGTGGACCAGGAAGGGAATATCCTCGGCTTCTCAGTTCTCCGTGTCAGCTCCTTGAAGAAGAACCCGCTCGAACTGGCGCTGCCCTAGACCTGGCCGAGCGGCCAGAAGGACATTCTCCGCAGCCTCAAGGCCAACGCCACTTACACCATCGAAGAAGGCGGAAAGATCCTCGCCACAAAGCCATTCAAGAGGGAATGATCGGCTCCCCAATTTGTAAGGGAGTTGGATGGCAACGGCGATGGCAAAAAGATACGCCGGGCCGCAGCGCGTCTAGCCGCCTCGCTGCTCACGCAGAACTGATTCCGCCCAAGCTCTAACTTGCCGAACGCAATCGAGCGCCCACGAACGGTCGAAGGGCTCCTCCGGCTCATCGGGCAGATCACCATGGCGGAGCGCCGCCGCAAATGGCGTAAGGTGGCGGGCTTCCTCGAATTCCGGTGGGAATGCGATCTTGTTTTCACGAAGGAGATCGAGAAGCTCCGCAAGGTCGTGCGTGAGCCGATAGCGGACTGATCGATGCGCCAGGACGGCTTTCAGGGCCTTTTCGATGGACTGTTCAGCGTGGAAACCCAGAACTTCATCCGGCGAGGCAGGATCCGGGGCCAACTTTGCAATCGTGAATTCATCTTGTTCCGCCTTGCGCAGCAGTAGCTCAGCGTTATCGCGCGGTCGCACGGAAGACCCGCCCCTCCTGGGCCGCCTCGTATAAAACCGTTCCGGGAGTTTCAGCCCATTCGTCGAAAGTTTTCTGGCTTACGACCAGCACGTCCGCGGGAATCCTGAGCGGGCGCAATACATCGCGGAGGCGGACCATTTCCGCTCGACGCGCTCTCACTTCGGGCTCGACCACGAGCACGTCCAGATCGCTGTCTTCGTTGGTCTCACCGCGCGCGCAGGAGCCGAACACGATAACTGTGGCCCCCGGCGCAGCCTGCCGGAGTAAATCCACAGCCTTGTTGATGGTTATCTCGTCGATCAACGTTATCTCCCCTCGCCTGACAGCTCCGATTATAGCAGGCAGGGCAAAACCCGGCGCGCACGACATGCGCTACTCCTCGCGGGTGACGTCCTCGGCGATCCAGAACTTGCCGGGCTCCAGGCCGGCGCGCTGCGCGAGTTCATGAGTCAAAAGCTGGATGTAAACGCTGTCCACGAGTGTGCCGATGCCCAGGCGAATGGGGGCGACCTGGATCAGCCGGACATTGGGAACATCGTCGAAGGGTAGGTCGGTGAACAGGAGGACTCTTCCTCCATTTTTGCGAATGTCATCGGCGAGCTTGAGCAGGAACTTCCCGGTTTTGCCCTGCCGGGCGAAGATCACATAACGGTGGGCGGGGTTGATGATTTCAATCGGCCCGTGTCGGAACTGTGCCGCACTGATGGGTTCGGCGCCCATCCGCACGACTTCCTTGAACATTAGCGCGCCCTGGTGGACGGAGGCCAGGTCCGCCCCGCGGGACATCAACGCCACGTAGGGCGGCAGCCCGAAAAACTCCGCCATGGGTGGAATGATAACTTCGGCGCGGTCAAGGATCTTCTCCTGCGCTTCGATGGCCAGTTTCAATTCCTGCGTCAAAGTCCGCGGGTTTTTGCGCGCGATGGCAAAAGCCAGGTACATCAGGACGGCGACGGTGCAAGTGTAGGTGCGGGTGCTGACGGATTTCTGCCGGCCCGCCATCATGGGCAGGAAGAAGCTCGCCCGGCGCACCAGCGTACTCTCCTGGGCATTGACCACGGCCACCAGGCCAACTTCTTCGGGAAGGCTCTCCAGCAGACGAAGAATTTCAACGGTTTCACCCGACTGCGAGATCATGACCAGCAGGGTATCGGGGCCGAGGAACTTCATGTGGTGGTGGAGGAGTTCCGCCGTCTCCCAGACGAGGGCTCGAATCCCCAGCGAATTCAGATAGACCTGCGCCGGGTAAGCGGCGAAAAGGGACGAGCCCATGCCGGTGAAAACCACCGTAGGTGGCCAGTGGGCCACCAGTTTCCGGAGTGCCTTCAGGGGAATCGCCCCGGGACTCGCGTAGTATTTGCGCAGACCCGAAAGCGCCGCAGGCTGCTGGACAACTTCTTCCATCATGTGGGTCATGTTCATAGCCGACAGAGAAGGCGCCGCGCTTGCAGCGCGCTCGGAGGATCCTCGCCCTTTACGCTCCGCCGGGATTCTAACACTTCTCGCGCCAAACCAGACGATCCGCGTGCGACCCGGTCAAATCAAAGTCACCCTGCGTGTGGAATTCCCACCCCGTTTCGCGCTACGATAATAGATCCTGGGTTTCATTTCCGCGCGATTTCCTGTGGTGAGGTATGAATGTTCATGAACCTTAGGCCGCGCCGTACGATCCTGTGTGCTCTTCTCCTTTTCTTGATCCTGAACCCGGCCTTGCAGGCCCGTGATCGCATCCGGAAAGTTGTTGGAACACCGAACAACCACTGCCTGGTCATCAACGGCCGTCCCGAATACTGGGTGGACGGCAAGCCCTTCTTCGAGCACGCCGCGGCGTTCTTCTATCACCGGATTCCCCGCGACCGCTGGGCGGAAGAATTGAACCGCCTCAAATCCCTGGGCATCAATACCGTCGACCTCTATCCGTTCTGGAACTGGCACCAGCCGGACGAAGAGGTTCTGGATTTTGATGGCCACACCAATCCGCAGCGCGACCTGAAATACCTGCTCCGGCTCATCGACGCGATGGGCTTCAAACTCACGTTTCGCCCCGGTCCGTTCTTTTGCAGCGAGTGGCGCAACGGCGGATATCCCGACTGGCTGTTGCGCCAGTCCGAATACGGCATGTCCGAACAAGCCATCCTGGAAGGGCGCTACCCCCGGCTTTCCGCCCTGCAATACGACAAGTCCGAAGAAGCTGCCACAGAATGGCTGAAGAATGACGCCCACCTGAAATATACGCGCAAGTGGTACCGGGACGTGTTGGCGCTGGTGAATCCCCTGCTGGCTGAAAAGGGCGGACCGTTGATCAACATTCAGCTCGATGACGACCAGGCCATCGGTTTCGAGAACTACAACGGTCCCAATTTCTGGAAATACATGGACCTGCTCCGGAAGTTCGCCAAGGAGGCAACCCACGAGAGTGACATCCCGTATTACTTGAACGGTCGCGACATGCGGGAGAATGCCGAGGCAAACGATCTCCCCGCCGAGCCTTTTTGGAATACCGGCCAGGATTACATGGACAACAGCCCGGCGGGCCATTCCACCGTCCAGGAGGCGGCGAAGAACAAGTTCCTGACCGAAATTCTCAAAACGCAACCGCTCTTCGTGCCGATGCACATTGAATTCCAGGCCGGATGGCTGCTGGATGAGAAAGATACTTACGCCATGGCCACGGATGCTTCCAACACTCTGATGGCCACGCGGGTGATGTTTCAGAACGGCCTGAAAGGTCTGAACTATTACCCTCTGCACGACACACTCTATCCGGCCGGCTACGAAGCCCAGTGGGGAAACCACTTCTACACCTGGGAAGCAGCGGTGAACTACGCGGGAAAAGAGACGGGGCGGGCAGTGCCGGTGCGCCGGAACGGGCGCCTGCTGGCGGGGATGGGGCCTTTCCTCGCCTCCGCGCATTTCGCCGCGGATGCCGGGCTGGTTTACCCCATCGGGACGTTTCCCCAGGCGGACCTGACCGCGGCAGAAGCGCGCTATGTCGCCGACCTATCGAGCCGCGTCCTCTGGTCGGGCGTGTTCGATCATTTCAATTTTGAGCTCGTGGATTCCGACCACGCCGCCGCCGAAAACCTCCAGCAATACCGTGTCCTGTTGCTGCCCAACCTGGCAAGCAGCAAAGAAGAACTGAAACGCTTTCCCCACCTCGGACACTACTCAGAGAAAGCCCTGCGGCTGATCGTGGACTACGTCGATGCCGGAGGGACCCTGGTTGTCTTTCCCTCCCTGCCCAAAGGGAAGGTCTTGGAAGAGATGCTGGGGCCGCTGGGCGAGTCCCGCGAGCAGGCCGGAGATTCAACGGTTCGCTTCTCCGACGGGAGCACGGCGCGCGTGTTGGGTGCGCGCTCAATCCTTACCTTGCCCAAGAAGCGGCGCGTGGAAGTGAAAACCTTCGCTACTGATGCGCGGGGCGGCATCGTGGGCGCGCGGTTTATGGTCGGGCAAGGGCAGGTACTATTCTTTGGCGCAGACTTCTCGCGCTGGTCGGCGCCGCCAGGAGCGACACCGTCCTTTGGGGGAGGAGATGCCCCCGGGGCCAGGGACTACTCCGAGGAAAACCAGAAAGCCGCGCGGCCGGCACTGGCGGCAATCCTGAAGGAAGCGGGGGTGCGCCGCGCGGTCTATCCGGAGATGGAGAGTACGAAAGCGCGCGACCTCGGCCTCTATGTGACCGAACTCGTGGCGAACCCGAACGAGGCGCGTGAACACGACAAAACCCAGTACGCCTTTGTCGGCGTGACCAACTTCAGTGTCGAGGAAGCACGCACGGCCGAGATTGTCCTGCGAGACCCACGCCTTGCGGTTGCCGCCGCGACCGACCAAAGCCTTCGCCTGCCTCGCCTGACCTTGCCGCCGCGTGAGTCGCTTATGTTGCCCGTCCGCATTCCGCTCAGCAACTCGTTCTGGGAAGTGGCCCCGGGGCTCTCGCCTGAGGACGAAGTGTATTACGCCACCGCGGAGTTATCGCGAGTGACCTATGACGGCGAGACCCTCAAGCTTGAATTCACCGCTCCGGGCGAAGGTGAGGTGGCCTTGCGGCTGGCCGCGCGGCCACGGGGAGCGCGGCTGGACGGCGCAGCCGCAACGGTCCAAGAGGATTCCCAACGCGGACTCTATATCGTCAAAATCCCGAAGGGCGCCGCGCCGCATTACTTGCGCACGGTCGAGCTGGCCTGTCCGCGCGAGGGGCCCCGGATCATTGTGAACGCGCGCAGCCCGTGGATAGCCGGCGAGACCCGTGCCGTTCGCCTGCGCGTGGAGAACCCTCGACCCACTTCCCTGGAAGGTGAGCTCGATTTTGTGGCCGGGTCGATCTACAAAGCCGATAACCCTCCCCTCAACATCCGGATACCGGCCCGCTCCGACCGCGAGTTCAGCTTCCCTGTGGAGATTCCCCGGGAGATCGCCGAGAACCAAGCGGTGGAACTGCTCGCGACCTTTCACGAACAAAATTCCACGATCACGTGGGGCTGGCATTCCGATGTGACGATGCATCATGCTTTCGAGTACGCTTTGACCCCGGTTGAGAACTTCCCGCTGCGAGAGGACCAGGCCGTTCCCATCGTGCACCCCACCCTCGCCAGCCTCAACCTGCCGGGCGAAGCGACTTTCCAGTTGCGGATCAAGAACTGGCTTGACCACGAACAGGTCATTACCCTGGCGGCAGAAGGCTCTGACCTTACCTTTACTCCCGCTTCGTCCCAACTCGTGCTGCCCGCCCAAGGCGAGACGACGGTCGAACTCCGTGCCACGCCCGCAAAAGGCTCGGGCCTGTATCGTTTCGAGATCCGATTGCATGCGGGGCCCTACGAAGTGCGCGAGAAAGTGGGGTTGGCAGCGGTCCGGGAAGGTGAGGCTATCGCCTATTCATTCGACTACGACCGCGACGGCTTCGACGACGTCATCATCGAGAACCGCGCCGTCCGTTGCTTCGTCACACCGGGCGCAGGGGGACGCTCCTTTGCCCTGGTGCTCAAGGGATCGAATGCCAACGCGTTTAACTCAGTGGGGGGAATGCGCGATTCATTCACCGCACGATTCGAACCGGGGGACATGAAAGATGTTGCCGATTGGACGCGAATCAACTGGCTCGGCCTTTACAATCGGCCGTACTCTTTCCGAATCGCGAAGGCCGCCGGAGAACAGGCCGAAGTGCGGTTCGAGTATGACGCGCCGGATATCTATCCCAAGGGTGTCGGCCTGGAGCGCACATTGACTCTCCGGGGAGACCAAAACGTC
>Ga0315284_10003107_pt1 | contig 23629 bp, 49 predicted proteins | sample YL17G09_16_MG_FD_203696 | JGI IMG/M metagenome (GOLD analysis project Ga0315284, IMG submission 203696) | Sediment microbial communities from Yellowstone Lake, YNP, Wyoming, USA - YL17G09_16 | ecosystem: Environmental > Aquatic > Freshwater > Lake > Sediment | place: USA: Wyoming | collected...
TTGCAGTATATTAAACCGAAAGGTTGACTGGGAAGCAAGGATGTGTATACAAACGTTTACTTTTGGACAAAACCGTCAAACAGACTTAACTAACTGTTATAGACCTTTATTGCGATTAAAAAAGAAAAGTTCAGACCTGTATCCTGATGCAGTTAGAATACCTTCCTGGCGGTTGTTAAATGGAGACCCTCGTGCTGATCCTCGCGGCAAGGTGGCTACGGATGTTATGGATTTTCCTCGTGTAACAGGCAACAGTAAGCAAAGAAGAACATGGCATCCGACTCAGATCAACGAAGGATTGATAGAACAGTGTTTAAAATTAACTTGTAAACCTGACGACGTGGTACTTGATCTTTTTTCTGGCACTGGAACTACATTACGAGTATGTAGAAAACTTGAGTTGCCAGTGATAGCAGTGGAGATAGATAAAACTTATTGTGAAAAGATTGCAGAAGAAAATGGTTTAGAAAAGAATCCTAATCCCGCACCGTGGAGTAATAGTTGGCATGGATACTAGTAAACAATGTAGTGGTTATATTGGTCCTAAACCACCAAAGGCAAGACCGGTAACACCCAAATATCAAGTTCGTCGAAATCAACCATGTCCATGTGGAAGTGGTAGAAAGGCTAAGAAATGTTGTTTGAAAAACATTGGATCGGAGTAGATTTAGATGGCACCTTGGCTTAAAACTTATGTTGGTATTGAGTTACCAATAATTTCTGAGAAAGATCAATTAATGGATGAATTATGGGATGATAAAGCTATTCAATTAATTCCTAACACAGGAGTACGAGCAGATGGGAAAGATTAATATGCCAGTTGATTATTTGGGTTGTTTAATTGAAGAGGGAGATATTGTAGTATATCCCGTGCGTCGTGGTTCCGATATGTATCTAAAACGAATGAAGGTTTATGCGGTGCAAACTATCCGCACTGTACAAGGACCAGTTTATAAACTTAAGGGAACCAATGAGTCAGGTCGATTAGTTACTGTAGAAAATTTAGATAGAACTATTGTAGTAGGATAATACTATGCTAAGTTATGATTATGAATGCCAATGTGGTCACAGTTGGTCCCATTATCAGGATAGTTGGCAAGAAAAGTTTAATTGTAAACAATGCCCCAAGTGTGGTAATAAGAAGATAGTCAGACAGTTCCCCGCGCCTGTAGGGCACATAGTCTATGAGCCTAAGAGTCCTAGGCGAGGGAGAGGCAGAAGGAAGATGACAATCAATGAAGGTTATATAAAACCTAACACAGATGAGAAAGTCGGACCCATACATTTTAAGCATACGGTGGAATAATGCTCTGGTACAAAGATAAAACTAAGAACCCTAAACATTTCAAACAGTGGCATTCTGGTCGCTATATCGTTCGTTGGAGAGACGAGTTTCAGGGGGTTAGTGTTCTACCGGGGTATCATGCTTTAGTTAAAGCAACAGGTATCGACGGCACTGTGATGCTTGATCTTGTAAATCGTTATAAAGTATTTCGTACCCGTCATGCAGCACGTAAAGCTTGCGAGGATCATGCAAAGGGATTGGACCCAGATGCTGAATATCAGAAACATAAGAAAAAGAAAATTTCTAGGAGACAAAGAATAATAAACGATATACTTGAATCAACTCCACCTGCTACTGAGGCTCCTGAGAAACGGGGTCGCGGACGGCCCAAGGGATCAAAGAATAAAAAATGAATATTACACAATATATAGATTTGGCAGTTTTAAAACCTGATGCCACGATAGCAGATGTGGAGAAGGCTTGTATATTAGCAATAAAGTATAATGTTGCTTCGATATGTGTGAGGCCAGATTACATATTTAGTGCTTTATGGAATTTAGATGACAAGATTTCTGTCTCTACAGTTGTGGCATTTCCTTTTGGGTATGGATGCGGTTATACTAAAGGAAAAGAAATAGAGGAAGCTTTGCGACAAGGTGCAGTTGAAGTTGATCTTGTAATGAATATCGGTATGTTTAAAAATAAGTGTTATTATCAATTAGCTGAAGAAGTTGCAGAAGCAAAACGAATACTAGGAAACAAAATTCTAAAAATTATTATAGAAACAGCACTCCTGACTCCTGATGAGATTAAATTAGCAAGTCAGATCGCTGAGCTAAATGGTGCCGATATGATCAAAACCTGTACTGGTTTCTCTGGTGGCGTGACTCCTGAAGCCGTGCAAATAATTATGGATACTGTAAAAATTCCAGTGAAAGCCAGTGGTGGTATTAAGACACGCGAAGTTGCGGAAATGTATATAAATATGGGATGCGAGAGGTTGGGAGTCGGAAGTCTGGAGGGGTTAGTATGATAGTATTTATGTCTGGGCCTATCACAGGCTGTTCATATGCTGGATGTACTCTTTGGCGAGATTATGTTAAGCATTGTTTAGTGGGGGTCCATTGTCTTAGCCCTATGCGGTCTAAGGAAAATTTAGCCAATGAGACAGAGATAAAAGACACGTACTCCGAAGATGTATTAAGTTGTGACCGTGGAATTATGTCCCGAGACCTGTGGGATTGTCGCCGATGTGACATTATGCTAGTCAATTTGTTAGGTACTAAACGAGTCAGTATCGGCACCGTGATGGAAATCACGTGCGCCTATGAAAATAGAATCCCGATTGTGCTTGTTATGGAGAGGGAAGGAAACCCACACGATCACTCAATGATCCGAGAGGCTGCTGGATTTAGAGTAACTAGTCTTGATGAAGGTATGTTGGTTGTTAAATCTCTTTTAGACTTGGACTGAAGCAATGAATAGATTATTTTACAACAAAGTATATTTAGCCGGGCCAATAGATTATGCTAAAGATTTAGGAGTTGGCTGGCGGAAAATGATTCAAGAAAAATTAAGTGATTTAGATTTAATTTTTCTTGATCCTTGCCATAAACCTATGTTTCCAGGGTATGAATTTCCTGATTTAGAAAACCATCAACGTCGTATTGATATGAAGAAAAGGGGTGATTGGGAAACTCTTGCACGCGAGATGCGAATTATTCGTTCTATAGATTTACGTATGTCAGATTCAGCCGACTGGTCTATAGCCCATTTAGACTTAAATATTTATTCAACAGGCACACATGAAGAAATTACAACTATGAATCGCCGTAAAATTCCTGTTTTACTACACATGGAACAAGGAAAAGCAGCCGCTCCTGATTGGATTCGAGGGGAATTACCTTTTCAACATATATTTGATAATTGGGACGAACTTGTTAATTATGTTAATTATATCGCTTACGAGCAAGGGCAAATTGATACATTAAAACGATGGCAATTTTTCAATTATGGAAAATTGTACTGTATGGATGAGATACCACTTACTTGTGATTGTGTTGCAAAAATAAATCCTGAAGACTATAAATACTTAAAACAATGGAAATGGCATGCGGCAAAAAAAAGAGGGTGGTCAGGAGTTGTTTATTATGCAGAACGTGGCACAAATGATAATAAAGGACGAAAACATATTGGTATGCACCAAGATGTTATCACAAATATGGGAATAAAAATTCCCAAGGGGTATATAGTTGATCATATTAATGGGGATACACTTGATAATCGAAGAGAAAATTTACAAGTAATTACCTACCAAGAAAATCAGTGGAAACGCAAATTAGATATTAAGAATAAGACTGAAATAAAAGGTGTTTATTATGATCCCACAGCAAAAGAGAGAAAATTCCGGGCTGCTATTTGGTTAAATAATAAGTTAGCATACCAAAAGCGTTTTGAAACAAAGGAAGAAGCAGCTAAAGCTATAAGTGAAAAACGAAAAGAATTACACGGAAAATTTGCTAGAGATATTTAAACAATGAACAAATTATTTTTCAGTAGCGGACCAGAGTTAGGTGTACTTAAAGACCTCCCCCGTGGGGTTCAGGAGCTAAGATATTCTAAACCTAGACGCGCAGCAGGATCAAATCAGCGTCAATGGTATTTTTGTCCAGAATGCAATGGCTGGATATTCGGACCACCTTATATTCAAACTGAAAGTGACAGTGAAGCATTTATGGATGGGAGAGTCGGGCGTGTAACAAGATGTAGAAGATGTGGCGCAGAACTTTCATTTACTGGGACCTATCATAAGGAAGCCCCAATTGCAATTGAGGTTCCCAAACCGGAAGCAGTTAAAACAGAACCAATTAGAATTTGCAGAGGAACGGGAGGGATCGGAAACTAATGAAAATAAACAATAATCCTGTGAAAACATATTCTACCTTGCCAGAAGGATTCGAGGAATTCCCTCAAGCAATCCCGCGCACTGCTGTGGGCAAAGGCAAGCGTCTAACGTGGTGTAGTGACTGTGGGTGGACAGATGGGGGGCCTACGTTAGAAGTTCAAAATACTCCGTGGCCAAATGACGGGAATAGGCAACCAGCAACAATCCATAGATGTCGTAAATGCAACAAAAAATTAGCAGTCACAGGGGACCACATGGGAGGTCGTCAAACATGAGTAAGCAATATAGACCGCAACCAAGTGTCTTACCTGGGGATATTCTAAGTTTAGAAGGAAACCAACTACCTATACATTCACAGGTTCCAAAAGGCACACAACTCTACCCCACAAGTAGAGCAAAACATGTTATTATAGATGGTAAAGACTACACCCATTGCCCTTTTGAAAATCAATTTGTCCCTGGGAAGCCACGGGTTGAAAACCCTTCTGACGCTCCGAAGGTAACAAATAAAGATGGACCAGAAATTTGCTACTGTCCCAGTTGCGGAAAGGTTTTAAGTCAAACCGGAACACCAATGTATAATACAGGCTTAGGTGGTAGTGTAACTCCAAGTTCAAACAAGGGCCGCGTGGCCCCGAGGGGGTAAACAAATGCATCGTGATACAATGGAAAATTTTCCACTGGCAGAACGTAACGTGGTTAATGATGGTGTGCCGGTTTTCCGAGATTTGCCAGATGGAATTACTGAATTTGAACACAGCGTCCCCAGGCAGGCCATAGGTAGTGGTGGCCGACGTTTTACACATTGCACCAACTGCAAGGGGTGGGTAAGTGGACCACCATTCCTTCAAAATAAGGCACAGAATGCTATGCCATTTGTAGCTGGTGAGCAAGCGTCTAACATTTATCGTTGTCGCAGATGTGGTCAACCACTTGAAGCGGGAACTCCCGGTGGAAAAGAGAAAACAAACAAGTCGGGTATTGGCCCGGAAGGAACACTTCGCCCATGAAAGAATTATTTGCAGATAGTTTTCTGACAGTCATTGTATTTCTAGCATCTATACTTCTAATACTACAAGCGGTGCTTGGAATACTAATCTGGTCGATTGTTATAACTTTATACATAGTCATAATCATAGCAGGGATTTGTTTTATGCCGGTTGTATTGGTAGTTCGGTCAGTTGATTATATTGCTAGAAAAATTCTACGACAGACTTGACAATCGCGGCTCCTATGATATAATATTAGTAGGAGCATAAATTATGGCAGTTTTAAATCGTCGTCCCAAGAGTGGTTTTGTTCTTTACCCTAAACAAGCGGAGAAACGAATTATCGACGGGACTGCTCGATTTCGTACTCGATGCGATGTGCTTGTTGGTCCGTGTGCTTGCGGGGCAGTCCATCAGGAGGATGACCCTTGGGTGCAATCTCTTTTGCGGGATAATAACTATTCTATTGAACCATTTGTGCTTCATTCAATAAATGGCAGTGTTAAAATTCCTCGTTACTGGGTGAAACCACAACATCATCAAAGATGCAATATTCTTCATGGACCATGCTCATGTGGATCAAGACATACTGTAAATGAGCGATGGGTACAAGACTTGCTAATGGCTCACCATGCAATTGTTGAAAATATTCATTGTGAGTCTGATATTATAGACACAGACCCACATTTTATGGAAGACGAGGGTATAAATTGTAATTGTGATTCTTGTAGACGCAGACATAGTGAAAACCCAAGAAAAATTTTAAATATCAAGGATATTTAATGTCCGGTATAATGTTATCTGCATCTGATTTTATGGGCAAGGATGGGGTTAAATGTATAAAATGCACAGAAATAGATTTTTTACATACTATGACTGTTGTAGAGTTAGATGACGGAGTTGTTGTTGAATTTACATCTATTGATGACGAAGGTACCACACTAACAGAGACTTTATTTAGCAAAGATCGTAAAATTTTTACATTAATTGGGCGCTGGCGAGCGGGTGAAAATTACCATAAAATGCGAAGCTATGATCGTGATAATAAATATCCATTGAAAGGTGTAGTGCGAATATGATTTTGACTCCGTTTGCTAATTTTAAAGAGTGTGCTGATTGCTTTGATCCTGATACATTGGTCAGACAGTGTATTAGTGTTTATCGACTAATAGAAAAATTACAACAAAATAATCCACACAGTGATGAAGCGCGTAGTTTTTTTACCCTTTGGAGACCTTATCAACAAGCATTGATTCAATATGGCACAATCCTAGCTCAAAGATGCAGTAAACTAGGTCGTACAAGTTTATTTAAAATTTTTACTTCTAAATTTCAAGTAACTCAAGTAATAATGCGACCTAAATGGTTGGGATGGGAAAAATTGCATGCTTCTCATCGGAGTCGATTGATTTTTCTTGGAAATCGAAAAATAGTAAAAGAAGGTCTCAAACGATTTTTGGTTGGGCAAAAAACTGTAAATGAGTGGGTTAAAGATACCTATGGTAAAAAATTAAATAAAATGGACCTATATGAATTAAATCAAATAAAACGTAGACTGATGCAAAATCACATTCAATTACAATCTAATTTTTATAAAGAGTTAGGTTTTACTGATGACCCATCAGATTATTTTGTATGGCCAGAAGTTACAATGCATACTGATTATCGGGGTCTACTAACCACTGCACCCTCTCCACCAGACTTATCATCGGTGAGGGGGCGGGATGATATGTTTCCACTGAATACCGACTTGACTTAAGTGTAGAAGGTGTTATACTTATATTATGGTGATTCCAAGAGAAATTGAAATACTGATTGAAGATGTGTTGGCTGCACAAGCTTACGAGATTATTAAAGCGTTGGGGAATCCCAAGGTTCAAGTATTTTCTAATGGTCTGCTGTGTAATGTTGCAGATGTAGTTGTAGATGAAGGTAATTATAAAGCAAAATATATTGGTCCCTTTCAGTTTTGGGGTGGCCCAAAAACAAGGTTGCGATATTATACTGGAAATTTATACACATTACTATGTGACAGGATTCTTGATGTTATTGCAAACCACGGAGTTCAAGCTGCTCGGGAGTGTATTTGTCTACCGTCAAAAGAGCGGGTGAAAGTATGGTTGTAGCAGATCATTCAGAAGCAATTCAAGATAGATTGACCAATATTACTGTGCGTAAAGCAATAAACATATTACATTATTGTTTTGGTTGTGGTGAAGAAGATATACGATGGGAGGGGAATTGTATTACTTCCATTGAATTACTTGAACGGCACCCAGAGTTGGGAGACTTGTCAGCAGAGCGGATAATAATACGTTTTTGGGGGGGTCCCCCTTCTGCTTATGCCACATATGATGGCACTTTGTATACTTTTCTTGCTGATAGGATCATGTGGGCAGTTGCGCATAAAAGATCAGATCAAATAAATAAATTTTTAGGTTTAAAGTTGTGAGTCCAATAGATCAAGCAGAAAAGATTTTAAAAAGATTTGAGCCATTAGACTTGCAAAGTAGTCTAGATATATTATATTTTTTGAACGAACAGAATGATGATATTATCTTCAAGAATAAAGCAACTACCCCCGATAAATTATTTAACAGGCTCTATAGTGGATACCACCCAAAAAGCATTCAAATTAAATTCTTTGGTGGGCCTAAAGGTGCGTGGCACAACGCCAGCATCTATGCCTACATCCTCGATCGTATTGCCAGAATCATCGTTATACAAGGATATGACACAGCGGTTAGAACACTTAGATATGGAATCAAAGCAGCTTATGGTTGTTAGAAACACTGGCCGAGGATGGTTTAATCGTGGTATTGCGATGGCAGTGCTATTTCGGATTGAACATGATTTGCTACCCCTAACTGTTAAAAATTTTATAAAACACATGCGCGAATATGGATCAGAACTAGATTGGGTGTATGTTCAGGGTGTTTGGACTAATCGAGATAGGGGGCAAGTATGGGAACTAGGTGGAACTAATTTAGCTATGATGCCTGCCTCTGATGTGAAATGTACTTTCTATGGTGGTCCAGAAGGGGCTAGAACTCATTATAAAGGTACGTTATTGACAATGTTATGTGATCGAGCTATGACTTGTGCTCTATCAGAAGGAATGCAATCTGCTAGGTATCTTTTTCCAGGCGAAGTCTTGACAAACCAATAACTTGTGATATAATTTAAATATGTGGAAAGAAGCAAGAACTATACTAAAGAAGCAGCGTCGAGCACGTAAGCTTATAAAAAAGCGTTGTCCAATGATAACTCACCTAGAATATGAACTACGCGATTTAAATGCCGTTGATGCTGTTACTATTCTTTGTAATGAGTTTAATTTTGGTCAAGCACAGGTTGAGTTTCTTAGTGGTCGAAAGATTACAGTAAATAATATCCGATCAATTGTTTCAGAGCCCAATATAAGTGCAAAACTTATTGGTCCGCTCTTTTTTTTCGGTGGCCCAAATTCCCATGAAGCCAGAAAATTTCAAGGTTCATTATTTACAATGGTAATGGATAAAATTTTGTATGAGTATTCTATTAACGGTAGTTATGCAGATTTGGTGCAATGATAAATAAACTAGAACAAAGATTTAAGAATCTTAATGCCATTGAAGTATTGGATATTTTGTGCCGAGTATTTCAAGCTTCTGACGCAATTATTTATTGTAATAATCAACGTTTTGCCCTGCATGAATTATATGATGAAAGTTACTTGTATGGACATGTTTTTGCCAGTGAAATTGAGATTAGATTTTTTGGTGGTCCCCCACCAGGTGGTTGGTTTGATGGGACATTATTTACATTATTACTAGACCATGCGGCCTATCGCCTTTCAAAAGGTGATGATAAGACTGTTGCTAAAGCTTTACATATGGTGAATAAAGGAATACTAACTACTAAGGTGATGATTTAATGGGGAGAACTTATAGAACTTTTACATCCCATGAGGATGCAAAGCGTGTCCGCGAGGCTCAGAAGCGTGAAAAGCGGGAGCGTAAACGGCTTGAAAAATTATACCGGAGGACTAATGAGCAGCCAGATTTATACAGAGAAGATACTGGATTACTGGGAGAAGGCTCAGAGTCCGAAGCATCCGACAACTATTACGCATAGATCGTATGTTACTAGTCCAGTTTGTGGGGATAACGTGTATTGCGAAGCAAATATAGTTGATGGGGTGCTATTGGAAATAGGTATGTTCCCTCAAGGCTGCTGTCTCTGTAATGCCGCCTGTGCTATAATAGCAGAGCATTTTATAGGAAAACCTTGGGTAGATGTGTTAAACTTTATCAGCTTTGAATTGTTTAAACTTGTGGGTGTGGTTCCTGTAAATAGCGAACAGTGTGTACTAATGGGTTTAAGGGCTTTACAGGAATTAAAATTAATTTAGCGAGGAGATTCTTTATGGTTAATGTTTATGTAGTTCGAGTTCAATCAGTTAAGGGATTTGTTTTTGAGGGTCAGTATTCAACACTCCCCACTCGTGAGGATGTTCAAGGCGATATTCGTGCTAGAGCCACCGACAACAAAACTGATTTCCAGGATATAGTGGAATTAGCCCGTCCTTGGCCACGAATATTGATAGTGCCATTTATGGCTATTGCCAGAGATGAAAATTGGCGTCGAATTGGAACCGTTGGCTTCAATATTATTAGCAGACCGGTGAAAAAATGATAGATTATGATTTAATTGGTAAGTCTACTCCAACTGACCTGCTTATTGAAGCGGGGCGCAGGCTAGGAGTAGCTAGTATTGTTCAAACTGAGCAACATCCATTGTTTATGGCTTTGGCTTTGAAGCATGCAACCTACATGGCTGACGTGCATAAACAAGGCCACCAGGGATTTGATAAACGAGCCGCTGATATTATGCGAATGTTTCCAGGATCAACACCCTCGGAGATTGCTGCCGAAAGCTGGAAGGGTCAATCTGATGTTGAGGCTGCTGATGACGCCTATAAATCTTGGAAATCTTCAAAAGGACACTGGCGAGAATGCAGCGCAGCCCATACTTATTATGGATACGCAATGGTGAGAGGCGGGAATATTTGGTATAGCTGCGGGTTGTTTGCAAATGTTTAAATGGCTTTTATGCTGGTTTATAGGACACAATATGACTACTTGGTGTAAGCAATCCAAGGCGGGAGACTATTGCCTATGTCTTAGATGCCAATATAGGGAGTATAAATAATAGACAAAAGAGTTTTAAACAAGGAGATGACTATGCGATGTGATCAAATGATAGGTGTTACTGAAAAAGCAAGCAACTTTCTTGCGGATAATATGCTTGATGCAGAGGAGTGTCCATGCTGCCATAGACCTTTTCCACGGAAGTTAGAAACATGTGGAAAGTTTTTTGGAATGTATGATAACGAGCATCAATTACGTCTTTACCGGCTTAAAGACGGTGGGTATGCTGAAGAATTCATTCAAGCTGATCCTTGGTCCAGTGGACCTTGCTTTTTTATCGGATTAAAAGTGTTTGATGTTGATGGACACTTTTTACAAGAATTTTTGTGGGATCAAAAGGATATTGATTATGCATGATATTAAGGTTTGCTTTATCGACTATCCTTGGGTTGGTAGTCCATATATCACATGTGCCACCAACAGTGAAAATCTTAATTTATTGGGGTTTATTGCTATTGAGCGGCCTGACGTGATTGTTTCCTACGGGAAGATTCCAGACCAATTAAATGCTGCTCATTTTGAATTTCGCAAAAAATGGTTGCACTTTACTAAGGCAACTCAAGAAGAAATATATAAAGCCATTGAATTTTGTTATTATAATAATCTATGGAGTATTCATCCAAATCAGAAATTACAACCATTGATTTCTGTTTATAGCGCAGGGTATAACACTGGAGGTTTGATTTTTGATACTTATAAATCATTGGCCGAGCAGACTTATAATAATTTTGAATGGATAGTTGTGGACGACGGTTCTGTAGACCATACATTTGAACATGTTTGTGAACTAGCACGCTCTGATAGTCGCATTCATCCAGTAGCTATCCCGCATTGTGGCAAGATTGGTGCTGTCAAAGATATAGCTACACGGCTTTGTAATGGAGAATATTTAGTCGAATTAGATCATGACGATATGCTTGTGGATACGGCTCTAGCTGAGATTGGAACTGCATTTCAAGATTTAAGTGTCGGGATGGTTTACTCCGAGTTTGCAGAGTTCCATGAAGATGGAAGCTCTGATAATGAATATCACGGCTTTCCTTGGGATGGCAGATACAGAGACGTGGAATATAAGGGGCGAGTTTATAGAGTACCACATCTTTTGAGTATGTATGGGCGGTGGGGGACTAAGTATACTGATCGTCACAGTTGGTTTTTAACCTGTAGTGCAAATCATGTGAGGGCATTTAGACGGTCTGAATTTGAAAGACTGGGAGGCTATAATCCAAGATTGCCCGTGGCTGATGATTTTGATTTGATGATTCGTTTCTTTTTATATTCACGATGCTTTGGTATAGATGATTTGCTTTATTTGTATAGGTTGCGAAATAATGCTGCCAATACCACGTTTGTTAGAAATAAAAGTATACAGAATCATGTGGAATTAGTGCGAAATCATTATCAACAACAATTTGAAGCATTAGACTCTCTTCTTCCTTCGCTTCCGAGTGAAAGTTTAGATGTAAACCCTATTTGGAGTACATAATGATTAATTTAAGGCAAATTACTTATGCTTGTAGAGATTATTCAGTTGATCCTGCTGACTATGGTTTTGCATCACATGAAGAGATTCTAGCTCTTGTGCGAGAAAATCCTAAAGAAATTCCCTATACTAATGTAATCGAGTTTCAAGAAAAGGAAGATAAGAAGTTTTCCATTGAGCATTTGAAACAACTTGTTGCCGCCCGAGGCTTTTTGGAAGTATTTTGCGACTGGGTGGTTCCGAACCAAATTGAAGATAAAAAACTTCGAGGGAAAACAGCTATTATTCAATTGTTACTGAGTGAAATTTGGGAGAAGTTAAATGGATAATCGTTATCAGTACCAGAATAATTTTGTAAAATATTATCGTTGGTTAAAATATCGACCACTATCAATAGTTTGTTTTATTGTGTTTGTTATAGTTTGGTTTATTAAAGGGGCTAAGATTCCTGACGAAGAGAGAGTATGGTTCAGTAATCGAGGGGAATTTATTTATCATGTTTGGTTTGTACATAAAAGTATATGCGAAATGAAAATGGAATATTATTACACCTTAGACGAAGTTTTTAAGGATTTGAAAAATGCGTGAAAAGGTTTATCAGCTTAGAGCTATAGGTAGAAATATGATGGGTATAGACGAAGTTTGTTTTTCTAATGTTGTATGGCAGAATAAGGAAGAAGCTGAGTCTTTGCAAGAATCATTTAGACTAAAGGGAAAAAATAAAAATTTGGATAGTGTTAAAATTGATATTATTTCATTGGAGCTAAGATGAAATTATTCGATATTGATAAAAATTGGGACCAGATACAAAGATACTTGGATATTCCTATTATTCAATCGGCATTGGATATAGGTATGACCTTGTATGCTGAAACCTTACCTTGTATACCGGGGGCATGGGAATTTGTTCGCGCCCCGTGGATGTATTCTAGTGCGGAGTGGGATAAAATTGCTCTGGAACGCTTTGAAGCTTCTTTAGATTATCAAAAATGGAAGAAACATCACGATAAATCAATCAAAGAAGATGAGGATTGGTATAACTCTAATGAATATGAAAGTATCTGGAATATATACCATGAGTATCTAGCCTTATACTATCCTCAGCCAGGAACCCCGGATTGGTACCGTTGTTATGGAGCAGAAAAGTTTCTAGGAGGTTTCAACTGTGCTTTAGGTATACGAGTTGCACCACATCTGAAATGGTTTATAGTTTCAGGTGCCAAGCATACTACGGCTATTGGCTATGAAGGGGAGGAACCCGTGCTTTGCTTTGATATTTTAGCTAAAACTGATGAAAATCCAGAATATATTCTTGGAAATATCCGACCAATTTTGTTTAAGACAACATTAGGGGAAGATTTACTAAAGCTTCATAGTTGTTTAGGTGAAGGTGCATTATGAAAATAATGGAAAACATCATATTAGGAGACAATCATTGTTTGTACCTGAAACAACTATTAAATGTATGATCGACTCCCTAGCTGACCAGATTTTTAACTCTGGCATTAAATTTGCCCAGATAGTTGGTATAGCAAACGGGGGACTAAACATCAGTATTCCTTTGAGTAAGATATTAAAGTTACCTCATACTAGCGTAAGAATCAGCCATTATGATGGACACATACCCAGAAAAATACCGGTTATTGATGGTGAGTTAAATATTAAAAATAACTTGATTGTGGACGACATGACAGACGGGGGATTTACATTAAAAACTTTTGATAGAGTATTTGGATTAGAGGGTAACAAAACGGCTGTTTTATTTTGGAATAAGTATGGTGGCGTAGTGCCAGATTTTTACGCGGCCGAGAAGCCGAATTCTTGGATAGTCTTTCCTTGGAGTAAAGAATGAGAATAGAAAATGATATAAAGCTTGATTTTGATGACGTGCTTCTATGTCCCCGGAGAAGTGAGGTAGGCAGCCGCTCACAAGTTGATATTACTCGTAAATTTACAACTTTGTATAGTAAGCAAGAGTGGAAGGGAACCCCTATAATAGCAGCAAACCTGGATACTACAGGGTCATTTGCAATGGTTGAAGCTTTGCACAAGTTTAAAATGCTTACTTGTTTACATAAGTTTTATACTGAAAAACAACTGGTAGATTTTTTTAACAATAGTCCAGCTAGCGATTCGGCTTTTTACACTCTCGGGGTGACTGATAAGGATATCAATAAGCTGACTACTGTACTAAAATACACTAATAAAATAACTAAGATTACAGTTGACATTGCTAACGGGTATTCAAAATTCTTCTCTGAAAAAGTTAGACAAATTAGAGAATTATGTCCCAACATGATGCTTTTCGCCGGTAACGTCTGTACCCCCGAGTTGATTCAGGAGTTAGTTATAACTGGTCACGCTGATGTAGTCAAGGTGGGAATTGGACCGGGTGCTTTTTGTGAGACAAGGACTGTAACCGGAGTTGGCTTTCCCCAGTGGAGCGCGATTGTTTCCTGTGCTGATGCGGCGCACGGGCTTAATGCTATGATTTGTAGTGATGGTGGTTGTAGGTCCTCGGGCGACGTTTCAAAGAGTCTCGCCGGTGGGGCTGATTTCTGTATGTTGGGTAATCTTTTCTCAGGAACAGACCCTTGCGAAGGTGAGTGGGAATACGAAGCGGGGTTGCGTAAATCATTAAAAGTATATGGAATGTCAAGTCGGGAGAGCATGGAGAAGTATAGCGGTGGTGTGGCAGATTATAGAGCGTCGGAAGGTTCTTGTATGCAAGTTCCATATAAGGGGCCAGTTGAAGGTGTTGTGCAACAACTTCTAGGCGGATTACGTAGTGCATGCGCGTATTCAGGTGCAACGAGGCTAAAAGATCTGTCAAAATGCGCTCTATTCATTAAAGTCAATAGGGTGAAATAAAATGAGCAAGAAAACACCTAAAAAGATTTCGAGAACTTGTAAATGAAAATCACAGTCATAGAACCAGGGTTTGAACTAATCTCACCACTTAAGGGTTTGATTGAACTCGTCGAGCGCGCGGGGCGTGTGTGTTATAAGTCGGAAGATCGAATAACAAACGGCTCTAAAGAGGCACAGGAATTGCATGGAGAAGGAGTTAGTTCCTATGCGACTGCTGAAGGAAAATGTGTTATTGTCCCTAAAAAGGGATCAGTTAAGAATGTTGTTGACGAAATTCTTGGTGGACTCCGCTCTGCTTGTACTTATGTGGGTGCCGAGAACCTGAAAGTCATTTTCCAAATGTTGTACTTTTATAAAGGTTAATAGAATTAAATGAGACTAATAAAACCACACTACGAAATTTTAACTCCGATTAGCTCCGACAGTCTTAAAAACATAGAGAGAGCAGGCAGGTTATGTTATCAAAGTGAAATGGGGGATGCTGAGGCATTTTGTAGAAAAATAGTTTCTAGAGGCCATGAATCTGTCATAGAACATGAGAGTCTAAGTATTAAATTTATTATTGATCGCGGGGTTTCACATGAACTTGTCAGACACAGATTATGTGCCTTTTCTCAAGAATCAACCCGCTATTGCGCATACAAGGATCATGTTACATTTATAATTCCTCCCTGGGTGGACTGCCCTCCGGGTATTTATTATGATGGTTCAGGATTTCGTATCAGCGATTCTTGCTGGTTTAATGCTTGTTTGGAAGCTGAAGAAAAGTATCAATACCTGCTGGCTTTAAAATGGACCCCTCAGCAAGCAAGGTCCATACTTCCTAACTCTCTTAAAACAGAAATAATTTGTACCGCGAATTTGAGAGAATGGAAACATATTTTAAAACTACGAACATCACAAGCAGCACATCCTCAGATGCGAGAAGTTATGTGTCCTTTACTTTATGAATTGAAAAGGCGTTTACCTGCTATATTTGAGAATATAAATGTTTCCAGCTAAGAAATTTAATATCATCTACTGTGATCCTCCGTGGTCTTACCGTGATAAACGGGATAAGCATCCAAGACTCTGTGGTGGGGCATTAAAGCATTATCCTACTATGAAACTGGAAGATTTGAAAAATCTTCCAGTAGCGTCTATCGCTGATACAAATTGCATGATGTTCATGTGGGCAACCTTCCCTAATCTTCAAGAAGCTTTGGACCTAATGAAAGCGTGGGGATTTAAATATAAGACGTTAGGTTTCTCGTGGATTAAGACAAACAAGAAAAATGGAAAACCATTCTTTGGTATAGGATACTATACAAAATCCAATTGTGAAGTTTGTTTAATTGGAGTTAAAGGCAAGCCAATTAAGGCTAGCAACTCAGTTTCTAGCGTGCTGATAGCACCAAAAGAGAGACATAGTAAGAAACCCGATATAGTGAGAGACAAGATTGTAGAACTCTGTGGGGATTGTCCCCGCATAGAACTTTTTGCCAGGGGGACTCCCCCCTCTGGTTGGACTTTTTGGGGTAACGAATGTTAAAAGAATCATTCTTAAAGCAATATATCGGTAAAATACCACCTTTTGGACCATTGGGGTACATTACATATAAGCGAATTTTGGCTCGTTTAATTCCAGATTTGAATAGAACAGAAGAATGGCGAGAAACTTGCGAGAGAGTTTGCAATGGTATAGTTGAACTTGGTGGAAAATTCACTGAGGAGGAATTAAATCAACTATTTGATAATATGTTTAATTTAAAAGGTCTACCAGCTTCAAGGGTAATCTGGCAAAGTGGCACAGATACAGTATGTAAATTTGGGGCTTCTAGTCTCAACTCATGTTTTGGATTAACTGTAAATAGTTTAGAAGCATTCACGTTCGCTTTCAATCAAACGCTACTTGACAATGGAATTGGGTATAATATTCGAGCGCCCTTCATTTATGAGCTTCCCAGGGTAAAAAATGTAACAGTAAAGCAGATAGAATCTTATGATGTTGATTTTATAGTCCCCGACAGTCGCCAAGGTTGGGTAGAGCTATTGCGGAAGATTCTTGATGCATTCTTTGTTACAGGGCAGGATTTTACTTATTCAACCCTGTGTGTGCGGCCTGCTGGTAGGTTACTAAAAACATTCGGGGGATACTCATCAGGTGCCGAGAATTTAAATAATGGTATGAACAAAGTAATCAAGATTATTAAAGCTAGAGAAGGAAAGAAACTTCGCTCTATAGATTGTTTAGACTTATTAAATGTATTAGGATACATAAACTTTAAGAGAAATGGTAGAAGTGCTCAGTTGGCTTTAGGGGACGTAACTGATATAGATTTTGTAAATGCAAAGGATTGGACTCACGGAATTGTGCCAAACTGGCGCGCTATGGCTAATCTCAGTGTAAGTATGGATGACTATTCTAAGATTCCTGATGATTTTTGGAATAAAGCTGACATTCCAGGATTGGTCAATTTGAGGAATTTAAGACGCTTTGGTAGATTGATTGATGGGGTTGATTATAGACCAGACTATGGTGTAGATGCAGTCAATGCTTGTTCGGAGTTGGGGTTAGAGAATGGTGAATCTTGCAATCTTGCTGATATAGTTCTTTCAAGAATATCTTCATTAGAAGAATTTAAGCAAGTTGCAACTCTTCTATATAAAGTTTGCAAAACGATTTCTTGCGCTAAATACTCTGATCCGTTAACTCAAAAAGTTGTAGAAAAGAATCATCGAATAGGCTTGAGCCTTACCGGCATAATGCAGAGCCACTTTACAGTAGAGGATTTTAACACTGTTTATAAGCATCTGGAAACCGTTGATGAGTCTTATAGCAGGGAGATTGGAGTTGGCAAATCCATTAAACTTACCTGTGTGAAGCCTTCTGGGACAATCTCGCTTCTTCCTGGTGTGACTCCGGGCATTCATCCGGCATTTGCCAATTATATGATTCAACGGATCAGGTTTAATTCAAATGATCCATTGGTAGAGGTTTGCCAGAAGCATGGCTATTATGTAGAACCTCATGTTGGCTTTGATGGATCAAAAGACTCTAATATGTTGGTGGTTGAATTCCCTATTAAAATGTCCGGTCCAACAAAGTTATCTGTAATTGAGCAACTAGAGAATCAGAAAAAACTTCAAACCTTTTGGGCAGACAATGCTATTAGTGCAACTCACTATCTGAAAGATAGTGAGTTGCCACAAGTTAAAGAGTGGCTGAAAAACAATTACAATGAGTCAGTTAAGTCATGCATCTTCCTACGAACAGATAATAAGGTATATCCCCAAGCGCCTTATGAAGAAATTTCCAAAGAAGAATATGAAAAAAGAAAACGGCCACCGATAACAAACATAAATGACACAGAGCAAATTGATATGATTGACTCTTTTGAATGTGGGAAAGGGGGCTGTCCTTTAAAGTGAGAAAAATAAAACTTACACAAGGTAAATTTGCTTGTTTAAATAAGGTATAAATAATGAATAGAACAGCAATGAAAGATTGTTTACGGGCGGCATACAACATAGCTCAGAATAGTCCAGACCCTTCGACGAAGGTTGGTGCTGTTATTTTGCACCCGACCGGTGCAATATACGGATGGAATCACATTCCGCCCGGAGTTAAAATAGACCTAGCTGACAGGGCTTTAAAGTATAAAGTCATCGCTCACGCTGAGCGTCATGCTATCTTTAATGCCGCTAAGAATGGTATTGCATTGAAGGATACCACCCTGATCTGCCCCTGGGCCTGCTGTGCCGACTGTGCCATTGCCATTGTGTTGTCGGGTATCAGGAGAGTTGTTTGTCACGGTGAGGCGATGAACAAGACCCCAGACAGGTGGTTAGAGGACATAAAACTTGCAGCAGAGATTTTTGCTGGCTCTGGGGTTGACTATGTGAAATTCTATGGTAAAATTGGAGAGTGTGAAAACCTTTTTGACGGTGAAATATGGAAACCATGAAGATTCTAAATGCCTTGTCGCTGGGCCATCGGGGCGTACAAATAGCGAAAGGTAAAAATATGTACATTGTGTCCACCAAATATCCCGATGTTGCAGGTGTAGGCAGAACAATAGACGAAGCCGCGAATGATTGCGTCAACTGGCTATACGATGTAGCCAAAGATTACCCGCATTATAAGGTAGATTTAACTAAAGTTTTTGAAGCATTGGAGAAACCATGAATATATTATTTTAGTAATTTTTTCAGCAGGTTTTATGTGCTGCGTTTATCGGGGTATCAATTGGCTAGACAGAATGTTCTTTAATGATTAAACTATTGTTACTGTGTATTCTTGCTAATCCGGCTGTGGTACGGGTTGAAGCGGTTGAGGGGGGTGGCTCCTCTCTAGGCTCTGGAACGTGCATAGCTGCCACTGATAAGTCCCTAATTGTTACCGCCTGGCACGTTGTACGGGATTCTCGGGGTCCATATCGCATAAATAAGCTGCCAGCCACCTTGGTTGCCACCGATAAGACGTGGGACTTAGCCTTGCTGGTTGTGGATTCTCGCCTCCCATCAGCCCGCCTCAGTAATACTCCCCCAAACATCGGAGAATCGCTCACAGTATGCGGTTTTGGCTCAGGTAGTTACAGAGAGGCTACTGGCATTATACGTCAATTTCTAAGCCCTGGAGGCTCTGAGCCTGCTGACATAGTGGCTATGGATGCAGCCGCCAGAAGTGGGGATTCGGGTGGTCCCATGTTTGATTCAAATGGCATGATAGTTGCTGTATTATTTGGATCGGATAAACTAGGAGCACATGGAAGTCATTGCATGCGGGTTCGCTGGTTTATAAAGAAACTACAAGGTTACGATGACTTAAAACAACTTGCTTTAAGGGACTATGTGCTTTATGGCCGATGACATTACATTGTACCACGGGGATTGTTTAAAGGTTATGGCAACGATGCCTGAAAACACCTTTGACTGGGTGTGTACGGACCCACCCTACGGATTAAGTTTTATGGGAAAAGGTTGGGACTACGAAGTGCCCGGCCCTGAATACTGGAGAGCGGTGCTTCGAGTCTGCAAGCCCGGTGCAATGTTGATGGCCTTCGGCGGTACTAAAACATTCCATAGACTAACGTGCGCGATTGAGGATACTGACTGGGAAATTCGGGACATGCTCATGTGGCTTTACTCCTCGGGCATGCCTAAGTGTGGTGACATTGGCAAGTTGATCGACAAATCTAAAGGGGCTGAGCGTAAGGTTGTTGGCACCAAGCTGGGGAGCCCTGGTTACTCACTCGCTGACAACGGACAAACCAATGAGGTCTATGGCAATCCTCACAATCCGCAAGCTGAGTGTGATATTACGGCCCCAGGAATCCCCGAGGCCGCCAAGTGGACAGGCTTCGCATCAGCCCTAAAACCAGCATTCGAGCCGATAATCCTGGCAATGAAGCCTCTTGATGGCACCCAGGCTCATAATGCACTAACATGGGGCTGCTGTGGTATGAACATTGATGCCTCCCGTATTCAGTATGACAACGAAGATATTGATTTTACCCGCGTGCAAGACGGTAATATTTTCGGCTCTGGGGCTGTTTATGGGCATGGCGGCAAGCAGAAGGAAACAACACCCCTCTATAAACCAAATGGCCGTTGGCCCTCGAACGTGCTATTAGACGAAGAGGCTGCTGTCCAACTTGATGGTGACTCAGGCGGTGCAAGCAGATTTTTTTATTGTTCTAAGGCTTCAAAAAGGGAACGTGGCGAGGGCAACAACCATGCCACTGTAAAACCCCTCGACCTAATGAAATACTTACTAACATTACTATCCACACCAACAGGTGGCTTAATCCTAGACCCCTTTGCAGGGAGTGGCACTACGCTCCTAGCGGCTAAGCAGCTTGGTCGCTCGTGCATAGGTATTGAGTTGGATGAACACCATTGCGAAATTATTAAAGGACGGTTAGATGACAACAGTAGTAAACATTAGACGGGATGAATATGATATCTATATCGGTAGAGGGGGTCAGTGGGGGAATTCATTTACTATCGGGATTGATGGTACTCGGGAAGAAGTTATCAAGAAATATGAGGCTTGGATAAAAAGCCAACCTAATCTGTTAAAACAACTCTCTATGTTAAAAGGAAAGCGCCTCGGATGTTTTTGTCATCCTAAACCGTGTCATGGAGATATTTTGAAAAAATTAGTTGACAACTTATAATTATCAGGTATAATTATATTATGAGATATTACTTTGTAGTAAAAGAAAAAAACCTCGGTGACAGAATAGCATTGTTATTGTTGGCAAGCTACAGAGATTTGAATTTTGAATTACACTATCATTGGCATGAAGCTAGTATTACCCACCCCCAGAGTGAACGGTTTAATGATCTGAAGGAAGCTGAAGGGATTGCTGAACAATTCTCTGGTGAGGTTAAATCAATTCCAATTAAAATTTATGACTGGTTAGTAGAAATGAGAAAACTAGATGAAGGAAATTGAAACACTTTTGTCACCAGAGGAAATAGATCAATTTAAAGCCACAATGAAATTATTTGGCTACAGTTGGTTCCAGATACGTCGTTATAGTCTTTATGGGGACGATATATTTGTCAGAGAACGGATATATGATGCCACTGGATGGCCAGCACTTTGGGCTATTTGTAAAGCAACTGGAATTTATTACGGTTGTGGTGGTACACTTTATCACCAGATTAAACGGGGGTCACTCCCACTTGGAGATTATACATTATGATGAGATTTTTAGTAGAAATTAAACTTATGGATAAGTGGATTTTATATAAGATTTTGACCCGTTCACCAGATATTAGGCATGCTTTAAATAGACTATCTCATTTAGTTAAGAATGTCGAAGGTGGGGTTGAGAATGCCCGAATTCGTCGATTGGATACTGATGTCCAAATTATGGATGCCAAGATTGAGATTACAAAAATATGGGGTGTTGAACATTTGGAAACTTGAAATGAAACAATTGATTAAATACATTTTGCTACTATTAATTTGGCTCCCGCCTAGAACCTATGCCCAGACTTCTGATGATTTTAAAAACCATGTGGAGATTTTGGCAACCTTTGATGGCCGTAAGGCGGGTACTGATGGTTGTGACAAGGCTGCTGCCTACCTAATTAAAACTCTGGAGAGTCTTAATTACAAGGTTGAGGAGCAAGCTTTTACATACCGAGGCTATAATACTAAAAATATTTTGGTGACGTTAGGCAATGGTCCAGAATATATTGTTGCTGGCGCTCACTATGATGGCCAAAATCATTATCCAAGTGCTGATGACAATGCCTCTGGAACTGCTGTAGTTTTAGAGTTGGCAAAATCATTCAAGAAGGTGCCTGCTTGGCGCTCGGTTGCTTTTATATTATTTTCAGGGGAAGAAGATGGCTTGGTCGGTAGCAAGTTTTATTGTAATCACCCGTTGCTCCCACGAGACAAACCAGATATTAAAAAGCATATATTTTTTATTAACTTAGATATGGTTGGACATCTAAATGACTCCAAGACAATAAGGGAAATAGATTTGGATGAGTTACTAATACCCTTATTTGCTAAGTATCCATTTGCTCAAAAAGTAACACTGCGTAGCCATAACCAAGATAGTGATAACTTCTCATTTGTACAAAAGGGGGTTCAAGCAGTATTTGTGCATACTGGGTTGAATTCATTTTACCATACACCGCGCGATACTCCCGCCACACTCAACTATGATGGAATGGTACAAATACATGCTTATGTTGAAGAGTTAATAAGAACCTTGGCCATAACGTGCCCAGATAAACTAACTGAAACTTTGAATACATTGGAGTATAAACCATAATGTTAGATTCATTTATTCACATATTTAATGTTTATGCTGAATTGATTGTAATTACAGGATTGGTACTTTTTATATTGGGAGTAATAGTTAGTTGGTTGTTTGACTGAAATTTTAGAGTTTAAGGAGATTATAGGCTTATGCTAATAGATGCAGTTGCAATTGATTTTGATGATACATTTTCATCAGATGTAAATACTTGGTCATATATAATCAATATTCTTCAAAACAAAGATTATAGAGTTATCTGTGCCACAGCCCGTAGCTGGTCTGAAAGTAATGAGTATGGTTTGCAGGCAGTGTTACCTAAGAATGTAAAAATTATATTTTGTGGGGATCAATTTAAGCGTACAGCCTGTGAAGCTGCTGGTTTTAATGTTACTATTTGGATAGATGATTGTCCTAGTGGTATCGAAGAATCTAGTGGCATCGTTTGGATGGAGCGTTTAAAGAGTTTTGTGCATTCAACTAAAAATTGGATTAAACGCCACTTGACAAGTCTTGAAACTAAGGTATAATTAAAGTATGAAATATACTAAAAGTATAGGTTTGGGTTTCCATCATTTTGATGCTGATGTAAACGTGACATTTATATATAAGCCCGGTAGATTGCCGGAAGGTCCAGAAATTGAGATACTAAAAATAGAAGTTTTTTGGATTACAACGAATTCAGGAAATGTGCTTGAAGCTGATTGGCTAAAAGATCGTGGTTGGTACAAGTTCGCTTGCGAACTTGTACAGAAGGAATTTGATGCTGTTTATGAACCGGGTGGTTCAATCTGGCACGACTTATTGGAGGTTGTATGGGAATAATTGATGGTTGTCTAGTATTGTTTGGATGTATTGTGGCATTTGTTTTTGGTACAAAGTTGGGATATGAAAAGGGATATAAAAAGGGGTATGCTTCTGGACCCCAGTGGGATTTGATAGTAGCTAGAAAGAATTATACTTTAGGTTATGAACAAGGGTATTTTGACGGAGGCTGCAATTGCAGTAAGTAAATGGGAATAATCGGCGGCTGTCTAGTGTCATTTGGATGTGTTATTTTAGCTTTTGCTTATGGTCTACGTTTAGGTAAGGATTTAGGTTACTTAAAAGGCTATGAACTCGGGTTTGGAAATGG
>Ga0315284_10003110_pt1 | contig 23622 bp, 13 predicted proteins | sample YL17G09_16_MG_FD_203696 | JGI IMG/M metagenome (GOLD analysis project Ga0315284, IMG submission 203696) | Sediment microbial communities from Yellowstone Lake, YNP, Wyoming, USA - YL17G09_16 | ecosystem: Environmental > Aquatic > Freshwater > Lake > Sediment | place: USA: Wyoming | collected...
AGATGTGATTGACGACAAGCAGCGATGCAGTTGTGCTGGCAATGTTGTAGAAGTCGTTCGCCTTCCCGCGCATCGCTGAGTAGTCGAGAAATCGGGGTGACACGTTGCTCTTAACAATATCGTCTGGCGTGACATATCCTGCATCATCCCACCCGGCGGCAAACTGCGGGTATTTCCCGATGAGCTCATAGTACTGCTGTTCGGGTCGCCTCGGCAGGCGATGCGTGAATCCGTTGCCGGACTTCCGCGCTATCACGTCTTCACTCTCGTTAAGCTTTGGCCAATCAACTCTGTCCCACGGCGGCAGACCGGGAGGGCCGACAACAAGCCCGGTCACTCCACTCGCATCCGGGTTGAGCCTCGTAGCATTCTGCTCCATCCACTCTGCATAACGCACGACTGACCAATGATCGTCGGCGTAGTTCTGGAAGAGACCGGTCTGATTGTTCCCTTTCTTGGTGTACGCAGCGTAGACAACCCACATTCCGGCTTCTGCCGCCAAGAAACCCGCTGCGCGCCAGTAGCTCTTGGTGTAGATTTCACCGGCACCAGGCACAGCCGCGGAGAACAGCCCTGCGAGGACGGGCGACTTCTTCTGCGCCTCGAGGTCTGATGTACCCTGACGCAATGAATCAACTGACGCACCAGCTTGCATGCTCGCGAGCAAATCGAGGCGCGCGTTGCCGGAGAGTTGGATTCGCTCTGTCCCCTTCGATACTCGGACTTCTTTCCATTGGCCGAAGGCCGCGCACGAGACCGAAAGGGCGATAACGAGAATGGAGGACAAATAATGAATGATCTTCATAGAAATCCTAACGGAGTAATGACCCTCTCTTAATCTCCTCCCAGAGCAGGAGAGGTGTGCCGAGGCGTTCGCTCGAACGGATTCAGCTCAAACCCAAAGAGAACGCCAACGTAGAACCTCCACTCTCGACCGTAGGTCACGTCCACATTGTTAAACGTGCGGGTGAAGCGATCAAAACCATACGCTCCCGCAAACGAAATGCGCGTTGGGTATTGATAAAAGGAGAATGCCTCAAGCCGGAATTCAAATCCCACATCTTTCTTCCACTTTCCAATAGATGGTGGCGCGCCACTCCACGCATCGCCCAGATCTCCAAACACCGAACCGTACAGCTTCGTGAAGTAGAATTGCAGAAACCGGAAATTGATGGTCGTCCACAACGGAAAGCGATACGTTGCACTCAGCACTGCGATGTCGTTTCCACCGAGCGAATAAAAGGGATATCCCCTCATCCCGATGAAGCCGCCAGCATAGAAGTCGAAGAAGTCGTCCACAGGCTTTCCGAGAGTGCTCCCTCTGCGTGCTGACAATGTCAACGTGTGCCTAGGTATCGGCAGGCGGAGGTGCTCATTCCACTGAGCTTCGAGGCGATGAAAACTTGGTTTGGTGTACTGCGGAACAAGCACGCCTCTTTCAACGGTGTACTCACCTTCGGGATTGAACTTGTTGAAATCATAGTTGTACGACAGCGAGACGGTCCGACCCACTGGATTAATGTCGCGATCGACGGAGGGGTGGATATCCTCGTGCGTCAGGTGCGCGAGCAGCGTGTTGCCGATCAGATAGAGATTCCGAAATCCCGGCGAATCGCCGACGGCGGGGACGTAGAAGGAGCCAATGTCGGCCTCGTAGCGGCTCAGCGTGTATCCAAGCTCGAGCTGCGTACGCTCGCCAAACACCTTCTGACGTAACGAGACGTCGAACTCGAGCAGGTTATACGTGACATTTGTTTGGATCGTGTACTCCCGATCGGTGAACAGCGAAAATGAAACATCTGTTTTGCGTGAAATATTGTAGAGCTCCAGCGATAGCGTCGGCGCCAGCCCGAGCTGATACAGGAGCGGGATGGCATCACGATATTCGAAAATCACAAACAGGTCACGCTCAAACTGCCTGTTGATCACTGCTCCGCCAAACAGCGAAAGCTTGTCCAGCACATCACTTGACGTGAAATAGAATCCGGGCCGGATAATGTCTATTCCCTTGTTGCGCGGGTTGTAGTTGTCAACACGCAGAAGAGGTATGATCGAAAGACTCGTGAATGTGTTCCGATATGGGCGAGCACTGAGCGACGTCTGCTCACGGCCGACGGATGACAAGACGCCTCCGTTGCGATCGGCAGCATACTCAAGAGCGACTTTCGCGGAGGTGCCTTCACCGGCGGACAGTCGTATTGCCGTGGTCGTATCTGCAGATACGTCAGTCGGGAGAGCAATCGCCTGCGGCCTCTCGAGATACGCGATCTTGTACCCGGTGGACGTGTACGACGCAAAGGCCAGAGCACCTTCGGTGTTCAACGTCGGCAGGAATGCGCCGCCCAACACGTTCGTCAATTGCCGTTTGGAACCGGTCTCGAGATTGAGCTCAAAGATATTGAAGATTCCTCGCTCGTTGGCGGCATAGACCAGGGACTTGCCGTCCAGAGCAAACGAGGGATTTCGGGCATCGACGCCCGACACGACGATCCGGAAATCCGTCCCATCCTCCCCTATCATCGCCACGGATTGTTTTTGTCCGTTTGAATATCCAAAGGCAATGCTCGTTCCGTCAGGTGACCAGACGGGCGTGTAGACCTGTTCGCCGTTTGTGAATTGGGTTACTCGCCGCACATTCTTCCCATTTGAATCCGACACACTGATGTTGGCGGTTCCATCGCTTCCTTGACAGAAGACTATCTTCGACCCATCCCGGGACAATCGAGGATTCCATCCGCGTAGACCGTACGTAAGTCGTTCTTCCTTCTCTTTCGTTGTGTCATATCGATAGAGATCGAAAAGCTTGGCCCAGAAGCCGTTCTCCCGTGACTGTTTGGAATAATAAAGATAGCGTCCATCGGGTGAGAAGGAGAGCGTGGATCGGGCGGCGATCCTGAGATTCGTGCTCGTCCTCTTCTCGAAATCATAGACATACACGGAACTCAGGCTGAAGTAATCCTCCTGTTTGTTTGAAACGTAGGCCAGTGTTTTCCCATCCGCCAAGAATGTCGGATAGAAATTGCCGAAGCCCTCCCGTTCAATCTGCGTCCCCTCAACCTTCGTAGGCTCGATCGAACGGCCGACACTCCGGTAGTATTCGGTTTTCGCCTTCCTCCATTCCTCATACAGCTGCTGACCCGACTTGCCAAGCACATCGGAAATCGCGCCATCCACGGTCACCCGTGGCAGACTCCCCAGCGCCCGAGAGATCTTGATCAGTTTTTCAATCCCGTACGTATCGGCGATGTACTGAACAATTGAAAATCCGGCGTTGTACGACGACTCGTTGCCGAGGCTGGTCTTGCCGAAGACCGACATTTCCTCCCACGTGAGCGGGTTGCCATCGAGCATGTACATTCTCAGAATCATATCCCGATGCGAATCCCAGTAATCGTACTTGAAGTCAGGATCATTGTATTGCGCGACGCCTTCGGCAAACCAGCTGGGGATCACGAACGCCGAAATCGGATAGGAGACGATGACGTTGGGGTATCCGTACAGGACATCCGTGCGTCGCTCCGCCTCGTAGCCCAACCATTGGAAGTAAATCGCAGGGAACCGCCGACCCAGCTTCATCGCGGTCTGGATCTGGACGATGTGCGTGAACTCGTGGGACACGACATCCTCCAGCCAGGGATGCGTGCCTCTCAGTTCGAAATCGAGGGCCGGAGCCCAGAGCTCGATCTTGTTATCGTAGAAATACGCCGCGCCGTTGGAGTAGTCATCGTGATCGCGGATGACGAAGCTGACCTTTTGATCGGGCTCGTGCTGGTACATCTGCGTGATCGGGCCGTAGACCCGCTCCGCTATTGCAGCAATCTGCCACGCTGACCGCTCGGCTCCGTTATGGAAGTGGACGAGGAAATGCGGCGTTTCAATGGTTCGCCACGTGAGGTCGGGGCGCGGATAGTCATCATCCTGCGCGGCAAGCCTGCTTGCCAGAAGAAGGAGTGCGATAAGAAGGAGAGATTTCCTCGGCATCAGCTAGACTTTAATATCAACTCGTGTCACTTGGTCCTTCACGAGAACAACGCCTGCAACTCGCTTTGGCTCGAGTTGGAATTCCAGAATCACGTATGAGGAAATTCGATAACTCCCGAGATAATTCCTCCCATCGGAAGAATAGAGTGGTACGGGATAGAATCCGACCGGCAGGTTTTTGTCGGGGATAACATAGTGACCCAGGGTATCCGTTCGTGCGGTGACTGCACCGCTGACCGTGACGGGATACGACATCTTCAACTGGCTGTCGGCGATATACTGGACAGAGTACACGCCGCTTGGCACAGGGTTCCCAATATTGTCGCGCTGATCCCATTCTACGAGGAGTGGACCCGGTGAGGCATGCCCTTGGAAGAGCAGGCGCAGAAGCCTATTCTCGCGGTCGTAAACAGCGACGCGGATTGACTTATTCTCATCAACGACCTCATAGGTCTTCGACGGAGGCGGAGCGTCATCCACCAACTCGTAGTCATAGCTGAGCGCGATCGGAACATCGCGCACCGGATTCCCGAGGCGATCCGACACATTACCCTCAATGCGGTAACCGGAGAAGCTCTCTGTTTCGATCACCGGCGGGATTTCACGTTCACATGCCAGCACGAGGAGCACCAGAACGCTTACGAGGTGCCACCTCGCCAGCAACTTCACTACCGGATTCATCACTTCACAATCGCGATTTTGATGATGGCGACCTCGCTGCGGCCTCCGCTCACAGCCTCCACGCGCGCGAGGTACACCCCACTTTGAATGTCGGTAACATCCCACGTGATCTCTCCGTCTAGGCCTCCGACAGAGCGAGACTTCAATTCGGTGAGAGCAGCCCCCGTCAGATCGAAAATCTTCACCGTGATGTCTGCATCCTCAGGCGTATAGTAGCGAATTTGGGTGGTTGAACCGTACACTGGATTCGGCCAGTTGTATACGCGAGAGTGAGGCAGCAGCTCCGAGGGCGGGGCGACAACAACCGTCGTCGAGCCGCCAAAGTTCACGTGGCGAGCGTCCGCGAGATGCTGCGACCACGCAATCCCTTCGGTCTTGAAAGGCGCGTTCAGCTCGAGCGCCTGTACCGCACCAGACCTTGAAACACCAACCAACCCGATTTTTCCTTCGAGGGTCCGGAACAGACCGGACATCGTCTCACCGGTCGAGGTAAACTGAAGAGGGAATCCATCGAGTCTCCGACCGGAACGATCATAACCGGTAAGCTCGCCTGACGAATCAAGCACAACAACATCAGCAAAACTGTCACCACTGATGTCGGCGATTAAGGGAACGCCAACGAAGATATTGTCATTGCTCGCGGCGATAGGGAATCCCCCCAGCACCGCGCCTGCACGATTGAACGCGTAGAGATACCTGCCCGCGAGGACGATGATGTCCCCGTTTCCATCCGCGTCAAGATCCGCGACAGCGAGAGAGGATATTGCACCCTCCGCCACGATATACTCGAACAGCTTGTTGGCTAGCGCGCGATCGTACACGACAACCTTCGTGCCCCCTTGTTGGGCAGCGACGACGAAGTTGCTCAAGCGAGCCACGCCGCCCGCCACCAACCACGGTCGCGATGAATCACCCAGCGGGACGGACGTTTGGTCGCTGAAGAGACGATCGCGTGTTACATAAAAGACCTCTGAGGGTCTGGAAAGGCTTGGTGTCGGCAATTGGGCGATGGATGTAACCTCCTGAGCGGAAATCGTGCCTTTCCGTTGAACCGTTCCAGTCAAATCAACCTGCCAAGTTGAGCCGCGATTCCCGACGACCACAATGGAGCGCGTGATGAAGACATCGGCAAACATTGGAGGAGTCGAGATCCGTTCGCCGAGCGGAACGACGACCGTCTGCACTGTATCGATGAGACCGTCGGCATTCCTGTCGCCGGTCGTCCAGATGTACAGAGAGCTATCCTGCGCTCCTGCCAACACACTATTCCCTGATCCCAGATCAAGAGCAGCAATGCTGAATTGACCCCCCTTCGGCCAGAATAATCCAGTTTCATCTTTCGTCTTGCTTGACCCATCCTGTTGAAAGGCATAAACTCCGTTGTTTGCGCACGCAATGATCGTGGAGCCCGTGACCGTCGGCGGCACGGTTGAGCTTACTGAAGGAAGCATACGCGCAAAGCCCTTGATGCGCTGGAATTGCCCATCACCAATTTGTACTGTCGCCGTCATCCGCGGCAAGCGCACACTGAAGTTGTTGATTGTGATAAGGCTCTGAGCTCCACTGTTGGCATTTGAATTGGGATAGGAATTCCTGTCAAAGATATTCTTGTACGTCAGCGAGGGGTTTCCGCCAAACCAGCAATCGAGCGGCCAGCCATATTCCGTTCCAAGTTCGAACGCTCTGCCAATATCCTGTGAGCCGTCGGCCTCTTCAAGATCGAGGCCCGGTCGACTTCGATTCGAGTTCACGGTGTTGTCGACCAAACCCTTCGTGATAACGTCCTCATCGATGTGCCAAATGAGAATTCCCCCGCCTCGGTATTCTTCACCATCAGGAGAGTAACCTGGCAGAGCCCAATCGAAGTCCTCCACATCAATCACAGAACCGCCTACTGCGCTGACATCATCAAGCCGAAACCCGTCCATGTCATCCGGGAACGAGCGCGTGATCGTGAAATTGCCGTCGCGAACCGTCAGCCGTTGGCCGTTCTGTTGGGGATCACGACTACGGTTTTCAATGAGGAAGTACTCACGATCATTGATCGGAATCTTGTAGATCGTATCCTGACCCACACCCGTCAGCCCAACGGCCGGAAGGGAAAGCACTGATGTTCCCGGACTCACCGTGATCGGCATAACCCATCCCAAATACACTTTCTCCCAAGCCGACGGCTCCGGTGGGAACAATCCTGCAAAGAAAAATGTCCCTCCCGCAACATCCATCAGCCCGTAGCCTCCGATTCCGGAAGAGCCTTGCTTGGTGTCAAAGAGATCGGGAAGGCCGAGAATGCTCCCGAACGAATTGCCGAGCAGCCCATTGATGCTTCCCTGGAGTGTGTCCTCGCGAGTCCCTGTCGGTATGAGTCTCGTCTCCGTCTCCGGGAGTATCATGGTGTTGGTGATGCGGAAACTCCCATTGTTCACTGGGATGCCGGTGTAGTTCGGATCCCTGAGGTACTCGCGGAGAGTCCTGAGATTGACAGTGACCGATGGGATGTCACTCGGCGTCGGATCGTACCCCAACGCCCCAACCAAATCAATGTCTCTGCCGACACCCGCGTGGAAGAGGGCGAACGCATCGTACACCGAGAACTGAATAGAGGGGTATAAAGAATCGGCTTTGCGCCAGCTTTCTATGACGAGATCGGCGAGTCGCCTGTTGTCCCCCGTCCCTTTCGGCGGCGAGTAGGACGACATCGGGTTTGAGAGCGTGATGACGCGGCCGAGCACATCACCCCGTACCTGCGCCTTCCCTTTGGAGACTTTGCGGAAGTAGTTCGAGAGAAACTGGAGCTTGAAGGCAAAATAGCTCGAATCGTGCGGCGGCGGATCGATCATCTTTGAAGTCGGACTCGCGGTCTGGTATCCGCCGTCGCCCGTCGTGAGGGGATCCGAGTCCTTCTGGAAATCGACCATGATCGCCAGGACGCGGAGCGTGTCGCTGCCAAGCTGGGGCTTTTGCTGGGACGGCAGAGCGAGAACCTGGCGCTGCAAGTGAAGCACGCGTCCCGTCCTCGGTGTGCCGAAGGATGATCGATCCTGCGCGATGAGGACTGCGCTAGAGAGAAATAGCGAGAGGAAAACTCGACGAGCTGCCATAGATCTCCCGGTTACTCTTGTGAAGAAACGCACCACAACCGTTTCCGCTATTGCGGTCAGGCAGCCGGGTTATTCGGATGTGCTGCCCCAGGAGATCAGAAGCGTGAACCGCAGGGTTTCACCAAGTGGATGTTGTTCCTCAAACGTGCTGATGTAGCTGAAGTCGAATCCGTAGATATCATATCGGACGCCGGCGCCAAAGGTCAAGAATTTCCGGTTCCCGAATTGCGGATCCTCATAGAAGTACCCGGCGCGCAGCGCGATGAACTTCGGCGATCCGTACCAGTATTCCAAACCCATGCCGGTCACGAACTCACGGAGCTCCTGTCGGAGCGGCTTGTCCGCCCACGAGCTGAAGATGGCTTTGTAGAACGGGTCGCTCGTCCCATCCGCCTTTTTCCGAACGAGAAGCTTGCTGACGTCGACAATAGCCGTGAGCTTGTTGAACTCACTGTCGAGCACCTTGTAGCCGAGGCCAAGCCGGAAATTGGTCGGCAGCGGGTCGGCTTGAGCCTTGTCAATGTAGGTTAATGCCGGACCGATGTTCGAAAGGTTCAGACCAACGCTCAAGTGGTTTCCGATGTCAACGCCGGTCAGAGGAATTTCGAGAGTCCGGGGTTTGTACAGCACGCCAACATCGAAGCTGAAGCCCGACGCAATGCCCCTGCCTTTTTCCTCAGCCGTGCCAAAGGGAGCGAGCCTGCTATGGATGAAGCGACCGTTTATGCCTAGTGCGAGAGCATCCGTGAGCTTCGTTGCGTAGCCCACGGTCACGGCAAATTCGTATGCCTTAAACGTCTCCAAGGGCGTCGGATCGTTCTCCGTGCGGGTGAAGGTCCCGAGGTTGAGGTATGTGATACTCGCTGCCATCGTCCCATCGAGTCCAGGCACATTCCGTCGGTACACGAGGTAATCGATGAACAGGTCGGAGAGATTGAATGCCGGCAGCCAGTTCGCGTGCGAGATGCTGATCTCCTGCCCCTCCTGGAAGGCGAGTCCGGCCGGATTCCAGTACAAAGCGGAAGCATCATCGGCAAGTGCGGCCCCCGCTTCTCCCATGCCGCTCGCGCGGGAATTCGGCGCGATGAGAAGAAACGGAACCGCAGATGTTGAAACCTGGGCGTAAGCAGTTTCCATCGCTGCAAACAGCACGACGAGCACGAACCCACAGAGTCGCTTCACCATGACAACCATCCTCCTAGAAGAATACAACATCCGACACACCAACTGTCGGGCTGAATAAAATAGTCCATTTTGATCTGATATACAACAGCCTGGTTGCCCCGCGTCAACCGCAGGGGCACCTGAGCCCGCTCAACGAAGCACGGAGAGCTTTCCAAGCGCCTCGCTTGTTGAAGTCCGATCCAACGATTTCGCAATGACTTTGTACAAATACACTCCGTTCGCAAGCTCGCTGCCATCGCGGTCGCGACCATCCCAGGGGATTTGAACGAAGCGATCAACCACAGAGGGTGACTCGATGCTCTGGATCAGCCTGCCGGTGACGGTGTAGATCTTCACTTCGATATCGATCGGATCGGTGGAATTCCGTTGAAACGTAAATGTCGTCGAACGCCCGAACGGATTCGGGAAATTGAACACGTTGTAGATCGACAGCTGTGATTCCGATCGGACCTCGAAGTACGTCTCCGCCACAGAAGAATTATTGTGAATATCCCACGCTTTCACTGCAACGGAGTGACGCCCTTCCGCAAGGTCGGCAAATTGATAGCGCACCTGACCGCTCTGATAGGTGTCGAGATTGCCACGATAGAAATTCGTTAGATCAATCATCCTGGCGGAATTGTCGAGCGTCGCTTCGAGACGATGGCCGATGCCTGCCGTCGAGGTATTGATGCCGCTCGCGTCAACCAGCTCAACGATGAGCGTCGCGTCCGGCTTGACAACATCACCCGGACGAAACGATGGATCCTCAAGAAGGATCGTCATCTGGGGTCCAACGGTGTCGACGGCGGCGGGTGCCGTGCCAGCGATGGAAATGTTCTCCGAATAGCCGCTTGCGTCGGTCGAATCACTCCACGCGTACAGCGCGATGCGCGACCGGTTATCGTCATACGATACGTCTTTGGGGATCGGGAATGTCCCTTCGAAGGCACCCGCCTTCACAGAAATCTCACCCCGGTAGATGAGGCTGCCCGCCAGCTCGAAGGAGTAATCACCCCACTCCGGAACGACAACGCGTTTCTTTGAGTCGTACGCTTCGAGAAGCGCGCGACCGGTGAATGTGCTTGCCGATGAGCCCCCGGTCCCCCTCACATTTCCTTTCACGCTCACTTGCCCGAGCGCTCCGACCGTAATCAGCCTCGTTGCGCTTTGCCCGTTAATACTATCAACATTGGCAAGAGCGCGTGGTATGGCGAGCCGCATCGTTGGATCGCCCAGAAGGTTATACTTGAGATCGTTGGTGCTGAACAGAAGCTGCTTCGTCGCGTACATGGCATCACCCAGCCGGACTGGTCGTCCCTGCGCGTCGCGCTGAAAGAGATACCCGTAGAGTGTACGATTGAAGAACGCGTTGTCCCCGGAATACACGGCGCGGGAGGCCGTCACAACGGCGATAGCGCCATTCCGAGCCATGACCAAGAGCTGCTCGCCGGAACTTACTTTAAATGGGTAGTCGTACACTGCGTAGGCACACGTCGCAGCGACGAGAAAGAACGGTTTCCCCGCGTTCTTGAGTTTGGCAAAATCCTCGTCCTGCGCAAAGATCTTCTCGTGGGCCCACTGCTCCGTATTCCCATGGCCAGTGTAGTTCAGTATCAGTGTTCCGCGATTGATAGCCTCAACAATTGCCTGGTTTGCCGTCGGCTTCCTTCTTCCTGTGGAACCACTTACCGTTGGATATTGGACAATGTAGATTTTGTCTTTTTGGAAGCTCGGTGGAGTGGATAGCTGAGCTAATTCCTCCGATTGGGCAGTGTGAACGGATCCGTCATCGCCCGTTGACGTCAGACCGTCGTCTCCAACAAATGTTATCCTGTTCCTCCAGGAATCGAGAGGAGCAGAGGTTTCGTACGCGATGATTTTGTCGACCACATCTTTCGCTTCATTCACGGATCGGGCTGGCAATCGCCCAGTCGCCAAGGAAATTCGCGGAACATTCGGATCAAGCATCACAAAGTAATCATCGCTGGCCAGCGTTTCGATCTGTTGAAGAGACTCTATCGATTCGTACGGAAGGATCCAGTTTCTCTCCGTGCTCTTGATATTCTTGTAGTCAAAATTCCCGCCGCCGAAGAACAAGACATACTGGGGCTTCGTAGCCCAGGTCGTGTCGGCGTATTTCAAGAAGTCGCGGATTGCCATCGGGTCGGGCATGCCGACAGAGAACTCATTGAAGATCTGCTCGACGTTGACCACAAGAGTCTTAAGTTGATCGTACCTCTCCCGATGGGCCTTGAGGCGATCGGCTTCGGTCAAGAACTCTTGCGGGGCGATGATGACGAACTCCGCACCGCTGGAATTGCCGTGCAGATTCGAATTACTGATGCGCTTGACATTGGTCGGCGTTTTGTACCCCGTCGGACCGACTACGGCAAACTCATGGACAGATCCGGCGCTCTGCGAAGCTTGGAACCTGCACACGGAGACATCAGCAGGGTCAAACGTCAGGTTTGTCATCTGCTTGACGTCATTATGCTGGCTAACGTCGAACACATAGACGTCACGCGAGGAGAGCTTCGAGATCGAGTATTCAACGGTCGCTGTCGTGTCGGGAGACGTGAAGAGGAGAAAGTCGTTGATGGCTTCGAAACGCTGCCGGAACAGAATCTCAAACCAATCGATCCATCCCTGGGCCGCAGAATTGCCCGTCCCGAAGGTAATCCGGAGCACGCTCCGATCATTCGGGATGTCACCAGTGCGTTGAAAAGTCTCGACCGGCGTCTGGTAGGCCTTATCGTTCTCAATGGACGAGACGTTGATCGGATACATAAGAATCGGATCACCGAAAAATTGGTTGTTCTCCTGAACCCGAAACGTGTCAGTCGATGTCGAGCGGCTCAGAAAAACAAACCGATAGGCCATCGGTTTGGAGCTCACCACGCCCGGCACGCTGGTGGTGAACACATTGACCTTTGTCGTGACGTCGAAGGATTGACCGATCCACTGGCGCCCTGAATTCACCAGGTTTTCGAGCTCATTTTCGACAAAAGCTTTTCCCTGAAAATCAGGAGGGCGATACGCGTCAGTGTTGTTCGTTGAAGCAAACGTTGACATATCCTTTCCGCGTCCTGGCCCGCCGAATGTCAGGAAGTAGTTGCTTGTCTCTGTGTAGTGATTGATGTAGTGGTTGAAGGTCTTCCCTGCTGGATCGTACTTCCATCCCCGGGCTGACTTCCCATAAAAGAGGATGAAATCCTCGGGATCGAGAGTCCCATTCCCATTCTTGTCCACGACGAGACGAGGAATCTCCTCCAGCCCGTTCGGCCGCGGCGCGAGGAGATTCTCGGAGAGCTCTTCAGCCCCGTTGCCGAAAATCCGAATGGAGCGAATATTTCCGATGGAGCTGAGCGGGATGCTCGCCTTCGTGAGGAAGTCCTGATCAATCCTGTGGATGCCGCTCTCCTTCACTTCCATCTTGTACCATTCACCTTGAGCGAGCGGAGAATCCGAAACGGCTGTTCGAGACTGCCTGACCGTTCCGGTCAGAGGGCTCGTGGGGAATTCGTTTTTCAGGAACAGTGATCCGGGAAGCCCAACCTCACCCGCCGAAAACTCGATCCGAACGACGATCCGACTGTATACCCTCGCCAAACTCCTCCCGAGTGATACTTGGACGGGGTAGAGTCTCAGCGTCCCGATAATGAGACCACGCGACTTAGCGACATCGGCAAGCTCGGCGATCTGCGCGGGGGCGAAATCATTGCTCACATACCTGCTCTTCGGAGCGGTGTAGACAGGGATCAGGCCGAAGTCCCTATCCGGTTTCAGAATCGGATGCGTGGCCGCCTGCACACCCGCGAGGTCGCTGTAGTCGGTTGCGATGACCTGCAGCGTGAATTGGCGCGACGGAAGATTGATCAGGGTCGCACGGTACGGAAGAATGGGCGAACCCTGTTCCCCGCGTTCAGCGATCGCGTTCTGAAACCGGAAACGTGTATATTGTCGACCGTTATCGGCAAGCACGGTCCCGCTTGAGAAAACGGGAACGAACTCGATCACGAGAGAACGCGCATCTTCGCTGAGGATCCGAACGTCGGGCCCTGGCTGCGCGTATGCCGCGCCAGCAAGAAGAGAAAACGTGACAAGTGTGCAGAGTCGCTTCATAGAAAACGAAAAAAGCCGAATGAGAGATCAACAAGCTTTCTCATCCGGCTAGACTGATTTTTCGGAGCAGCACCGAATTTGCAGAAGGCTTGTCTTACCTCACACCTCAAGACGCTGAACAAAGAGAATTAAATCGCTTGTTCAGACCGTAACCTTTAACAAATTCCCTATAGCTTGCCCCGTGCTCTGGATTTAAACTGAAGAAAGATACTCAACGCGTCCAAAAGAGTCAAGGATTTTCCTCCAGAGACTCTGAGTGCTTCCTGAATTGCCAGACTTCTTCTCAGCGTATTGGTTTCCATTTCAAGACCATGTTCATCGCAGCGGCAGAGCGAGTGGAGGCGTCTCGTCCCCATCATGTGCCCGAAATCTGTGGGGACTGATTCAGCGTTACTTCTGAGTTCTCCGAGGCGAAGTGCAATGGCGCGCCTGCGAGGAAATGCACTTCCATTTTTTGATTGCGTATGTGCAGAAATATGGGTAAATTTCAACGCTTTTTTCTGAATTTTCGCACAAAAACTCAATGTCCAAACCCCTCAACATCCTCTTTCTCTCAAGCGAAGTTGATCCATTTGCGAAAACCGGGGGCCTTGCGGACGTTTCGAGTGCTCTCCCCCACGCAATCAAGGAACTCGGTCACGAAATCCGTATCATGATGCCTCGCTATCGATTCATCAGCGAGCGCAGGTTCAAGCTCCACGACATCATCCGGCTCAAAGATATTCCCGTTCCCGTCGGCAAGAACATTGAGATCGGAAACGTGAAGTCGTCCTTCATCAGCAATCTCAAAGAGAAAGTCCAGGTGTACTTCCTGGACAACCCAACATACTTCGGCAGGGACGGCATCTACCAAAGTCCGGTCGGAAAGAAAGACTACAAAGATAACGACGAACGGTTCATCTTCTTCTGCAGAGGTGTGCTGGAAACCCTCAAGAGGCTGGGCTGGCAGCCCGACATCATCCACTGCAACGATTGGCAAACCGGAATCGTACCAGCGTACATCAAGACCCTTTATAGCTCCGACAATTTCTTCAAACCGATCAAGACTGTCTTTACCATCCACAACATGGCATACCAGGGTGCGTTCGCTGCTGATGCGTTTGAGAAAACCGGATTGCCGAAGTCGCTCTTCCAGCCCGAGGGTGTTGAGGCGTACGGGAAATTCAATTTTCTCAAGACGGCGTTGCATTTCGCTGATGCCATCACGACCGTGAGCGAACGCTACGCCCAGGAAATTTCGACGTCCGACGAATACGGTGCCGGATTGAACGGCCTTCTGACGAAGCGAAAGAAAGATCTCCGCGGAATCCTGAACGGAATCGACTATCACGTCTGGAATCCCGCGGCGGACGAATTCATCTATCGCAAGTACGACGCCAAATCGCTCGACGCCAAGATCGATAACAAGCGGGCCCTCCTGACGCGATTCAATCTCCCATTCAAAGAATCGATCCCCCTTATCGGCTCGATCTCAAGGCTGGTTGAGCAGAAGGGATTTGACCTGGTCCTGGAGATCCTGGAGGAGTTGATGCAGATGAACGTGCAGTTCATCCTGCTTGGTGATGGGGAGAAAAGCGTCGAAAGGCAATTTGATGCCGTGCGCAAGAAGTACCCCCAGCAGATGGCCGCTGTCTTCGGATTTGACAAAGAGCTCGCACATTTCATCGAGGCGGGGAGCGACTTGTTCCTGATGCCGTCGAAATACGAGCCCTGCGGCCTCAACCAAATGTACAGCATGCGGTATGGAACGATACCCGTCGTCCGCGCAACCGGCGGTCTTGACGACACGGTTGAGGACTACGCCGGCAATGGCAAGGGAACCGGCTTCAAATTTGAGGAATTCGATCCGAAGGAGCTGCTGAAGGCCATCCAGCGTGCGCTGAAGGTGTTTCAGCAGCCCGAGGAATGGAAAAAATTGATGCGGAATGGCATGGCGAGGGACTTTTCGTGGGAACATTCTGCCAAGTTGTACGTCAATCTGTACAGAGAACTTCTAAGATAGTGACCGCGTGAAGGCTAAACAGGTCGGCATTTTCTTTGACCGTGATGGCACCCTGAACACTGAAGTAGATTTCCTTTCCCGTCCTGAGGAACTTCAACTCATTCCTCACGCCGCCCAGGCAATCCGAGAGGCAAACGAATTCGGGGTCCGAGTCTTCATCATCACCAATCAATCTGGCGTTGCCCGCGGCCTGCTGACCGAAGCTGACCTGGCCGCCGTACATAAACGCCTCCTCACACTGCTGGCCCGCGAAGGTGCACGCGTTGACGCGGTTTACTACTGCCCGCACCACCCAAACTACGGCACGCCCAGGTACCGGAAGGATTGTAGCTGTCGAAAGCCAAAGACTGGCATGCTGAGGCGCGGGGCGAAAGAATTCGGTGTCCGGTTGCGGGATTCTTTCGTGATCGGTGATCGCTCTATCGACATGCAGGCCGGGAGGGCGGCTGGGTGCGGCACGGCCCTCGTTCTCACGGGGTACGGCTCCGTCGAACGCGATGAATGTTTACAGAACGGAAACGTCGATCACGTTGCTGACCATGTCTATGACGCGTGGCGGCAAATCAGGACCTCGCTCGTGCGTCGGAAGCGGTGAAGAAACGGATCCTAGGTTGTTCTCATGCGACTCATTGAAACGAACATGCGATTAGCGATTGCTCTTTGTCTTTTCGCAGTGACGCTAGGATACATCGGGTGCAGCGAGGACCCCAATCCTGTTGGGGCTGGGTTGCTCCCCGGAGCGGATCTCCTCAAGATCGACACGGTATCAACACTTGCTGTCCGAAGCTACAGTCAGCCGGCAATCCCCGCGGCTTCAACCACGCGGCTGCTCGTCGGCAAAGTTGACGACATTGAGTCATGGGGTGTGCTCAGCTTCCTCGTATTACCTGACTCGATACGCTACATGAACATCTTAAGCGCTGAGGTGATCTTGCGGTCGGAGTATCATTACGGCGACTCGCTAGCTCCGTTCTCTCTCACTGCGCACAAAGTTCTGCGAGCGTGGGGAACAGACTCCCTGACGATCGACTCGCTGAAAGCCGCCGGATTCTATGAACCAAACCCAATGAGTTCCCTCACTCTCCCCTCTGTCGGAGACACAGCCTCAATCAGCATCCCGATCGACACAACAGTCATCCGGAGCTGGGGGACGATCAGCGATACGACATTTCAGAATTTTGGCCTCCTCCTGCAACCTACGAATTCAGGAGTTGTCAAAGGGTTTGCGATGTTTGAGGCGTCCGATGCATCGCACAGGCCGAACCTTCTCATGCGATTTCTCCGGACGGAATCCGGCAAGATCGATACCGTGACTGTCAACATCGGGATATCACGATACGGCGCGCGGATCGGCAACACGAGCTGGAGCTCAGACAGCACGCACATCTACGTTCGGAACGGCGTCTCGTACAGAGGGATGCTCGAGTTCGACGTCAGTTCTCTCCCGCCGCACGCGGCGATCCACAAGGCCGTCCTCGAGTTGACACTGGATCGGAGTCAGTCGGGCTTCAACGCGTACACCGTGGATTCGACCCTCGCGGTCTTCGTCAGCGATGAAGGCGTCGTTGTGAGCACAATCATTGGTCTCAGCGAGCCGGCTGAGGTCGGCGACGGTGTGCGAGTCCATCGCTTTCCGGTCGGCCAATTCGTCCAGCGGTGGGTACGGGCCACCACCCAGCGAAGAATTGCCATCGCCGGGTACGCGGAACAAGACGCTCTCGATCTCTTCGTTTTCCACGGCGCGGCCGCCCCTCAAGCTCTGAGGCCAAAGCTCACAATCGTCTATTCATTGATACAGTAGCTGGATGAACAAGCGCCACAGCATTGTTTCCGTCGTCATCAGTCTGCAGGTGCTGACTTGCCTCGCGGGCCTTTCAACCGCGTTGGCCAGCGGTTCGAGCTATTCAAGATTCGGCGTCGGCGATCTCGTCCGCTTCGGAAGCAGCCGACTCGATGCGATGGGAGGCACGGGGATTGCCCTTCTGGGCGATGGCTTCATCAACCGCCTCAACCCCGCAGGGCTCGCAGGGATTACTCATACGCGCATCTCCGGCGGATTCGAGTACTCGAGCTTCTTCTCAAGGGATAACCACGGATCGGATAGATACAGTCGAGGCACGTTCAAGGGACTCGCATTCGCCATTCCCGTTGACAAAGCCTACGGCATAACTCTTCTCCTCGAAACGTCTCCTTACAGCAACGTCAACTATGCCCTCCAGCAGCGGGATACGATCGTAACGCAGGACTTTTACGGAACCGGCGGTCTTTCATTGCTGAGCTTCGGAGGATCCGTCACGCCGGTCAACAAGCTCTCCCTAGGTTTCAAGCTCAATTATCTGTTTGGCCGGATCCAACAGTTCGGACGCTTTGATTTTGTCGATCCGACGTTTCTCGACAGCGACATCTCTCGCTCCGATTTTCACTCGGGCTTCAATCTCACCGCCGGGGCTATCTACGAGGGCACGGGCGATCTGTTGAGTGCTCCATCACTGAGCCCGCTCGCTCTCGGCTTTGTGATTTCCACGCCCGCGAAGCTCTCCGTCAACCGGGAGAGCATCCTCACAACTACAGAGTCGTTTGATACGACGGCCACGAGCTCAGGGAAGGTCGACATTCCGCTGGCGCTCGGATTCGGCGTGTCGTACCTCTTTGATAGTCGGTACTATCTGACTGCAGACGTGTATCTCCAGAATTGGGAGAGCGCGAAGTTCTTCGGGAGCCATCCTGCTGAAATCCGGAACAGCACGCGTGTTGGTGTGGGATTTGAATCTCTGCCCCAGCGTGAAACGGAGGCCTTCTGGCGCAGGGTTGCGTATCGGGCTGGATTCTACTATAATTCAACCTACTACAGGATCAACAACAAGCCGGTTGACGAGTGGTTCGTGACGGGGGGCGTTGGTGTCCCCATCGGGCCGGATGCAAGAATCGACATCGGACTCCACGTGGGCTTTCGTGGCACGACAGCGGACAATCTTCAGAGGGATACAATCGTCCGCCTGACGCTCTCACTGAGTGCGAGCGAAGCCTGGTTTATGAAACTCGAAGATGAGTAGTCTCAACTCCCAAATCACCTTTGACCTATGATTGCCCTTGCGAGTGACCACGCCGGCTACGAGTACAAAGAGAAACTCAAGAAGCTGCTCGACGAGATGAAACTTCCCTACCGCGATTTTGGCGCTCAGTCCAAGGATTCCACCGATTACCCCGACTGGGGCCACAAAGCGGCACAGGCAGTTTCGACCGGTGAATGCGACCGAGGGATCCTTATTTGCGGCACGGGGATCGGCATGTCAATCGTCGCGAACAAGCACAAAGGTGTTCGCGCTGCCCTCTGCAGCTCCGCGACAGCCGCACGCCTCGCCCGACAACACAACGATGCCAACGTCCTGACGGTCGGCGAACGGGTAATGGGATGGGAGTGCGTGGTGGACGTTATGAAAACGTTCCTGACGACCACGTTCGAGGGCGGACGGCACGGACGAAGGGTTGACAAGATTCACTCGCTCACCGGTTTGTAGCGTGCTGCAGTGCGCCCCACAGAAGAATTCTCTGGGACGCGCGAGTTTACCTTCGCTCGTTGACCGCCGCCGGGGTCTATGCACACCTTGCTCGGCATCCATCAATCCTCCAAATGAATAGGTCGTGACCATGCAATTCCTCAAATCTGTCGACCGCGAGGTTTTCTCTGCCATCCAGAACGAGATCAACCGCCAGAACTCGAAGCTCGAATTGATCGCCTCTGAGAATTTCGTAAGTATCGCCGTTCTTCAGGCTCTCGGCTCGGTTCTCACGAACAAATATGCCGAAGGATATCCCGGGAAGCGGTACTACGGCGGCTGCGAGTTTGTGGACGTGGCGGAGAACTTGGCCCGGGATCGGGTGAAGAAGCTGTTCGGTGCGGAATATGCAAACGTTCAGCCACACTCCGGTTCACAAGCAAATATGGCTGTCTATTTCACGTTTCTGAAACCGGGCGACAAAGTCCTCGGCATGAATCTTTCGCACGGCGGCCACTTGACTCACGGATCGCCCGTGAATTTCTCCGGACAGCTCTACAAGTTCAGCGCCTACGGCGTCTCGAAGGAAACAGGCTACATTGACTATAACGAGGTCGAGACCGTAGCCAAGCAGGAACGCCCGAAAATGATTACCGTGGGGGCGAGCGCCTATTCCCGGAATATTGACTACAAGGCATTCCGAGCTATCGCCGATCAGGTGGGAGCCTTTCTGTTTGCGGATATTGCCCATCCGGCCGGCCTCATCGCCACCAAACTCCTGAACGATCCTCTGCCCCACTGTCACGTTGTGACATCCACAACACACAAGACCCTGCGCGGACCCCGCGGCGGTTTGATCCTGATGGGCAAGGACTTTGAGAATCCCTTTGGCCAGGTCGCTCCAAAGTCTGGGCGAACGAAGATGATGTCAGAACTGATCGACTCGATGGTCATCCCGGGCATCCAGGGCGGACCGCTGATGCATGTCATCGCGGCGAAGGCTGTTGCATTCCACGAAAATCTCCAACCGGAATTCGTGAAGTACTCCGAGCAAGTGATCAGAAACGCCCAAACGCTTGCCGCGGCGCTCGTGAAGCGCAGCTACAACATCATTTCCCGCGGCACGGACAATCATCTCATGCTCATCGACCTGCGCAACAAGAACGTCACGGGCAAAGATGCTCAGGAAGCGCTCGACCAAGCGGGCATCACCGTCAACAAGAACGCGGTGCCGTTCGATGACAAGTCGCCGTTGATCACGAGCGGCATTCGTATCGGGACTCCCGCCTTGACGACGCGCGGGATGAAGGAGCGCGAGATGGAGATCGTGGCAGGACTTATCGACCGGGTTGTTACCGATATCGGGAATGAAACAGAATACAAGCGCGTGCGTGGTGACATCCACGAGCTGAGCTTGTCATTCCCGCTCTACCGAGAGCTCGCCGAAAACTAGGAGCGCAGGAAACCTCGTGTTTCGCCAGCTATTGTTCAACTTCCTCAAACGCAATCAGGCGTCGCCCGGCCCGGACGATCAGAAAGAGATGTCTTTCCTCGATCACCTCGAAGAGCTGCGGTGGAACCTCATCTGGTCGATGATCGGCCTTCTCATTGCGATGGTGATCTGCGGGTTTTTTGTTGAATTCATCATCCAGAAAATCCTTCTTCGACCGTTGCTGGCCGTTGGGCTCAAGCCGCAGGTCCTCGCTCCGTACGGGATTGTCCTCCTCTATGTGCAGGCCGTTCTGATTTGTGGGCTGATCTTGAGCATGCCGAACACGTTGTTCTGGCTTTGGAAGTTTGTCGCACCGGGCCTTCTCCCACGCGAACGCCGATACATCTCGTCGATTGTTGCTTTCAGTTCGTTCTTTTTCTTCGCCGGGATTGCCTTCGGCTACTTCGTCCTTGTTCCGGCTGCGCTCACTTTTTTCGCGAATTTTGGGACCGAGAACATATCTCTCAACATCGCAATTGATCGCTACGTCAGTTTCATCCTCGCCCTGGTGCTTGGTTCTGGCCTAGTGTTCGAACTTCCGATGGTGTCCTATTTCCTGGCAAGAATGGGTGTCCTGTCTGCCCTCTTCATGCGCAAATACCGACGCCACGCGTATGTTGTCATCCTCATCGTTGCTGCTGTCGTGACCCCAACACCTGACATCGTTACGCAACTCCTTCTCGCTTCACCCATGATCGTCCTGTATGAGCTCAGCATTCTCATCGTAAAGGTCGTCCGCAAAAAGAGAGATGAGCCCATCGCTGAGGCACCGGAACCCGAGGGCACCGAATCGTGAGCCTGACGAAGTACAAATCGGTCTCGCTTGAGACCATCAAGGAACCGATTGAGGACGAGCTCAAGAAATTCAGTTCGTTCTTCAGGGACGCGATGCGCTCGCGGGTAGGTCTGATCGACCTGATTGCCCGGTATCTCGTGCGTCAGAAGGGAAAGCGCGTACGGCCCATTCTTGTTTTTCTGAGCGGCAAAGCGTGTGGAGAGATCAATGAAAGCACGTATCGCGCTGCCACCCTCGTCGAAATCCTCCACACTGCAACCCTTATTCACGACGACGTCGTTGACGATGCAGACACACGCCGCGGCCTCGCATCCATTAACGCCGTCTGGAAGAACAAAGTCGCCGTCTTGATGGGCGACTACCTCCTCTCGAGGGGGCTCCTGCTCTCCTTGGAATCCAATGATTACTACTTCTTACAGTCGACTTCGAATGCTGTGAAGCGAATGAGCGAGGGAGAGCTGCTCCAGATACAGAAGAGCCGACAGCTCAACATCGACGAGGAGACATATCTGAAGATTATCAGCGACAAGACGGCCTCGCTCCTGTCGACATGCACCGATATCGGCGCGGCCAGCGTCACGCAGGATCCGGGAAGGCGTGCACAGATGCGAGAGTATGGAGAGCATGTAGGTATCGCTTTCCAGATCCGCGACGACCTGCTGGACTATCTCGGTCGGCGGAGCGTGATCGGGAAACCCACAGGCATCGACATAAAAGAGAAAAAGCTTACGCTCCCCTTCATCTATGCTCTTCACCACGGTCCACGAAAGGACGCAAAACGAGCGCTCAGCCTGATCAAGAACGGGGCAAAGCAAAAAGACGTCCAATGGGTGGTGGATTTCGTGAAATCCGCAGGAGGAATCGAGTATGCGACCTCGAAAGCGGAACACTACTCGCATCTGGCTCGAAGAGACCTCGCGACGTTGCCGAATTCAGATGCCAGGGAATCGCTGCTTCACTTTGTGGATTTTGTGATGGAGAGGGATAGTTAGGAAGTGGAAAGTGGTGGAGTAGCGGAGTAAAAAGTAGCCGCCGACTTCAGTCGGCGTGACCAGTGGGTTAGAAAGCAGGCAGCAGTAAGCAGACGGCAGATTCCAGAGAGCAGAAAGCGGCGACCGATCTGGGCCGTCGCAGCGAGCGGACAATCGATCGATATGCGGTAGCCTCAGGCTTCAGCCTGAGGAATGTCGAACAGAAAAACCCGTCCCGAGAACTCTCGAGACGGGTTTATTGTTAAGACCCGTTCGGGGATAACGACCAAGCCTAGTTCATTGATGAATAAAAGTTGTCGTCGAGCAGCATCTCAATCTGCATCGTCATCTCATCGATCATCTTCGGACCGCCCATAAAGCCGATGCTCTTGAACTGGATCATCCCTTTCTTGTCAATGATGAATTTCGTCGGGATTCCTTCGACACCGTACTTCTCGACAAAACCCTCGTCATAGAGGACGGGAAAGGTGTACTTGTTTTCCTCCATGAACTTCTTCACGAGAGCTTCCCGCTCAGCTCCGGTCACCCTTTCCCACGTGTTCAGCGTCAGGATAACAACGTTCGGATTGGCCTTGTACTTCTCACAAACCTGTTGGAGGAAGGGGAACGACGCCGTGCACGGACCGCACCACGTTGCCCAGAAATCAACGACGACGACCTTGCCCTTGAGCTCCGAGAGCCTCACAGTCTTTCCATCGAGTGACTTCAAAGCGAAATCAATTGCCGGCTTGTTGACTCGATCCTTCAATATCTCCTTCCTCAAATCGATCTTCGCGAGGTTTTTCGCTTCGTTGAGCGCTTCATCAAAGCCCTTTTCTGAGCCCTTTGCCTTGATGTAGGCCGCCTTGTACTGCTCCACGAGCTTATCGCTATGCTTTCCCTTCCTCACGCACTCAACTGCAGTGGCCATTGCCTTGCTGTACTTCCCATTCTTCACGTAACACTCCACGACGCGCTCATTGATCTCAGGTTGTCCCCCTTTTGTCAAAGCGTACGCTTCTTCATACGCCTTTTCAGCCTCTTGATCCTTCCCCATTTTCGCCAGGCCGAACGCGTACGTATCAAGTGTGAAGCCCAGCTGCGTCTCGAGTCCTTTCTTCCACTGGACTGCGCTGAAGTACGGAGGTTTTGTGGCCGGGTCCGGATTCCTGAGGAGCCCGACACCCTTCTTTGCCCAACCGACAGCCTTCTCAAGCTGTTCTCCTTTTTCAATCAAGCTCCACGCCAGCTCGTTGTACAGGCCGCCGTCTTTCTTCGCCATCGATTCCAGCAAGGTGGCAGCTTTGTCTATTTGCTGTGCCTGGATGAGGAAATTGATGCGCATCATCTGGTAATTTTCCAGCATTTGGCCCTGCTGAGGAAAATCAGCGAGGAATTGTTCGAGCAACTCCAGCCTCTTCGCTCCGTCACGCTCAGCAAAGATCTCGCTCTGGCGCTTGCTCTCGGCGATCTTCCCCTTCGGATTCGCTGCGACAGCGGACCTCCGGATGTCATCCGCCCTCTCCTTCTGGCCGGTCTGCTCAAACCAGTTGAGCAATCCTGCAACCGCCTCCTCATCGTCCTTGTGGGCCCCGTATAGCTGCTCCAGCTCTCCTTTGATCGCGGCTTTCGTTTCGTCACCGGGTTTCTCGCGCATCAAGAGCGACCAGGACGTCGTAGTGGCCACCCAGTTGTCAGGATAGAGCTCCCGCTCCTTCGCAAGCTCTGCCTTCGCACCTTCCATGTCCTTGGCAACTTTGAAATCTATGATGGCTCCGCGCTGCAGAAGAGATGCTCGCTGGAGGTGCGCAC
>Ga0315284_10003111_pt1 | contig 23609 bp, 18 predicted proteins | sample YL17G09_16_MG_FD_203696 | JGI IMG/M metagenome (GOLD analysis project Ga0315284, IMG submission 203696) | Sediment microbial communities from Yellowstone Lake, YNP, Wyoming, USA - YL17G09_16 | ecosystem: Environmental > Aquatic > Freshwater > Lake > Sediment | place: USA: Wyoming | collected...
TCGAGCGCCGGCGTGACGCACCAGACCTGAACCAAAGGGCTGAACTTGTCGTAGCGGGGAAACAGACCGTCAAGTGGATATCTGACGCCAGCGTGCTGTCCTGATCCTGCGGCCATGGACCTACGTGGTGTCAACGCTGCCCAGCCAAGTGCGAGGCCGGAGTTCATCAGGAAACTCCGCCGCGTTTGCCCGCATGTTGTTTTCATGGTTGTGGCCTTTCAATACCTGCGCTGCGGTCACGGGCAACGACCTGCGGCCGTTGTCGATTTCGAGAACGGCAGCCAGAACCCATCAAATGCCGATGGCGCATGCGCAAAGGCAGATAACCTGGCAGCAGGCCAACACACACGGAATCAGCCCGCCATACGCATGATATGTCACCTTATGTTTTCACGAGGGGATTATATGTTCAGAAGGTGTCGATTTACGATGGGATTTTGCTGTGGATTCACACGAGGAGAAGATGTGGAGGGTGTGGACACCCACTATGAAGTCCGCATCATCCCCGAAGAGAAGATGCAGGCTTATCAGCGTCCGCCTAAGACGCTGCCCCGTTCGATCGGGCATCACGAAGAATGGATTGCGGCCTGCAAGGGCGGCCCCCCCGCAGGTTCAAACTTTGATTACGCCGCGCCTCTGACCGAGATTGTTCTGCTGGGTTGCGCAGCCGTGCGGGCCGGCGAGAAGCTGTCCTGGGATGCCGCGAACATGCGCTTCCCGAATTTTCCGGCAGCGGATCAATATCTGAAAAAGGACTGTCGCGCCGGCTGGAAACTGCTCTAGCTCACTTTTTTGTTGTGCTTTTCAATTGAACGCTCATGACGCTCCACCCGTTCGCCGTCTGTTCGAACACGATCTGGTCTTCCGCGACGGTGATCCGCAACTCCCGCGATGTGCGTGCGATCTGCACGCCCCCCAACTTCGGAGCATCCAGCGAGCGCGGCTGCAGCACAGCGACGATGTTGTGCTCACGTACGGGCGCGGCGGCCCGCAAACTCAACGCCGTCACCGGACGGATCCAACCGGACGGATTTTCCGTCACCCCAGCAATCTCCGTGTCCGGCGCAACGATTTCCAATACTGCCTGTCCCTGTTCAAACTGCCAGTGCCGCGGAGACGGCGAGGTCACCTTGCCGTAAGTGTGGAAACGCAGTTCCGCCGTTTGTGGCTCAGGTGTTTGTATTTCATCCAGCAGAACCCAATAGCGGTGATCCACAAAAACTACGTGCCTTCGCGCCCTCGTTGTTGCGATCTCATACGCGCCATCGGCCACACCTGTGAGCGCTGCGTATCCGTCTTCTTGGAACGGCCCCAGCAGCTTCCCCGCTTTGCCGGGCACTTGCCCTTTGCCGCCGATCAACACCGTATTGTGCCCAGCCGTGGTGATTTCGTAGTAGCTGGTTCGTTTGGCTGAGAAGTAGTCCGCCGGATAGGGGCGGCTGCCCAGTTCGACCGCCAGCAGCGTGTCGCCGTAACCGATGCTGATATGATTCAAATCAAGGTGCGTATGACTGGCCGCCAAGGAGCCGTTTTTGAATGAAAGAAAGTAGGGGGGATCCGGCTGACTTGGTGTCATCATCCCCCAGCCGATCGAAGGGAAAACACTGACCGGATCCAGTCGGGGTGTGTAATGCGGCTGCGCTTCAGGCAGCCAGTCTTCGCCCGTGGGCCTCCATAGCAAAGCCAGCGCTTCCTGTGGCCAACCTTGAGAGTTGACACCGGGCAGGGGCGCCCGGTCTTCAAACCAGACGAAGGCGGGATCGCGATATTCGCGCGCAAGCAGATAATAGAGCGCATCCTGCGCGCGGCTGTTGGAATCGCCGAAACCGGCGCTGATCTTCGTGCCCGGATTGAAAATCATCGGGAAGTAGCCGGTCCGTTTTGCTCCGGCCAGCTGGAAGCGCTCGCTTCCACCCGGCCGCCCGCACCTGCGCAAGGCTTCCGCCGCCATGAAAGCATAGCGGTGGCCGTAGGTCCAATAGCCGGTCCCTTCATTCCAGCCGCCGTCTTCCTTCAGTTGGTTCCAGTAATAATCCATCGCCGGCACGGCGATCTTCAGCGTCTCCTCGGTGAACTCGCTTTTCCCTTCCAACGCCAGCGCCAGCACCGCCGCGCCTCCGCTGCAGACTGGATTCCAATTGTTCAACCCCTTGAAAAATCCCGGAGGCTTTGCCGCGTGCGCCGCCTGCAGATAGGCCTTCAAACCGCGCCGTTCCGCGCCTTCGCGCAATTGCCGGCGTTCCGCCGGCGTCAGATCGTTATAGAGCCAGTCATACGCCAACCCGAAGGTCAGGCTGGTTTCCCCTGCCATCAGATCGTAGGGGGGCGGATGCGCCGTATCCACCCAGATGCGCCAATCGTTGATGGCATGCAGCAACTCCGCAACCGCCGCATCCCGATACTTCTTTTCGCCGGTCAGAGTGAAAGCCATGCAGTAGGTCAGCACGCGCCCCTGCAAGGCGCGTGCGCACGACAATCCTTTTTGCTCGCCCGGCGGATCCGGTTCGCCGCGCTTGGTCAGCGAAGGGATGAGCGGCGGCGCCTGCAATTGCGCTTCGGCACGCTGCAGCAGTCGCTGCGCCTTTGGTTTGAGAACCGGCAGATCGGCACGGTGCTTGATCCCGGCCACATCGCCTTGACTGAACAGCAGGCGCGGATGCGGAGGCAGCGACTGTGCCCTTGCGGCGGAAGCCGCCAATAGCGACACAATGGCTATGGTGGACATTTTGCAGAGACGCATCGGTAGACCCCCGATCATCTTGGAGATAGGACGCATGAAGCACATCCAAGAGTTTGCCATATGTCTGCCTCTCTCACCAGGTTTGAAGTTTTGGCGAACGGCACTTCTACCGGCTTATTGCGGGCTTGTTGATGTCAGCCTTTCGCGAATGCGGATTCACCTGCGATGGCAGTGTTTGTATTTCTTCCCGCTGCCGCAGGGACAGGGAGCGTTCCGCCCTACCTTACCTGATGGCTGCTTTTCCTGCGCGGCGTACCACTGCATGATCTCAGCCGCGGGTCGCCCCTGCTGCAACAAGCCGGCCATGATTTTCATGGGCTCGTCGATGTGGTTGAAAAAGAGCTTATATCCTTCGCAAAGATAGTTCAGCCCCGGTTCCCCGCCCGGAGCGGTGACAAACCGGTTGCGCGGACATTCTCCGTAGCAGGCGAATAGGACTTCGCACTGGCGGCAGTATTGGGGCAGGGTATCGAACTTGTCCTGCCCGAACCGGCGCTGCCGGTCCGAGGCGACCATTTCGATCATCGGGGTCTCGCTTATGTTTCCGAGCAGGTACTCCGGCTCCACAAAGTGATCGCAGGAATACAGGTCGCCATTGTGTTCCAGGGCCAGAGCGTTGCCGCAGGTGGGCGACACGATGCACAGGTTGTGCTGCCCCATCCAGCTGCCGAGCGCAATATCGAAGGTCTGCACGAATATTTTCCCCACATCCCGGCGCACCCACTCCTCGAAGATGCCGATCAGGAAACGGCCGAACTGTCGCGGGCTCACGGAGCGCCGTGTGACCAGCGCGCCATTCTGGGTGTAAAGGGGGCGCTGGCGATCCTCCTCGCGGCTCCAGCCCTGATCGCTGGTCGCCGAATTCTCGGTCGAGGTCCGCTCCACGATCGGGATGAACTGCATGAATTCGGCCTTCAATCGATCACGGAAAAAGCGGTACACCTCGAGCGGGTGGTCGCCGTTGGCGGCGTGCACGGTGCATAAAATATTGGTGTCCACCTGGTGTTTCCGGAGCAACTCCCATCCGCTCAGGACTTGATCGAAAGTGCCGGCGCCGCCTTTGTTGACGCGGTAGGCGTCGTGCATTTCCTTCGGCCCGTCCATGCTCAGGCCGACGAGGAAGCTGTGTTCTTTAAGAAAGGCGCACCACTCGCCGTCCAACCGAGTTCCGTTGGTCTGGATGCTGAAGGAGATCTTCTGTTCCGGCTTCTTATATTTGGCAGCCAACTCGACCGAGCGCCGGAAAAAATCGAGGCCCATCAGGGTCGGCTCGCCGCCCTGCCAGGCAATCGCCGCCTCCGGCGCCAGATGCGATTCGAGCACCTGCCGGATATAGGCCTCGAGGACTTCGTCGGTCATGCGGAAGCTGCTGCCGGGATAAAGCAGTTCCTTGGATAGGAAGAAGCAATACTTGCAGTCCAGGTTGCAGACCGCGCCAGTAGGCTTGGCGAGGAGATGAAAACCCAGTGGTGCATTCTCGGGCCGCCGCTGGTTTATGGGCTTATCCATAGGTCAATCCAGTATGTGACAGGTCCAACAAAACCGCGCACGGCTGGCTCCGGCATTTTGGCACAGGCCAATGGGTGGGCATGCCGTGCCTGGACTGATCGAATTCGGAATCGATTCGGATCTTATCCATAAGCGGAACGAGCGAATGCATCCAGAACCAACCGCCTCCGATCGTGTTGTCAGCGAACTTGATGGCATAATCCCAGATCTTCGAGCGGCAAACGCGGAACTCGGGGCAGACGCAAATAGCGGGGCACTCCGGTAACCAGGAACCGAATTAGGCCCAGCCATTCACTGCCTGCCCCGAGTTATCCACTGCCCCCTTGTGCTCCCAAGCAAAATGCCTATGAGACCGCTTGTTTCTTTTTCTTGCGGTTGGCGTGGCGGCCGGTGCCGTCCCCTTCGTCCAGGATGCCGCCGGCGGGATCCAGCTTGTCGAGCGCGGCCTGCAAGCGTTTGCGCGCGGCAATTGCCGCGGGGTCCTTGGTGTCGGCCTTGACGATGATTTCTTCGAACGGCGCCTTGCTCATGTCGTAGAGTTCCCCTGCCTGGTTCAGCTTCCAGCCGGCTTCGCGGACGTACCACATGCCGGCGAGCTGAATATAGATCCATTGGCGCGGTTGCCAGGCTTGGCCGCGCAACTGTGCGGCAAAACTATGGCCGTCGATGATGGTATTCGGGGGGAGTTTCGCGCCTGTCAACTCGGCAATCGTCGGCACGAAATCGGTGGAATCAATCATATCCTGGGATACTTTGCCGGCGGGAATCGTGCCCGGCCAATTGGCGATCATGGGCACCAGGGCGCCGCCTTCGAGCATCGAACCCTTTTCTCCGGAAAGGCGCCGGCCGTCCACCGTAGCCCGTGCTGCATATTGGCCGCCCGTGCCGTTATCGCCGACGAAAATGATCAGGGTCTTCTCGCGCAGCTTCAGACGATCGAGTTCGGCGATGAGCTTGCCGACGAGCTTGTCCATGTAGGCTACATTGTCGGCATAAAAATCCTTGGTGTCCTTCGCGCTGTCCGGCGTGGGCAGGATTTCGGCATGCACGTGCGACATTGGATAGTAGAGGTAAAACGGCTGGTTTTTGTGCCTGGTGATGAAGTCCACGGCGACCCGGTGCATTACATCGGGCAGATATTCATTGTCGCCCAACGCGGTCTTTTTGCCGTTCAGGATGTAGGTCTTGCCGTTCGCCTGCGTGTTCCAGTAAACGCCGCTGCCGGTGAAGCGCAGATACTCGTCGAAACCGAACTCGGCCGGCCCGAGCGGGAGCTGGCCCCATTTGCCGATCGAGGCGGTGACGTAACCTGCCTGCTTCAGGATCTTGGACATCATGATTTCGACCGTGGGTTTCATGAGCCCGGTAGCGTCCTGGTTGGTCGCGCCGGTGCGGAACGCATAGCGCCCGGTTAAGATGAGTGCCCGGGAGGGTCCGCACAACGGCGCGGTATAGGCATGGGTGTAGCGGATGCCGCCGCGGGCGAGCTGGTCGATGTTCGGCGTCTTGAAGCCGTCTGCGCCGTAGCAGCTCTCGGTCCCGATGCCGAGGTCATCGGCAAGGATGAAGACGATGTTGGGCTTCGCATCCTCGGCCAGAGCGCCGGCCAGGAGTTCTCTCCCAAAGGCAAGATCGTGCGCCGCGGCTGTCCCGGCGGCGATCACGCCGGCCGCTTTGATGAACTCTCGTCTTTTCATTGCGCAACCTCCCTCAAGCGAAATAACCAGCCATGAATCATGGGTTTGTCCGACGCCGGCCAGCTTATATCATCTCTTGTGATCGCCAAACAAGTCTCTTGCTTTCAAAATCGGAGATTTTTGCGTTGAGGCCACGCATGAGTATGTTATAACTTTTTCTTCCGAAAGCCTTCGTTGGCAATTTTGGCTATTGGCGTCTGTGGATAAGACATCGTATTCGGATCGATTTTTGAGTTGAGCACTGCCCTTATTCGTAATAGGAGGTTGATATGAAGCTATACGCGCTGTTGGCAGCGTTTCTGATTGTAACATGCAATGCGTTCGCGCAGACGCCATCGGCGGGCGTGGTTGGACGCATTACGGACCCCAGCGGGGCGGTTGTTCCCGGCGTGGCCATCAAGATTACGAACCTGGATACGAATATCAGCCAGCGGGGCACGTCTAACGAATCCGGGGACTTTAACATCCCCTTTCTGAATCCCGGAAGGTATGTGCTCGAGGCCTCCGCGACCGGCTTTCGAACTCATAAGCAGGCGGAGTTCGCCCTGGTCGTGGACCAGCTTCTGCGCCTTGATATCAAGCTCGAAGTGGGCGCGCCCAGCCAGACCGTGACGGTGACCGGCGAACCGCCGGTGCTCAACACCGAAAGCTCCACGCGTGGCGCAGTTACATCTCCGGACGAAATCAAGCAACTGCCGCTGGACGGGCGCAACTTCAGCGACCTCGCCCTGCTCACCGGGGGCGTGATCCCCAAGGCTGATGGCGCCGACGGCTCCTTTGCCGTCAACGGCGCGCGCGCCGACAACGGCGGCTTCCTGCTCGACGGCATGAACAACACCCAACGCCGCAACACCAATGCCATGGTCAACCCTCCGATTGAAGGCATTCAGGAATTCAAGATGATCACCTCGGGCTACTCCGCCGAGTACGGCCGCTTCGCCGGGGGCATGCTCACCGTCGTCACCAAGAGCGGCACCAACCGCTTCAGCGGCTCCCTTTACGAGTTCGTGCGCAATGACAAGTTCGACGCCATCGGCTACTTCGACGTCGAAAAATCCAAACTGCGCCACAACCAGTTCGGCGCCACTCTCACCGGCCCGGTCTACATCCCCAAGCTCTATGATGGCCGCAACCGGACCTTCTTCATGTTCACGTCCGATTTCCTGCGCGAGATTCGGGGCCAGACAGCGCGCGGGGTGGTGCCGACACCCGAGATGCTGAGGGGCGATTTCTCCAAGGCTACGGACGCTTCCGGCAAGCCCATCACGCTTATCGATTCGCTCACCAAAAAGCCCTTTGCGAACAACTATATTGATCCGACCCGGTTTGACCCGGTCGCAGTCAAGATCGCCAAATATTTCCCGCCGGCGAATTTAAGCAGCGGCCCCTACAACTTCATTGCGCAGGGGAACGGCACCACCAACTTCAACAACTTCGGCGCCAAGGTCGACCACACGATGGGTAGAGGGGATCGCCTTACGTTCAGCACTTTCTTGCGCCGCACCGATAATTGGGATCCGGTCAACACCAAGACGACGCTTTCGCCGCTGCCGCTCTTCGGCTCGAGCAACCCGACAACGGAATTTCTCACCTACATCAAATATTTGAAATCGATCACCCCCCGCATGTTCCTGGAGGCGAGCTTCAATTACTCACGCAGGACCAACAACGAGCACTGGCCCTACAGCGCAGACAAGGATTGGTCGGCCGAAACCGGCTTCGTCGGCGGCATCACCAATCCGATAGCCGCCGGCCCGCCTTTAATCTCGATCACGAATTTCATTTCCCTCGGGCCTGTCAACTCCAACCCCAAAATCTGGGCCTATAACAACTACCAGTACGCCGCCGGCATAACCTGGCTCAAAGGCAGGCATGCGTTCAAATTCGGCGGCGATTTCCTGCGTGCGCAGTACTTTTCGCGCAACTATGGCGACACGCGCGGCAGGGCCACTTTCCAAAATGCCAAATTCACGGGGTACTCGCTGGCCGATTTCATGCTCGGCTGGGCCAACAGCACGACCCGACAGCTGGACGCTGCCGGCCCTTACCACCTGGTATCCAGCTACTCCGGGTACTTACAGGACGATTTCAAGGCGTTCCCCAGCCTGACGCTCAATCTCGGGGTGCGCTATGAACTTCAGAGGCCGCCCCACGAGAAGTTCAACGCCCTGGCCATGTTCCTTCCCAGCCTGGGCAAGATCGTAATTGCGGGCAAGGGCCTGCTTTCGCAGAGCCAGCTCGATCAGCTCATTGCCACCTCGGGGCTGGGCCAGAACATCGCCATGGCTTCCGATGTCGGCCTGCCCGAAACGATCGTCAATACCAACTGGACCAATTTTGCTCCACGGTTCGGTTTCGCCTGGCGCGTCTTCGGCAATGCCAAGACCGTCCTGCGCGGCGGCTACGGAATTTTCTACGGCACCAGTTCGCTCTACCGCATGGACGATTACGCCAGCAACTTTCCATTTGCCACCGTCGAGACCTACAGCCGTGTCAGCAGCAATCCGCTGCGTCTCACGCTCTCGAATCCGTTTCCGGCCGACATCCGAAAATTCAGCGGGGTCAACAACAGCTATGGCCAGACCAGCACCGATCCAAAGCCCCAGTACCTGCAATCCTGGAACCTGACCATCGAGCGCGAGTTCTGGAGCGGAACCGTGATCGAAATCGCCTACGCAGGCTCGAAGGGCACGCACCTCCCGCGGCGTTACGACATCAATCAGCCGGGCCGCACTCAGGCCACGAGCACGATCCGGCCCTATCCGCTTTTTAACTCTATCCAGATCATCAGCGACGGTTCCAACTCGAACTATCACTCGGGGCAGGCAAATGTGCGGCGCCGTTTCGGGAAACAGCTGTTTGTGCGCGCGTCCTACACCTGGGCCAAGTCGATCGACGAAAATTCCAACACCGGCGGCACACTCCAGTACAACTTCTCCACGGCGCAGGATTCCAACAACCTCTGGCTCGAGCGGGGACGTTCCGACTTTGATATCCGTCATGCGTTTTCCACCAGCTTCATCTGGACGCCTCAATTTTCCAAGAACTGGCTGCTCCGGGACTGGCAGATTTCCGGCACCGGCAACGTTTACAGCGGACCGCCGTTCACGCCGCGCATAGCCAACTTTACTTACTCCAACGGCGAGGCCAGCCGCCCGGACCGGATCGCGAGTGGCAAGCTTGCGAATCCGACCCCGGACCGCTGGTACGACGTCACGGCTTTCCCGGTCGTTCCCACCGGCTCCTACAGGTTCGGCTCCTCCGGGCGCAACATTCTGGACGGCCCCGGCACGATCGCAATCAACACTTCGCTCTCACGACGGATCCGGGTGGACGAGAACCGCGCCTTCCAGTTCCGGCTGGAGTTGTTCAATCTGCCCAACCATCCGAACTTCGGCCTGCCGGATAATAACGTGGATGTCACTACCGCCGGCGCCATTAGCACCGTGAAGAACAACCGCAGCATGCAGTTGGCTCTTCGCTTTGAATTTTAGTTGGCCGCCGTAACTGGCGCTTGGGTGGACAGGGACGAAGTCCCATGAGGAGAGCGGACTCGTGATTTCACGGAGAAAGTTTTGTGCGCATATCGGCACCTATGTAATCTTGGCTGAAAGAACAATCGCGTCCGCCGCCGGCCCCGCTCTGCCCGCACATCGGGCCGGCTGGCGCGCGGGCGCTCAGGGCCCATTCGATGTCGGCGCCTTCGATCGGAAGCGCGTATTGAATGCAGCCGACAGCTACCTATCCGAGAACCCGATCACTATCACAGCCTCGACCTCCCCGCGCAGCGCGGGCGGGGCGCACGACTTCTTCTCCGAAGGGGATTACTGGTGGCCGGATCCGAACAATCCTAATGGCCCTTACATTCAACGCGACGGGATGTCGAACCCCGACAATTTTGTGGACCACCGCAAATACCTCATGCGGCTCAGCGTCCAAGTGCCCGCTCTGGCCGCTGCCTGGACGCTGACAAAAAATGCCCGGTACGCGGCTCACGCGGCTCGCCATCTGCGGGCCTGGTTCATCGATGAATCGACCCGCATGAACCCCAACCTGCAATTTGCCCAAGCGATTCACGGACGGTTCACCGGCAGGGGAACCGGGATCATCGATACCATCCACCTGGTGGAAGTCGCCCGCGCCATCGAAGTCATCGAAAAATCAAAATCCCTGTCGGCAGCTGATTTGAAAGGTACCAAACAGTGGTTCACCGATTACACCCACTGGATGACCACGCACCCCTACGGGCAGCAGGAGCGTGACGCCAAGAACAATCACGGCACCTGCTGGGTCATGCAGGTGGCCGCGTTTGCAAAATTGACCGGGAACGGGGAACAGCTCGCCTACTGCCTCAACCGGTTCAAGACCGCACTGGTGCCGGATCAGATGGGCAACGACGGCAGCTTTCCACTCGAAATGAAGCGGACCAAGCCCTACTCGTATTCCCTTTTCAATCTCGAAGCTATGGCGGCCATCTGCCAGATTCTGTCCACGCGGGACGACAATCTCTGGACGTTCCAACTTCCCGATGGCCGCGGCATGCGCAAGGCAATGTCCTTTATGGCGCCCTACATTCAGAATAAGAAGACCTGGCCCGCGGCGCCCGACGTGATGTACGACCAGGAATGGCCGATGCGCCAGAACAGCCTGCTGTTTGCAGGCTTCGCTCTTGAGAAGCCCGAATACATCACTCTGTGGAAGACACTGAAAGCTGATTCGACTGTGGAAGAGGTCGTCCGCAACTTCTTCATCCGCCAGCCCGTGCTCTGGGTTTAATCCAAAGAGAACCGCAAAGATCTCAAAAAATCTGTTTCCTGGCGGTCTTTGAGGTCTTTGCGGTTCAGATTTCAGATGGCCGGTTTTCATCTAATGACCAAAGGATGTGATCGCGTGATTCGTGCAAGCAATGGTAAGACAATCAGGAGCAGGCGTCACAGATTTACGGGATTGGCCCGAGTGATTGTATGCGTGGCAGGGCTGGCAGGACTGTCGCTTGGCTTGGCTCCCGCCGACCCATCAGCAGGCAAACGAGTAACGTTGAACTTTAACCCGGATTGGAAATTCACGAAATCCGATCCGTCCGGCGCGGCGGCACCGGGCTTCGACGACCATGACTGGACGAACGTCTCCACTCCGCACACTTATAACGACATAGACACTTTTGACGACTGGTCACTCCCCGGCCACCGGGGCGAGCAGAACCAGTGGGGCGGGCGCACCTGGTATCGCAAAACGTTTGCCGTGCCTGAATCCTATCGGGGCAAAAGAGCCTATATTGAATTCGAGGCGGTGCGCCAGTTTGCCGAAGTCTACCTCAACGGCCAGCTGCTCGGCATCAGCAGGAACGGGTTTGCCCCATTCGGGTTTGACTTGACGCCGCATCTGCGCTTCGGCGTCCCCAACGTTCTGGCTGTGATGTGCGACAACCGCTTCGTGAAGGATCCATTGGATCCGGCCGAAACTGCCGCGCCGGCCAAAACCCAGACTCCGGCAGGGACCAAAAAGGCCGGCCAGGATTTGAACATCGCCCCCCCAGCGAGCCCGACGTTGGCAGAGCTCTCGGCAAAAGTGAACGCGGCCATTCCCGAGGAAGTGGACAAGATCCAACCCGACCAGATTCCCTGGAACAACCCGCACTGGCACCCGGCGCACGGCGGCATCTTCCGCAATGTGCGCCTCCACGTCCTGGATCCGCTCCACATTTCGCTGCCGCTTTACAGCTTCCTTCAGACTGCCGGTCCTTATGTCTACGCCACTGAAATCTCGGATAAGTCGGCCATAGTGAACCTGGAAGTGCCGGTCGAAAACGGACGCAAGGGGGGCGCGCAGGTGGCGTTGTCGGCTGAAATTCTGGACCGAGACGGCAAACCGGTGTTGACGCTGAAACAGGAAGGGCAGGTTGCCGCCGGCGAGAGCACTGAGTTCAAGCTTACCGGTATCATCGGAAATCCTCGGCTGTGGGAGCCGGATTATCCGTATCTTTACCGTGTGGTCTGCACGCTGAGCATCGGCAGCGAGGTCGCGGACACATGCGAGATCCCGCTGGGAATCCGTTCGGTTCGCTGGGATGCGAACACCGGCTTCTACATCAACGGCCATCACCTCAAGCTCCACGGCTGGGGGCAGAAGCCGACCGATGAGTGGCCGGGCCTGGGCGCCGCGCAACCGGACTGGCTGCACTTCTACACCCTGGAGCTGATGAAACAGGCCGGCGGCAATTTTGTGCGCTGGGGACATTGCCTCGGCGGGCCTGCGCAAATCGAGGCCGGCGACCGGCTGGGCATCATCACCGAGCAACCGGGCGTGGACGGGGAGTCGGACACGCGCGGCGCCGCCTGGAAGATCCGTGCCACGGCTTTTCGTGACACCATCATCTACTTCCGCAATCATCCCTCGATTCTGATTTGGGAGGGGGGCAATCAAAAGGTAACGCGTGACCACGCGGAGGAGCTTCGCGGAATCATGGATCAATACGATCCGCACGGCGGGCGCGCCTACACCCACCGCCGGGCCGATGAGATCACCGGCGAGTTCATGGATATTGTCGAGGGCACCGAGGGTGGACGGGAGATCAGGCGCCTGCCGGTGTTCGAAGGGGAATACGATCGCGAGGAATCCCCGCGCCGCGTCTGGGATGATTTTTCGCCGCCGAATTTCGGCTATCCGGAAGCCAAGGGGCAAACGTACGACCTGACCTCCGAGCAGTACGCGGTCAACCAGGTCGCTCAGTACGTCAAGAAGGTCGGAGCGCCCGATCACAGCGGCGGTGCCAATTGGATCTTCTCCGATTCCACCAGCGGCGGGCGCGTAGCCGTCGAAGTCGCCCGCGCCGGCGGCGAGGTGGATGGTGTTCGCCTGCCCAAAGAAGCCTATTACGTCTGCCAGGCGATGTTCCGCGCCGATCCGCAGGTGCACATCATCGGTCACTGGTCGTATCCGGCAGGAACGAAAAAAACCGTGTACGTCGCCTCGAACGGCCAGGACGTGGAGCTCTTCCTCAACGGCAGATCGCTGGGTCACGGAACCGTTTCGGACCGATACCTTTTTACGTTCCCAGACATTGCATGGGAGCCCGGCGAAATCAAAGCGGTCGCCTATGCCGGCGGCAAGCCCGTGGCCACGAAGTCGAAGCACACAGTCGGCGCCCCGGTCGCGCTGCGGCTAACGCCGATCGCCGGCCCCGGCGGCCTGCAGGCCGATGGATCTGATATCGCCCTTATCGATGTCGAAGCTGTGGATGCCAAGGGTGAGCGTTGCCCGACGTTCCAGCAGCGCGTCGACTTCGCACTCAAGGGACCGGGCACATGGCGCGGCGGCTACAACAGCGGCAAGATCCATTCCATCAATAATCTCTTCCTCGATCTGGAAGCCGGCATCAACCGCGTCTCCGTCCGGGCCACGCGGACGCCTGGCGCAATTACGGTGACTGCGACGTGCAATGGCCTCAAGCCCGGAAGCATCGCCATCCAGTCTGTCCCCGTGAAGGTAGAGAATGGGTACTCGGCAGCGTTGCCGGTGCTGCCCGCTGTTGTCCTGTCGAAGAGACCGGACGTCGCGCGTGGGGTTCGGGCATTGCAGCCCCGGACACAGGCCCCAAAGCAAGCGCTGCCCGGGCGGTTCATCAGGGAGTTTTCTTACTCTGGACCGACTCCCGGCGTCCGAGTTGAACATGACGCGCAGGACGGGAAGACGATTTTCTCGGATAGCGAATACATCTTCGCCGGATTACCCGCTGTGTTGAAGGGCTCGGATTACATTCAGGCCGCAAACGGCGACAGGCTTTATAGCGCGGTTGATTTGATGGAGATTTCGGTGAAAGGCGGCACAGTGGTGTCCGTGGCGCACGACGATCGCCTGGAACGCCCCGGCTGGCTTACCCGGCAATTCAAGGCAACGGACTTAAATATCACCATCGATGGGCATCCATTGAAGATTTTCCAGCGTCGTGTGGATAAGGATGAGAGCTTGACCATGGGCAGCAACACCGAAAGCACGGCCGTCAGGGCATGCAACATGTACGTCGTGTTCGTGAATGCTGCGCAGTGATCCCGTTACTTCGTAAGCCAGCCATTGGCGCGCAGCCACTCCTCGGCACGCCGCGGCCACAACGCAGTCGTGCCGTATTGGCGATCGCGGCTGGCGCCATGCGCTCCCTGCGCGTAGACATGCATCTCACTAGGCACGCCGGCATCGCACAGCGGCGCCGGGTGCATGAAGAAGAGGCGCATCGTTGCCGAAACGGTCACCAACCATATCGTCCCGCACAAGGGCGACCGCCATCGCATCTGGGATCAGTCGAACTGGCAGGCACTCTGCAGGCGCTGCCACAACCGCAAGACCGCCGTGAGCGACGGCAGGTCGGGGTAGATTAGAATAGCCCAATAATGGCTCAGATATTAAGTCCTTCCTCCGACGCAAGGGATACTCCACATTGGCTATGACTCACTCAGATCAAAATCTGGCACATGCCTGTGGTTATTTGTTGTCATTGCATGGCAATCAAGGCTAAAATATGGGTTCTATTAATCTCTTAGTCGATAGGAATGCGGCATGGCGAGTGGGGCAGCCATGCGCAAAAAACAGCTTTCGGCTGCCAGTTTTTTCGCGAATTGACCTGGAAACGAGGGACTCATGTGACCGATCAACTCGATTTTACCTTAGTTAAATCCAATAAATACAAGTACCTTTTGCTGCTTGCATTAAGCCTGGCGGTGTCTGCCGCGCTCCGATTGCCCTACTTCCAGTACAATTTCATCTTTGTCGACGAGGCATGGTGGGCAAACGGCGCAAGAGTCCTTCATCAGGGCGGCCGATTGTATGCCGACATCGGCCTGGACAAAAACCCTCCCATATTTTGGTTTTGCGCTCTTCTTTTCAAAATCTTTGGAGTCAGCATGAACGTCGTACACGCCGGCGCTTTTCTGCTTGTTTGCACGACTTCAGTATTGCTATTCGCTTTGGGGACCCGGTTCTTTTCGGCCGAAGTCGGCGCAGCGGCCGCCCTCATTCATGCAGTCGCAAGTACGACTTATTATATCCCCAGAATCATCGGGCTCAACACCGAGACCCTGATGATAGTTTTTTCCACTGCTGCAGCCCTTAGCTGTCTCACGGGCGTGTTGGAGAAGCGTTGGGCCGGATTTTTCATTTCGGGCCTTCTATCGTTCTGCGCCGTCCTCACTAAACCTATTGCCATAACTGAAACGGCATTTCTGGTTCTCTTTGTAATTCTTGCCAATGGCGGCAGAGTGGTCACACGACTCCGTTCCTTGGCCATTCTCGTGGCGGGCTTTGTCATCGGGCTCGGAGCGTTTTTCGTATACCTATGGCATACCGGCATTCTGCGGCTCTGGTGGGAACAGGCTATATTGTATGGATTTCGCTATGTGAATCGCATTGGGGGCGGGATATTTCTTGTCAAATCCCTCCGGGCAAGCGCGGGATTCGCATTGATATTCGCTTGGCTGCTCATTCTCATTTGGGTGAGCCGGCGGAATCGGGGCGAGAATGTGCAAGCATACGTATTCACATTCTGCTGGTTGGTGAGCGCTTTCGCGGGAGTTGCCATTGGGCGGCGCTATTACGCCAACTATTTCATCCAGCTCATGCCTCCCTTGTCCTTGCTTGGCGCTATCGGCTTGGTTCAGCTTTGGAGAACACGCCATCAGCCGAGCGCTCGTTATATTCGGAGAATCTGCCTCGCGACATTCATGATCAGCTTTATGTGGTTCCATTCCCGAACCCTCGCGAATTGGTGCTCGCTGGCTTATCCCCAAGTTCACCAGCTGAAAGTCTGGGATATGTGGGATACGGATCAGAGAAACATCCAGGTTGCCGAGCACTTGAGTCGTCACACATCGTCCCAAGAAGCCTTTTTTATTTGGGGATCCAATGCGCAACTGTATTTCCTCGCCAAGAGACCCATGGCAACGAAATGGATGGACTACGATGTGATGGATGATTACCCGCCGCGTGCCTCTGAGCCGTCGATTCAGTTTGAGACAGCCGATGCTCTAAGTAAGAGCCTGCCTCGCTATATCGTCGATGTGCAGCGGGTTGCGCGCCTCGAAAACTTCCCGCATTTTCGCAACCTGATCGACCGGCATTATGACCTGGAGGTGCAAATTGGTGGTACGCGTCTCTACAGGCTGCGTTCAGTGAATCCATAGGACAACATTCCGGCTAAGGCGGTTGGTATGCACTCATGCGCTTCTCAAAATGGCGAGCAGGTTTTGAATCGTGACCCTCTGCTGAATCTGGAAAATCACTCTATTTCAGCGTTTTTCCCCGCCTACAATGATGCCGGTTCCATTGGCACGCTCATCCGTGCAGTCGCCTCACTGCTGCCGAAGCTCACGGATGACTACGAAATCGTGGTAGTGGATGATGGATCAGCGGACGGGACAGGTGATCTCCTGAACCGATTGACACAAGAATATCCGTTTCTCAAGGTCATACATCATGGGATCAATCGAGGATATGGCGCCGCTCTCATTACCGGTTTTGCAAACTGCTCCAAAGATCTGATTTTCTATACCGATGGCGACGGCCAGTACGATGTGGAAGAATTGCCGCTGCTCCTGAACGCATTCGGGAGCGGCGTTGATGCCGTTAACGGGTTCAAGATAAGCAGGTCGGATCCCAGACACAGGATCATAATTGGTTCAATCTATCAGCAGGTCATGAGACTCGTGTTCCGGTTGCAGATCAAGGATGTCGACTGCGATTTCCGACTTTTCCGGCGGAGTCTCCTCCAGCAAATCCAACTTACCTGCGACAGCGGCATGATTTGCGTGGAGATGATGAAGAAGTTTCAAAACCGGCGCTGCCGGATTCTCGAAATTCCCGTTCATCATTACCACCGAACTTATGGGAGCAGTCATTTTTTCACATTCAAACATCTGACCAGCGTGCTCATACAGGTTTTAGCAGCCTGGTGGAAACTGATAGTTTTGCCCAACCTCTGGAGCCGTCCGGCTCTGACTGACCTTGAAGTCAGAATGCAAAGGATCGGCGATCTCCCTTGATGAGACGGTCGCGAAGCATTTCCGTGCATGCCTTATTCCAAAGTACATTTACTGCCCATCACGTAGATGCAGATGCGTTTGCTCAATGCGTGGGGCATGGGGGCCCAAATCTCTGGGCCCTCATGCCGTAGACCGGGCGCGCAATGGTTTTTGTATTCCGTCAAAATGAATAGGGGGGAGGGGTAGAAATGCCAAAACCCAGTAAAAATGCGGCTTCCGTGGTGGTTAGGGGGCGAATTTAGCCCCTCCAGAGGCCTCCAAAATCCCTCCAAAAGGCTCCAAAATGCCTCCAAACGGGCCCGAAAATGGCACCCCGGCCGTTCTTCGGGTCGAATATCGGCCTCTGGATGCCCTGATTCCGTTCGCCCGGAACCCGCGGACGCATTCCGATGCGCAGATCAGCAAGGTCGCGGCCAGCATCAGGGAGTTTGGCTTCACAAACCCCATCCTCTTTGACGGGAACGACGGGATCATCGGCTTGAGGCCGCTTTTCGTTCTGTGCGCCTGCTCGATCTGAAAACCGTTCCCTGCATCGAACTCGGCCATCTGTCGGAGGCCCAGAAGCGCGCCTATGTCATCGCGGGCAATAGACTGGCCCTCAATGGCGGCTGGAACGAGGACCATCTGCGGCTGGAACTGACCGATCTGAAGACCCAGGGAACCAACCTGGAAGTTACCGGAATCGATCTGATGTAACTCGCCGACATCCCACTCGAGAAAGGAGTCGATTTTTAAAGTGCCAAGAAATCGCGGCTGAGGATGTGAAAACCTTCCCCGTTCGCTTTCGCCTCGCAGGAAGGGAGTTTCCTGGGCGTTGATTATGTTGTGGTCGTTCTCGATGAACCAGTCAAAATCTGCTTTCCACTCGCAAATGTTCTCGCCTTGAAGGAGGGGCGTCCGCTTCGACTTGATCGCTGCATGCGTGAACTGGCTATGGATTTCTCCGGGCTTTGGACACCGCTATGTTCAATAGAATCAGGAGTGGATAACTTTCCCGGACCGCAAAGGCCGCTCCAGGCGGGCGAACTTGGCCAAAAGGCAGAACCAGGGACGAGGACCTGATCTCACTAGCTCGAAGCTATTACTCTTGTTACCGACAAGCATTGGCTTCGACATCACTCCTGAAAAATTTTCGGAAGTGTTGAATCGCTTAGGAAAAGTTTTCCGGAGCGTTTGGATGTAGCGCTATTTCTGACGTTGTTGCCAATCTGCTATCGCCTTGCGCCATGCTCCCACCCATGCGTTGCGAGCCATGAGTAGGGATGCTCGGTTGCCGGCAGAACCGATTTCATTTACTCGATCCTCGGCCGCGCGGATCCGGGACCCATGTGAAGACACCTGGATCCAATCCCATGCCGATGGCGCTAAGCCCGGTTCGATTTCAGCCCACATCTGGATTATCTTCTGCACCGCGTCGGCAATGATCTTCTTCCCGGCTTGCCGTTCCGGCGAAAGCGAAGTCTGGACATTTGGCGATGCGGTTTCCTGTTCTGCTTTCATTTCCTGCCAGAGTCCCATTCTCGTCCCCTCCAAATCACATGCATTGGTCCCGTTTTCTTGTGTGGACAGTGTGGTCAGTGTGGACAAGCGTCACAATTCATAGAGATATTGGGGGTTGCACTGTCCACACTACCTGCAGATTGCCGTCCACACGATTTTGAGTGTGGACAGGTAACCGGAACCAGTGTGGACAGCGGAAATTGCGATATCTCAATATTTTGCGGCCTCTGTCCACACTGTCCACGCTGTCCACGCTAAAAATGAGCTGCAATGCGAGCTATTTCAGAATGTCCTCGCGAATGACATAAACGGCGATCCTATTGTCCGGATCGGTCGGTCCCTCCGGGCCGATCCTTCGCCGCAGGGTAAAGCGGCAATTTTCTCCAACGACGAGATGGCCTCGTTCTGCCAGGGCTTTTGCCACCGACTGGGGATCGAAACCGCGGCAAACCTCCGACCTGAAGGTTTCTCTCATGATCCAGAATTCGCCGGATTCGCCGTTTTTGCGATAGAACCCGGCGCGAGCAATGATCGGTCGAGTTTCGTTATCCCGCTCGAATCGAGCCGATCCGTGCTGTTCGAGGAATAGCCTGACTTGGCGTATCGCCGCTTCTGCGTCCATAGCGCCTGAGGTCTCTCGACGAGTCAACCACTCGTTGAAAAGGCCGATCCCCGTCTCGATCGCCGTGTCTTCCGGCCAAGGGAGAATTCCGGCTTCTCTCGCCATCTCACCTGCGGCGGCCACCAAGGCAAACCTCCCGGCTGTCCGGCTGACTTCGCCGCTCGCGGATGACGGCACGTAGTCCGAAATGAACTTTTTCCGAAACCGGCGCAGCTCCTCGGTCGCCCTTTCCCGCCTATCGGTAAGATGCTGAAGGAAAAAGCGAATAGGTGCGCCATAAAACCTTTTTGCGGCATCCTGCAAGTTTCTGGCGAACAGGTCTGCGGAAGGAAAGCCATGCAGGTTCTGGAACATGCCAAGTCCTACACCCGCGTCGGCCTGGAGATTTACCAGGCGCACTTCCTGGCCGCCCAAAGTCCTGCGTCCGATGCCGGCGATGTGGTCTGCCAGGCTGATCTCGCCGGCTGAGAGAAAAAGCAGACGCCAGGAAGATTTGCGGCGCAGGCTCCCATCCGCCCGGCTCCTGGTCTTTCCCTGGCCGTTTGCAAGCATGTAGGCCACTTCGCCCGCTTCCCTGGGGTCGCACTGGCTCAGTTCGTCCAGAATGAGGGTGAGATCGTTATGAGCCTCGGCAACTGACTCCAGGCCGTTGGAGGTGGAGCGCCAGGATTGCAGGAATCCCGTTTTTCCACCGCCGCCGAGGACTGAACCCGCCACGTGCAGCGCCGTCGTCTTGCCGGTGGAGGAGCCACCGACAAAATGGAACCCTCCCGCCTGCTCGTCGCACAGATACAGGAGCGGTCCCGCGAATGCTGCCCCCACTGCAATGATCAGCCGCGAATTGCCGAGACAATATCTCCCAACAGCGTCCTTCCAGTCCTGTAGCGTTCCCGAAAGTCTCAAGAGCGAATCACTTTCGTTCTGGAAGATGACCTCCTCCCGGTCGGTGCCGACGGTCATGTCCGGCAGTACGAAAGAAACACCATGCCAACCCACGAGAGTCGTGCACCGCGTCCGGACTGATGGCCGTGATTCCGAGAGGTAACGGATCAGCCCCTCGCGTGCCTTTCGCCCCGGCGCCAGGGAAAGCCCTCCATCCAGCAGCCGGGCCCTGAGTTCGCCGGCATCCGAAGCTAATGCAGTTGCGGGCATTGCCCATGAATGAAGTATCCCGTCGGCATCCCGCCACTGGAGCAGCCGGCCCCAGGATTCATTGTGGCGATCCCGTGTGAGTCCCAGGACCTCCAGTCGTCCGCAGATCCAAGTGTCGGGTTTGTCGTCATCGCCGACGAGCCATACGCCCGTCGGAGAAAGGCGAAAGCCATCGGGTACCGTCGACCCGGTGTGTCCGGTTGTTGCCTTCGTCTGCTTTTCGAGCAGTTGGACTTCCTCGATCGTAAGCGCCGGTTCAGATTTCATTCCGATACATCCTCCAAGCTCTGATCCTCTCCGCATCCGTGCGGCACAGGTCGATCTGATCGAGCAGGTATTCCATTTTGGGTTCATTCTCGCAGGCGATTCGCAGCAGTTCCCAACCGATATCGTTCTCCGGATCCCTAAGCAGCCTTTTGTGCGCGTACCGGGCGATCCTCTGCCTGAGTTCGTATTGGGATCGCAGCCGGCGCCCGGTCTGGGTGCACCAGTCGCGCACCTGCTCGAGGGCTTGCTTCATCCGGATTACGGTTTCATCCAGGGGAGGCCGCTTCGCAAAGCCCTTAATGCCGAGAACAGACGCCGCACTCTTGAAGTCCAGGCCTTTCACCCGCCGGATGAAATCTACCTTGTCGCCTGAGGCATGACACACGTGGCAGAAATAGACGCCCTTTTCTTCGTTGACCGCGAGGGATGTTGCGCTGTCGCCGCCGTGAATCGGGCACCGCGCGCGGTTTCGCCGGGGTGCCGCCGCGCCTGCCAACTGGAAGACCTCGTCCCAGGTTGGCAGTGCCTGAGTGTCGATCATCTGTGTTCCTCGCTTTTTTGCGATTCCAATCATTCCCGTGCATGACCCAGGGCCGCCGTATGCTGAAGGCAACCCTTCGCTGCCCGCGTGGTTGATTTCAGTCATGTCCGCCGACCCGCTTGGGCTTCGCGTGCTGTCTGGATCGGATCCATGCCTGGATCTCGTCGCTGCGCCACGCTTTGCCGCCAGCCAACTGAACTGGCTTGGGAAAATCCGGCTCTTTCGTCAGTTTCCAGAACGTCGTGCGTCCAGTAGGGATGAAACGCTCCCTGATCTGCCGTTCCCTGAGGAGGCAGATCTCCTTCTCCGCATTCATCCATTCCTCCTCGTCTTTTGTTTGCTGAGTTCTAATGCCAACCGCTCGACGTCAGCCCGCCGGAAGAGGCGCACGCCGCTTTCGGTCCTCTCAGCTTTAAGTCGGCCCGTTCGTTCGTAATAGAGCACGGTAGCCGGCGCACGCTTCAGGATCCGCGCCGCATCGTTTGTGGTCTGGTACTCGCTCATTAAAAATTCTCCTTCCGCTTTTTGGCTGTTTCGTATTAACATCATACTGTAATGCAGCAACGGGTCAACATTACATCCGTTACATTCGAGGGTTTATGAAGAAAAATCTTTCTGAAGAACTGCGCAAGTGGGAGACAGGTGAGAAGGCGAGCACTGAAAAGCCGCGTTTTTTTGCAGGTCAGTGCCGGCTGCTTCGCTTCAGCGATTATGAATACGCCTCAGATGGACCGAATAAAAACTACATAGCCATTCGCCCGAAGAAAGATGCGGCCCTCGAGTGGTATCAACCTTTCGACCACGAGCCGGGATTGTTGAGGGACTATCTCGAGTTGACAAACTGGCTCCTACGGGCCAGAAACCCTGAGGACCAGATGATAGTGGAACAGATGGACAATTATCTTAGCCACCTGTATTTCGATAGCGAAGATGAAAAGCAAAAACACATAAAAGAAGCGACTGAGGATTCAGATCGAAAGCACGGGAAGCGCATGGCCGAATTCTACGACAGCCATATAGTAATGACTCCTACTCTGGAAAAGAAGTTCCTGGCTCGACTGGAACACGACAAGCCTTCGATACTGGATTTCACGCGAAAGTACGGCTCCTTCATTGAAAATTCTTCCGAATCGGCGCGGATCGCGATGTTCAAGGAAGACCTGGGCTCGGACGAACCCTTTCGAAAACAGGACTTTCTGAAATGGGTCAGAACGGAAATAATCCGTTATGATTCAGGCGACTCTTTAGGCGGCTGGTATGAACTGGATCAAATTACCAAAATCCATAGAGCATGGGAGCAATCAAGGGTTCAGGACAAACATCAGCCCGAACCGGCGGACCTGATTCAGGCTCTGGAAGGATTCTCCATACCATCGAGGCTAAATCTTGTTTGCCTGAATGGACATTGGCGCATTGATTTCGATGTCGACGATCTCTACGCGGCCATTGCAATCATGGTGATCAATAATGCGGTTTCAGGCCGGGATCAGATTCGCACATGCGCCTTATCGGACTGCCAGCGACCGTTCTTCACCCGCGATCCCAGGGCCAACTACTGCTGCGCAGCACATTCTCAGAGAGGACGGGTCCGCAAATTCAGGGCGGCGAATGCCTCCGGGGAGTAGATACTACGCCTCGGATTTGACCTCTTTGAGGCCGGAAACCAGAACCGCCAGCCGGCGGCCCCAGGCGTCTAGGGCTTCCTTCTTTTCGGCATCGTATGCGTAACGATCGTAGATCTTGGTGACTCCGCCTTCAGTGTGATTCAGGATCCGCGAAACCACGAGTTTGGGGATTCCCATTCCGGTCATCATGGTGGCCGCCGTGCGTCTCAGATCGTGAGGCGTGAAATCGACATTGCTGTGCGACATGATCCGTTCAGCGGTCTTTCCGATCCATTGAATGCTGGTGTTCGTCACCCTTCCGGGGAAAACGAACCTCGATGGCTCCGGGTATTTCCCGTTTCGTTTCTTCCGGGCCCGCACTTCCGCGAGCGCTTTCATTTCGAGGATGATCTTCAGGGACTGCGGACTCAACGGCACCCGGTGCGTCAGCGAATTCTTTGTCCTTTCGCCCGGTATCTCCCACCAGCCTGAATCGAGATCCAGCTCCTTCCACTCCATTCCGCGGACTTCGCCGCTGCGCTGTGCAGTAAGCAACAGTAGTCGAATGATTGCCCTCGGGATCGGCCACAGATCATCCGTAGCGCTCCAAACGGCTTTGATCTCTGTCTCGGATAAAACGCGGTCGCGCGGTCGCTCCTTCCCGCCGGGTCGATCCGTGAGGTGCACCGGATTATATTCGAGCCCGAATTCATCCTTCCTTATCGCCCAGTTGAACATCTTGCTGAGCAAAGAACGGGTTCTGTTGGCCTGGACCGGCGCGGAAACCGCCTTGCGCTCGAGGAGTGCGTTGATGTCCTTCCGGGTGATTGCCTTTGCATGCATCTGGCACCGCCGGTTTGATGCGCCCCCCAGTGTGCCGGTCTTAATTCCCCCTTCAGAAGATTGATTTGCCAGTGTTTTTTTATGTTCCAGGCGCCGTTTTGATCGGC
>Ga0315284_10003113_pt1 | contig 23606 bp, 24 predicted proteins | sample YL17G09_16_MG_FD_203696 | JGI IMG/M metagenome (GOLD analysis project Ga0315284, IMG submission 203696) | Sediment microbial communities from Yellowstone Lake, YNP, Wyoming, USA - YL17G09_16 | ecosystem: Environmental > Aquatic > Freshwater > Lake > Sediment | place: USA: Wyoming | collected...
AGAGTTGCCGAGAATTTGAGGCCTGAAGGTGCCTTTTCACTGCGAGGCAACCAGATCGTTCAAGAAGCCGGAGAATCACGACCCATATGCCGAAGCCCGCTGCGAAGAAGCCGATGACCGTTGCGCAACGCCGTGCGTTCGAGAAGAAGCGCGATGCGTCGTTGAAGAAGGCAAGAGCTATCGCTGCGAAGATGGCTCGTGCTGCGCCGAAGCTCGCGAAGCGCAAGTCTGTGTCGATCGCGGAGCTGCAGAGCTTCATCGACGCTGCTCGCCGGAAGATCGCGGACATCACCGATGGTGGAGGCGTCGGCAAGCCCACCACCTACCGTCCTGAGTTTGCTTCGGAGGCGTATGGGCTGTGCTTGTTGGGGTTGACGAACGAAGAGCTGGCGGTCAAGTTCAAGGTCGGGGATGATGCGTTCGCTGCGTGGATACACGACATTCCTGAGTTTGGCGTCGCATTATATGATGGAAGAGAAGGTGCCGACAAAGTTATTGCTGGTGCTTTGTATCGTGCCGCGATGGGTTACGAGCATCCCGAGGACGACATTCGCACTGTGAGCCGAGGGGGGAATGACGGCTCGGAAATCGTCATCACCCCGACCACCAAGCGCTACCCGCCGAACTACGCTGCGCTGGCGATGTGGATGAACACACGGCAGAGAAAGCGCTGGCCTCGGGGTGAGGATGGAGGCTCGGGCGGAAAGACTCCCGCAGAAATCGCTCGCGAGGTTCAGGACGCGATTGCCGCTGCTGAGAAGGTGACGCCGCAGCGCGAAGAGGGTGAGGCTGAATGAACCGAGTCATCAGCCTCGTCACAAATGAGGACGGGTGCCTTGAGCGCTCCCCAGAGGATGCAGCGCTGCTGGAGGTTGCGCTGGAGTGCTTGGACTCTTTGCGCGAGGCGCTCGTCTCCGGCGAGATCAAAGCCTTCATCGCTGTCGGCATCGCTCCAAGTCACAGCACCTACACCTGGGTCGGCAAGAGCAAGCCCACCACCACGCTGGAGCTGCTCGGGGCGTGGGCGCTGCGTCGCGACGTGGTCGACGATTCATGACCGCGCCCAATCGCCTCTACCCCCTCCGCTACCACCCCGTCCAACACGCGCTGTGGACGGAGCCTTTCCGCTTCAAGGTCGTCCCCGCTGGGCGACGCTCGGGGAAGACTGAGCTCGGGAAGCGCAAGCTCTTCGTCAGCGCTGCTCGGGCTCGCGCACCATGGGACGATCCGCGATTCTTCGCCGCAGCTCCGGTGCGCGATCAGGCGAAGCGCATCTATTGGAATGATCTGAAGGCGATGATGCCCCCGGCGTTCGTTCGCAGCATCAGCGAGTCCACCCTCACCATCACCACCGAGATCGGCTCGGAGCTGGTGGTCGTGGGGATGGACAAACCCCAGCGCATCGAGGGCACTCCGTGGGACGGAGGGGTGTTGGATGAGTTCGCGAACATGAAGCCGGGGGCATGGGGCGAGAATGTGCGCCCCGCGCTGGCGGATCGGAAGGGCTGGGCCTGGCTCATCGGCGTCCCCGAGGCACGCAACCACTACTACAAAATCAACCAATACGCCCTCAGCGGGGTGGACCCCGACTGGCACAGCTACACGTGGCCCTCGCGGGACATCCTCGACCCCGAGGAGGTGGCCGCTGCGCGGAGGCAACTCGACGAGCTGGTGTTCCAGCAGGAGTATGAAGCCTCGTTCGTGAACTTCGAGGGCCGCTGCTACTACCCCTTCACCGAAGCGACCCACTGCACGCGCAAGCTCGTCTACAATCCGCGTGCGCCGTTGATCTTTTGCTTCGACTTCAACATCGCTCCGGGTGTCGCTGCCGTTGCACAGGAGCAGCTCCTTCCCGGTCAGTTCGAGAAAACCGCGACAGGCGCCGCGCTCCTCGATCGCCCGATCACCGGCACAGGCTTTATCGGCGAGGTCCACATTCCCCAGAACAGCAACACCCCCGCAGTGGTGCGGAAGCTGTTGAAGGATTGGGGCGGGCACAAGGGCGAGGTGCTGTGCTATGGGGACGCGACCGGGGGCGCAGGCGGCTCGGCGCAGACCGAGGGGTCAGACTGGGACCTCATCAAGCGCGACATGTGCGCCCACTTCTCCGATCGCGTCTCCTTCCCCGTCCCCCTCTCCAACCCCGCTGAGCGCTCCCGCGTCAACGCCCTCAACACCCGGCTCAAGAACGGCGTGGGGGAGGTGAGGTTGATGGTGGACGCGGCGAAGTGCCCTCAGCTGGTGATCGACTTCGAGGGGGTGCGGACACTGGAGGGCGGCTCGGGCGAAATCGACAAGAAAGCCGACCCCAAGCTCACCCACATGTCGGACGCTGTGGGGTACTATGTCGTCGCAGAATTCTCGATCGCCGATCGTTCAGCGACAATCACGCCGTTGCGAATTTGAGGAGACTGAATCATGGCCACAAAGAAACCAAACGACATCTCCACGCCGAGTGCGGATGTGTTGCGGATGCGCGAGGATTGGGGCTTGGTGGAGGCGCTGCTTGAGGGAACGGCGTTCATGCGGAAGCTGGGCGAGACGCACCTGCCGATGTGGCCGAAGGAGGACGCCGAAGCGTACGCCGCGCGCCGCAAGACCGCAACGCTCACGCCCGCTTTCTCCCGCACCGTCAAGACCCTCGCCGCGAAGCCCTTCAGCAAGCCCGTGACCATCGCGGATGAGACCCCCTCGGGCATCAAGGAGATGCTCGACGATGTGGATCAACAAGGCCACAACATCGACACCGTCGCCGCAGATCAGCTCAAGATCATCGTGGCCTACGGTTGTGTAGGCATCCTGGCCGAGCACACCCCGAGGCCTGGAGGTGCGGTGACGCAGGCCGACGAGAAGCAAGCCGGGCTTCGCCCCTACGCTGTGACCGTTCACCCGATGCAGCTTCTGGGGTGGAGGCTGGAGGTGAAGGGCGGAAAGCCTCAGCTGGTTCAACTCCGGATCAAGGAATGCGTCGAGGAGCCGGACGGCGAGTACGCGACGGTGGAGGTGGAGCAGGTGCGACTCCTCACTCCGGGCGCGTGGTCCATTCACCGCAAGAACCCGCAAGGCGTCTGGGTCCAGCACGGACCAGGTGGCACGAACTCCCTCAGCTACATCCCCTTTGTGCTGGTGTGTGCGGATCGGAAAGGGTTCATGCTGTCGAAGCCGCCGTTGATCGAGCTGGCGCACCTGAACGTCAAGCACTGGCAGTCCCAGAGCGATCAAGACACCCTCCTCCACGTTGCGCGGGTGCCGATCCTCACAGCCATCGGCGTGGACGCCAAGTTCTCGCTCGTCGTCGGATCGTCCGCAGCGGTGCGGTTGCCGATGGGGGCGGAGTTGAAGTATTGCGAGCACACGGGCGCCGCGCTGGAGTCGGGCGCGAAGTCGCTGGAGGCGCTGGTCGAGGAGATGCGGCAAGCCGGAGCCGAGCTGCTGGTGCTGCGGCCTGGGCCTGTGACGGCGACGGAGGTGGCCTCGGAGAATGCGATTGGGATGTGCTCGCTTCAGGAGACCTCCGCGCAGCTGGAGGACGCCTGGGATCAGGTGTTGCAGATGTTCGCCGATTACAAAGCGCTGCCCAAGGGCGGCGGCGTGGAGTTCTTCAAGGACTTCGGCGCGGCGACGTTGGCGGAGGCGAGCGCGCAGTTGTTGGTGGGGATGGCGACCGGGGGCTCCCTCAGCAAGCAAACCCTCATCTCCGAGCTCAAGCGTCGCGGCATCCTCTCCGCTGAGGTGGAGTGGGAGACGGAGCAAGGTCTCATGGAGACGGAGGGCCCACCCCCTGGGGCGGATGATCCGACAGCGCCGCTGCCTGGTGATCCGAAGGCGCTGCCGCCAGTTGCGTAATGGCCACCAAGAAACTCCCCAACGCCAGCATCCGCAACCTCACCATCAGCCACACCATCGACCTCACCCATTACGCCAACGGCGTGGTCGGGGAGATGCTGAAGCTGCTGAAGGGGGTGGACGCCGACTTGTCGCAGAAATTGTTCTCGGCGCTGAACCAGATGAGCCCCTCGTCGTTCACCGTTCAGCGCCTCGATCAACTCCTCGCCAACGTCAACAGCGTGTCGACGCAAATCTACGCGCAAGCGCAAGCGCAACTCTCCTCGGAGATGCGTGGATTGGCGGAATACGAAACGCAGTTCCAGCGCTCGCTCCTCGACAAGCACACCCCGGAGGGCGTTGAGGTGAAGACCCCCGGCGTGGATCAGGTGTACGCCGCCGCTGCAGCGAAGCCGTTTCAGGGGAAGTTGATGAGCGAGTGGTTCTCGACGTTGAGCTCCTCGCGTGCGGAGCGGATGCGGAAGACGGTGGCGATGGGGTTTGTGGAGGGGAAGACGGTGCAGGAGATGGTGCGCGAGGTGGTGGGGACGCGAGCGCAGGGCTACAAGGACGGCATCCTGCAGGTCGATCGCCGTGAGGCGGAGGCGATCGTTCGCACCGCCGTCTCCCACACCGCTGCCGTCGCGCGCGAGGAGCTGTACCGGGACAACGCGGACTTGATCGAGGCGGAGCAATGGCTCAGCACACTCGACTCGCGCACGACGCCGCTGTGCCAGGTGCGGGACGGGCGGCTGTACACGCCGAGGGATCATGAACCGATCGGGCACAAGGTGCCGTGGCTCGCGGGACCAGGGGCGATCCATTGGAACTGCCGCAGCGTGTCGATCCCGGTGCTGGCGAAAGACTTGACGCGCACGGCTGCGCAGCGTGCCTCGATCGGGGGGCCTGTCGCCGGGGGAACGACGTACAAGGAATGGCTCGCGTCGCAACCCGCCTCGCGGCAAGATCAGGTGCTGGGTGCGACGCGAGGGAAGATGCTGCGGGAAGGCTCCGCAACATTCGACAAGTTCTTCAACAACGAAGGGCGTCGCCTCACGCTCGCAGAGCTTCGGGCCTCTGATTTTAGGGCGATGACCGAGAGCCAAAAACAATTATTAGCAGGCAGCAGCAAGTCGGCACAGCAATACGCCGCGCTGAAGGATGCGGCTGCTGATGAGCTGAAAGCGTTGGGCATGGGGTCGCAGCGCGTGACGTATCTCACAGGGGACGGCGCCACGTTTGCTGATCTCGGTTCGGGATGGCAGGAGGTGGCGAAATTTTCTGTGAGGAAAATCGGCTCAGAGGGTGTGATGTCGATAAACCTTGACATGATCGCGAGCGAATCGCACCTGAGGCAAATCGTGCGGCACGAAGCGCAACACGCACGGTTCAACGCCGCCGCTGGCGCGAAGGTGGACAACTTCATGGACAAAAATCTTGCTGCGTTGCGCCGAGAAGACGGCACAACTAATTACTCCAAGGCACATTGGGAGCGGTATGAGAGGATGGCTGCGTTTGACGAGAAGTTCCAGGCCGGAACGCAACGCGGCTCGGAGCTGTACAATGCGAGAGCGCTGGAGTCGATCAGGAGTGGCGCGCTCGATCCAACGTGGAATTTGCGCTCGACCGCGAGGACCGCTGTCAACGAGTCGCTGTCCGAAATGCACGCATTCAATCAATCCCTTCCGTCGACCTACGCCGAGCTCAACGACATCGTGGAGACGATATGGAAAAAGAAATCCGCGCCCAAGCCTTGATCGAGCTTCTGGGGGGTGGAGTTGCGGCTCCGCTTGATGAGAATTTTGAGTTGACGTCGTCGCTCGCGGAGGCGGCGTATGTGCGAATTGTGTACGAGGATGGCCGATCGGTCCTTGTGCGACGAGAGGGGCTCTGAGCTCAGGCACCTATTTTGCGCATTCGGCGCGACAATCACCACCATTGCCGCAAGGGTGGATGCCCAGCGCGGCGCTCCGAGTCGGATGACTCACCACTATGTATCGGTTGGATGACCGAGAAAGCACCAAGCAATGAAACTCAAACTCGACGCCCAAGGCAACGTCGTCACCAAAGAAGTCAACGGAGTCAAGCTCCCCGTGTACGTTCACGATGACGGGACGGAGAAGGAGTTTGATGCGTCAGGGACCATGGCCACGATCACGCGGCTGAATGGCGAAGCGAAGGCCCACCGCGAAGCAAAAGAAGCTGCGGAGCTGAAGCTGGCCGCGTTCAAGGACATCCCCGACCCGAAGACTGCGCTGGAGGCGATGGCGAAGCTGAAGACGATCGACCTGACCAAGCTTGTGGACGCGGGGAAGGTCGACGAGGTGCGAGCCGAAGTCGCAAAAGTCATGCAAGGCGAAATCGACAAGTTGAAGTCCAGCGAATCGGGGCTTCAGTCTCAGGTGTACGAGCTGATGGTGGGAGGGGCATTCTCGCGCTCCAAGCTCATCGGCGACAAACCCGGGCAACTCGCGATCCCCGTCGACTTGGCTCAAGCGCGCTTCGGTTCCAACTTCAAAGTCGAGGGCGGAAAAATCGTGACCTTCGACGCATCAGGCAACAAACTCTACAGCAAAGTGCGCGGCGGAGAGTTGGCTGATTTTGAAGAAGGGCTCGCGCTGCTCATCGACGCCTACCCCCACAAGGACTCGATCCTTCGCGGGGCGGGAGGGAACGGGGGCGGGGCGGGAGGATCGAGGACTGGTGCAGGTGGAACAAAGGTCATCACCCGTAAAGTGTTCGACGCCATGGACCCGGTGACGCAGCGTGCTGCGTTGACGGAGCGGGCGCAGATCGTGGACGGGTGAAAGGCATCAATCACCTCTCACACACAGGACTCCAATGACTCACTCCCTGCGAAAGATTTTCTACTCCCTTTTCTCCCACCTCAACACACGGCTCTTCGCCTACCAAGCGTGCACCGGCGCTGTGCTCGGGGCCACGACCCTCACGGGGTTGATCCCCGATGCGTTCGAGGCCATGGACACTGTGGCCCGAGAGCTTGTCGGCTTCATCCCCGCCGTCTCCTTCAACGCCAACGCCTCGCGAGCCGCAGTCGGTCAGCAGGTCAAGTCCTTCGTCGCTCCTGCCGGCACCGGCGAGAACGTCACCCCCGCTGCGCTGCCGCCCGATACGGGGGATCAGACGATCGACAACCGCTACGTCACCATTACCAAAGCCCGTGCCTACCCCTTCCGGTGGACCGGCGAGGAGCAGGTGGGCGCCAACTTCGGGCCAGGTTACCGGAACATCCGCGCAGACCAAATTGCGCAAGCGATCCGGGGGCTGGTGAATGAGTTCGAGGCGGACATTGCGGCGTTGGCGCTGAAGGCGTCGCGCGCCTACGGCACCGCGAGCACTCTCCCCTTCGCCACGAACTTGTCGGACCCCGCGCAGCTGCGCAAAATCCTCGTCGACAACGGCGCTCCTCCGACGGACCTGCAGCTGGTGATCAACACCTCTGCGGGCGCCGCGCTGCGGACGCTGGCGCAACTCACGAAAGCGAACGAAGCCGCCGACACCACTCTCCTCCGGCAAGGCATCCTTCTGCCCCTGCACAATCTCGACATCCGCGAGTCCGCCGCCGTCGTCAACCCCGCCATCGGCGGCGCCAACGGCGCCTACACCACCACCGCTGCGGGCTTCCTTGTCGGCGTCACCTCCATCCCCCTCATCACCGGCGCAGGCACCATCCTCGCAGGCGATCTGGTCGTGGTCGCGGGCGACGCCAACAGGTACGTCGTCGTGACGGGCATCGCTGCCCCCGGCACGATCGTGATTCAGAACCCAGGGCTGCGCAAGGCGATCGTCGGTGCGACCGGCGTCACCGTCGTCGCCAAGTCCGCCCGCAACCTCGCCTTCCATCGCTCCGCAATCGTCGCCGTGGCTCGCGCTCCGGCGATCCCCGAGGAAGGGGACAGCGCGGCGGATCGGATGGTGCTGACTGATCCTCGGTCGGGCCTCTCGATCGAGTTCAGCATGTACCTCCAGTACCGGCGTGTGCGCTATGAGGCGGCGTTGGCGTGGGGGCAGGAGATGATGAAGCCGGAATTCTCGGCAGTCCTCCTCGGCGAAATCTGATAGCAGCGGCCATGGACGACCCATTCCGCATAGGCGACTCGGTTCGCCAGAAGGTGGTCGTTCTGCACGGCGAGGTGATCGACGTGCAGTTCGACCCCGGCAGCTCTTCGTTCCGTTACCTCGTTCGAATCGGGGACGGGGATGAGCGGTGGTTAGAGCAAGAGCACATCGAAAGGACTGCCCCATGAACCAGAGCCGAGATGTGGTCAAGGCGCACGACGCCTCGGGAGCCGTCTTGGCTCGGCTGGGGGTGATGGGCGAGGGGCTGCGCACGCAGGGAGTTTTCCACGCTCAGTGCTTCGGGCCTGTGGAGCGCTTCCGCGAGGAGTATGTTGAGACGCGGGATGCGTTGGCGAGGCTGGAGAGTGATGGCTTTGCGCGCCTCGTCGCGCGCAAGCGCATTGGGCTGCTGAAGTCCAAGCTCGTCGCGATCCCGATGGAGGAGAAGTGGGCGGACGAAGCTCGCAACGTCGTCACCACTGTCGGCAAGAACGACATGGAGGACAAGTACTTCGCGGGCAGCGCATACACAGCCTCCATCCGCATGGGCCTCAAAGGCACCGGCACCGCCGTCATCGGCGACGCGCAGGGGGCGCACGCGGGGTGGCTGGAACAGGGCCTCGCAAACGCACCCACCTACACCGGCAACCGTCCTACCCCCTCCTTTGCTGCCGCGTCGGGTGGTGTGAAGGCGACGAGTGCCGCTGTCTCCTTCTCCATCACGTCAACGGGCACGGTATTCGGCGCCTTCATCAACAACGGTGGCAGCGCGACGAAGGACGACACGACGGGAGTCCTTTTCAGTGCGGGGGACTTTTCAGGGGGTAGCAAAGCGGTGGTGAACGGTGATACCTTGACCATCACCTACTCCCTCACGCTGACCTGATCGGGGGGGAAGTCAATGCTGCTCCTGACCGGTACCGCGCACCTCGTCCGTCTCACCTGCGGGGCGGCGGGTGCGGACGTGCGTGTCCATGCGTCGTGGGTCGACTCGGATGCGGGCGCCTACACGCTAGGCAGCCAGAACACTGCGGCGATCGTCAACACCACGCCCACGACCGTGGTGCCGTCCCCCACCGGCACCGTGGATCGCAACGTCAAGCACCTCAACATCACCAACAACCATGCGACGGTCGCAACGTCGGTGCTTGTGGAGCACTACGACGGCACGACCTACGAGCCGTTGATGGGAGTCACGTTGCTGCCGGGCGAGAACCTGGTGTTCGGTGCGACGGGAGAGTGGAGGCACCATGACCCGCAGGGCGCTGAGTACAGCTACAACATCCCGCTGAAAGTGAACTTGGGAATTGCGGGCACACAAGCGGAGACGATGCCGCGTGAGCTGTGCACCGAAACGAATAGTGTGGTTCCCACAGCGAGCGGCACGTTGTGGATGCAGGCGATCTACCTCTACGCCGGGCAGGTGTTGAACAACATCATTCTCAGCAGCGCGACGACGGCGGCGGGCACCCCGACCAATGCGATTGCAGGCATTTACGATGCAGCAAGAAACAAGGTTGCGGAGACGGCGGATCAACTCACAACCGCATGGGCCGCGAACACGACCAAGACGTTGGGGTTGACCGCTGCCTACCGTGTACCGACCAGTGGCCTGTACTACATCGGGTTCTATATGAAGGCGTCCACGATCATCACCATGAAAGGGACGACCGCACGGACGGCAAATCAACTTGCGGGCGCAGCTCCGATCCTTCAGGGAACCTCGACCACCGGGCTCACAACCTCGCTGCCCGCCACCGCTGCTGCGATCACCGTCTCAAACGCGAGCCTGTATGCGGCGGTGAGCTGACGCCACGGTCGGGCGCGCACAACACCATGCTGCTCCTGACCGGTACTGCGCATCTCATTCGTCTCACCTGTGGAACAGCAGGTGCGGACGTGCGCGTCAATGCGTCGTGGATCGATACGGACGCCGGTGCCCACACGCTCGGAAGTCAGAACACACCGTCGATCACCACTACCACCACAACGACGGTGGTTCCGTCTCCTACCGGGACGGTGAAGCGCAACGTCAAGCACCTCAACGTGGAAAACAATCACGCCACGCAGAGCACCCGCGTCACCGTTGAACACTACGACGGCACAACGGCATGTCCGTTGATGGGAGTCACGCTGCTGCCGGGCGAGAACCTAGTGTTTGGAGCGAATGGAAGGTGGAGGCATCACGAGAGTGCCCAAGGCGCTGAGTACGTGTACACACTTCCTGCACCTGGCAATCTCGGTCTCACCGGCACACTAGCGGAGACGATGCCACGCGACCAATGCACCGAAACAAACTGCACAATCCCGTCTCTTAGCGGCACGTTGTACATGCAGGCGATCTACCTCTACGCCGGGCAGGTCATCAACAATCTGATTTTTCACAGCTCAACCACCGCCGCAATCACCCCGACCAACAACATTGCAGGCATTTACAACAAGTCGCGCGTTCTTCTCGCACAAACCGCGAACCAACTCACCGCCGCGTGGGCCGCGAACACCGTCAAGACCCTTGCGCTGACTGCGGTCTACCGCGTGCCGAAGACCGACCTGTACTACATCGGGTTCTTCATGACGGCGGCCACGATCATCAAGATGAAGGGTGGGCCAAATAGAGTAGGCGGACACCTGTCATACCAACCGCTGAAGCTCTGTGGGGATTCGACGGCAGGCCTCACAACTGTGTTGCCTGATCCTGCCGCCGCCATCGCCACTTTGGGCGTGAATGTCCTCTACGCGGCGGTGAGCTAACACCATGCTCCTCCTGACCGGCACATCGCATCAACTTCGCATCGTCACAGGGTCTGCGGGTGCGGATGTGCGCGTCCGCACGGAGTGGCTGGAAAACAATGCTGGAACCATTACCCCAGACAGCCAGAACACCCCGTCGATCACCACAGCAACAACCACGGTCATCGTGCCGTCGCCCACAAGCGGCAAGCAGCGCAACGTCGGAAAGGTCAACGTGACCAACAATCACGCCACACAGTCGACCCGCGTCACCGTTGAACACTTCGACGGTACAACGGCGATCCCGTTGATGGGAGTCACGCTGCTGCCGGGCGAGAACCTCGTGTTCACGGAGACGGGAGAGTGGCGGCACTTCGAAGCGCAGGGTGCCGCATACAGCTACACACCCTCGGCCCCTGGAAATCTCGGTCTAGCAGGTGCGCTTGCCGAAACGCTACCGCGCGAGCTGTGCGCCGAGGAAGAGCGTGCAGTCCCCTCTGCGAGTGGCACGATCTGGATGCAGTCGATCTACCTCTACGCCGGACAAGTCCTCAACAACATCATTCTTTGCAGTTCGGGCACGGCCGCGGTCACGCCAACTCACTGGGCAGCAGGAATTTATACAGCAGATGATTTCCCGGAGGATCAAAGGCTGCTCGCACGCACAGCGGACCAACTCACCGCCTCCTTTGCCGCGAACACAGTCAAGACCATCGCACTGACCGCTCCCTTCCGTGTGCCGAAGACCGACCTGTACTACCTTGTGTTTCTGATGCTTGCAACCACAATCGTTACCCTGAAGAGTGGGCAAGTCGCCCAAAGTACTGCGTTGAGGTACAGATTGCCGCCTGTGGCCGGGACCAGTGGTTCCGGGTACACAGACCTAACCCCAACAATTACGTTGGCGCAGCCTAATGTGTCCTATAGCCTGTACGCGGCAGTGAGCTGACACACCACCATGCGCCTCCAATTCGACGAAGAAGGCTTCAGTCACGACGGCCTGGACATTGCTGGTTGGTTCGATGAGGAGCTTGTCGGCGCCGTTTTTATCCTTCTAGGGGAGATCGCGGAGGCGGCGGCAATCACGGATGCACAGTCCGCCGGCATCCTCATGGATGTCACGCACGGTGAGTCCGCAGTCATCACCGACACCTTTGGTGCCTCAGTGATTCGGGCAGGCGTCGTCGTGGAGGCAAGCGGCATTGCTGACGCCCTTTCCGCTTCCGCCGCGTTTGCGGTGACCGTTGGGGAGAGCGCAGCAATTACTGACATGCAGACCTCACTCGCTGTGTTCACCGCCACCGTATCGGAGAGTGCGGCGATCACGGACGCGCAGGGCGCTGGGGTCGCGTTTGTTGTGCTCGTGGCGGAGAGCGCAGCGATCACGGACGCCCAGGGTTCCACAATCGTTTTTGTGCGGGGAGTGGAGGAGAGCGCAGCGATCACGGACGCCCAGGGTTCCACAATCGTTTTTGTGCGGGGAGTGGAGGAGAGCGCAGCGATCACGGACGCCCAGACCTCACTCGCTGTGTTCACGTCCATACTTGCGGAGAGCGCAGCAATCACGGACGCGCAGGGCGCTGGGGTCGCGTTTGTTGTGCTCGTGGCGGAGAGTGCGGCGATCACAGACGCACAGACCTCACTCGCTGTGTTCACGTCCATACTTGCGGAGAGCGCAGCGATCACGGACGCGCAGACATCGCTCGCTGTGTTTACCGCTGTGATGGCGGAGAGCGCAGCGATCACGGACGCACAGACCTCACTCGCTGTGTTTACCGCTGTGATGGCGGAGAGCGCGGCGATCACTTCCACCCAGGGCGCCTCGCGCACCCTGGTGGCCCTGGTCGCGGAGACGGTGCAAGGGACGGATCAAGTCAACGTAACGCGACTCTTTAGCGGATCCGTCGCCGAGACACTCACAATTGCGGACCTGCTGCGCCTGCTCGAACCCCTTGCCGTGTACGCCGTGCAAGGCGAGTCGCGCGTGGTGATGGTGGTTTCCGAGTCGCGCCTACTCACCGTGATTGACGAGCTGCGCGCGTTGGCGATCACGGTTGAGCAACGCAGCAACGATGTGAACTAAAGGAACGGAGGCAGGGATGACCACGACATTCACCGAAGGTGATAAGCCCACAATCGACAAGGACCCGAACGCCGTCCTTGACTACGTCTTCAACTGGTCCCTGTGGTTGAGTCCGATGGGGGACACCATCGCATCGAGCGAAGTCATCATCAATGATGGAGTCTCGGACACCTTGATCCTCGACAGTATCGACGACACGGCGACAACGGTCACTGCGTGGCTCAGTGGTGGTACGGTCGGGACGAAGGTGAAGGTGACGTGCAGGATCACAACCGCGAACACCCCACCCCGCATTGAGGACCGTTCGGTGTACATCAAAGTGAAGGAGCGGTGAGCCATGGCTCTGATTGTTGAAGACGGGACCGGATTGCCCAACGCGGAATCCTACGCCTCTGTGACGGAGGCGGACGCGTACTTCACAGCGCGGGGACAATTCGACGCTTGGGACGCAGCGGAGGACAAGGAGGTCGCGTTGCGCCTCGCGGCGGACCACCTAACACAAGCCTACCGCAACCGCTGGGCCGGGAGCCGCGCGACGGCGGTGCAGGCGATGGACTGGCCGCGCGTGAATGTGAAGATGGACGGGCCGAGCGGCGTGCGCGACTATCGCGTCATCCCACGCGAGCTCAAGTCGGCGCAGATTGAGCTCGCGCTGCGCGCGCTCGCGGGACCGCTGATTGCGGACCTGGGGGTGGAGGTGAAGCGGGAGACGGTCGACGTGATCACGGTCGAGTACGTTGAGGGCAGCGAGCGCCAGGCGCAATACTCCGCCGTCGACTGGTGGCTGGAGCCGCTGCTGGAGGGCGGCTCGGGGTCGAGCATGATAGCTGTGGCGAGAGCATGAACTTCTACACCCGTCTTCGCTCCACAGCTGCGAAGCTCATCCGCAGCAAGGGCCAACTCCTACGCGTGTACTACGGCGGCGTCTCCGGATATGGCGCAGGGACGAGCGACGCAGCCGGGTTGCCGCCTGTGCTCCTCTCGGGCGCTGTGTTCGATTACCCGACGAAGGATGTGGACGGGACGAAGATTCAGCGCGGCGACAAGCGCTTGCTGCTCGAAGCGGGGGACTCGATCGTGCCTCCCGGAACGAAGGATCGTGTCGAGATCGGGGGCACGATGCACGCTGTGCTCGATTGCAAGCCCGTCGCCCCGGGAGGGGTGGATGTCGTGTACGAGGTTCAAGTGCGAGCCGGAGGGTGAGGGCGATGGCTACGTGGTCGATCCCTGTGCACAAGTTGGCCGAGAAGACCGGCAGCAGCATTGCGAGGATCGTGCGCGGCGCGGTGCTTCAAATCTTCAACGACGTTGTGTTGCGCTCGCCTGTCGACACAGGTCGCTTCCGCGCCAACTGGAACGTCTCCTACAACTCCATAGACACACACACCTCCGCCAAGACGGACACCTCCGGGCAAGCGAAGCTGAACGACGTGAAGACGGCTGTGCTTGGGTTTCGGATCGGAGACAAAATTTATCTGTGCAACTCGCTGCCCTATGCGTTGCCGCTGGAGTACGGGGGCTATCCCAACCCGCCCAAGTTCGGCAGCAAGAAGCGCGGCGAGACGGCTGTGGCCGTGCATGTCGTCGGCGGGTACTCGCGGCAAGCCCCGAACGGCATGGTGCGGATCGCCGCACGGGAGTTTCAAGCAGCGGTGGAGGCGAGGCTGAAGTCATGAGCTATCAAACGATCCGCGACCTGCTCCGCGTTCAGCTCAACACCACGCCGGGCAACCTCCCGACAGCGTGGGAAAACGTCGCCTACACCCCCGTCGTCGGCGATCCATATCAGTCCGTGCACCTCCTTCCCGCGAGGACGGAGAACCCGACATTTGATCGACCGTTCCGGCGCGAGACGGGGCTCATGCAGGTGTCGTTGTTCTTTCCTGTGAACGCAGGCCCAGACCCTGCAGCCCTCCGAGCGCAGGCGATCGCGTCGATGTTTCCTCGGGGGTTGACGCTGGTGAATGGGACGCTGCGCGTGCTGATTGATGCTTCGCCTTTTATCGGGCCAGCGCGGAACGAAGGAGCTTGGTATTTTTTGCCTGTGTCGATTCCGTACACAGCGGACGTTTACAGTGACTGACCCACGCGGCGTGTGGGCGGTAGTTTTCGGGGCAACCCGCAACGTGAGAGTGAAGGAGAGATGTGATGACGATTGCTACTGGTGTTGAGAAGGTTGTGTCGATGAAGAAGGAGACGACGTGGAATGCGCTTCCCGGAGTGTCGGGTGCGCAGGTCATGCGCCGCGTCAAGTGCATGGCCTCGCTGAAGAAGGAAACGTATGAGTCCGCAGAGATGCGCTCAGATTACCAAGTCGCCGACTTCCGGCACGGGGTGCGCTCGGCGGTGGTGTCGCTTGAGGGCGAGATGTCGCCGGGGTCTTACCAGATGCCCTTTGCGGCGCTGCTGCGTCGCGCGTTCACATCGGGCGTCGCGCTTTCGGGCGTCTCCCTGACCATCGCAGGGTCTGGGCCCACGTACACGATCACCGGCACCGGATTCCTCACCGGCGCAGGGCTCAAGCAATATGACGTCATCCGCCTCAGCGTCGGCGCGCTGAACGCCGCGAACCTGCTCAAGAACTTCTTCATCCTGAGCTTGACCAATACGGTTCTGACTGTGATTCCGCTGAATGGGGTGGCGCCTGTGGCGGAGGGGCCTATCACCACGTGCACGCTCACCGTCGTCGGCAAGAAGTCGTGGGTGCCGCTGACGGGGCACACGGACGAGTCGTACTCGCTGGAGCAGTGGTGGCCGAGCGTGCCGGCGTCCGAGGTGTTCACAGGGCTGAAGATGCAGAAGATCGACGTGGGCCTGCCGGCGTCGGGGATGAGCAAGTTCAAGTGCGAGATGCTCGGCGCGAATATCGTCACCTCCACCTCGCAGTACTTCACCTCCCCCACCCCTGCGGGCACCTCCGGGGTCTTTGCGGCTGTAAACGGGGCCATCTCCGCCAACGGCGCAACGGTGGCGCTGATCACCGGGATCGAATTTTCAGGCTCCGGCAACATGACGGGTGAGCCTGTAGTCGGCAGCAACACCTACCCCGACATCTTCGAGGGACGAGTGCAGGTGAGCGGGCAGATGACTGTGCTGTTCGATGGGCCCACATACCGCGACCTCTTCATCAACGAGACTGAGGTGTCGATCGGCATCGCTCTCACCTCCAGCAACTCCGGGATCGCCGACTTCATGACCTTCGTCTGTCCTCGGGTGAAAGCGGGCGGGGCGGAGAAGGACGACGGGGAGAAGGCGTCGGTGCAGACGATCCCGTTCACCGCGCTGCTCGCGACCAGCGGCGGTAACGGCATCGCCAACGAGCAAACCACGCTCTCCATTCAAGACTCGCTGGCGGTTTGATCATGACGAACCTTTCAAAATTCAACACCGTCGAGCGCGCCAATGCAGGCGTCGAGGTCGAGCTGAAAAACCTCGCAACGGGGGGCGGGAGCGGCGCCTACATCACCCTCTTCGGCATGGACAGCGAGCGGTACGCAGAAGCGAAGGAGGAGCGTGCGCGTGACCTCCTTGCGCGTGCGGCCGCAGGCCTCACCACCACCTTCACCCGCGAGGAGCGCGCAACCTTCACCGCCAACACCCTCGCGCGGTGCACAAAGGGGTGGCGCGGGCTGGAGAGCGAGGGGGACGGGAAACCGCTTCAGTTCTCGGTCGAGGAAGCGGTTGAGCTTTATCTTCGCTACCCGGCGATCGCGGATCAGGTGAACGAGGAGATCGCGCGCAGAGCAAATTTTCTGAAGTCCTGACGCTACGGCTGCTCGACTATGCGCGCAATGAGGTGGAGCTAGCGCTGAAGCAAAGCGATGGCTCCACGCTCCGCCAACACCTCCAAGTCGGTGAGCGCGTATGGAAGCGTTGGGACGAGCGGCTGCACAGGGAGGTGCCGGAGGCGATGGCGCACTTGTGGCGATGGTTTCGGGAGTTGGCCATGGGACGGACGTTCACAGAGTACGGAGCACAAGCGTTGAGCCACGCGGAAATCGACGCGTGGGCGCGGCTGCGCCGAATCGAGCTGTCGTCGAAGGAGCTGGACGTGTTGCGGATGCTGGATGCTGTGATGCTGAACGTGTTGCGAGAGGACGGAAAGCATGGCTGATGTAACCACACTCGGCATTGCCGTCGATTCTTCCGGCGTCACCAAGGCCACCGAGGCGCTTGAGCGCATGGCAGGCGCTGCGGACAAGGGCGCCACAGCCGCGACCGGCGTCGATCATGCCGCGACGGGCATGGCAGGCGGGATGACCGGAGCCATCGTCAAAGGCAACATCCTCGCTGATGTGTTGATGGCGACGGCGCGGTTCGCCTTTGACGCCACGAAGCGCATGTTTGAGCTCGCCGTGGAGCTGGGTCGGTTTCAGGACATGGCGGAGATGACGCAAGCGGACCCGGCAGGGCTCGCGTCCATGCAGGTCGCGGCGGATGTCGCAGGCGTGAGCATGGAAACGGTCACCATGTCCATGAACCGTCTCAGCAACGTGCTGGCCGGCGTCGAGGACGACGGAAAGGCAGCGGGCAAGGCGCTTCAGGCCATCGGCATCGAGATCGAGGCGTTCAAGAAGTTGGGTCCAGACGAGCAGTACCGCAAGGTGGCGGTGGCGCTGGAGGGCTATGCAACTGGTCAAGGCAAGGTTGCCGTCACGCAGGCACTGATGGGACGCGGGTCGGGGCAGCAGTTGAGGTTGATGCACGAGTTGGCGACGGAGACGGAGCGCTCCACCATCGTCACCAAAGACATCATCAAGGAGATGGACGACTTCTCGGACGCCAATGCTCGCACAGCATCGCAGATGCGCCAGATGATCGGGGTGATGATGTCCGGTTCTGTGCCCGCGCTGAAGGCGTTGAAAGAAACGGCCATCGGCGCCGTGGAGTCATTGCTTAGTCTTGGCACAGAGGCAGGCCAGCTCGCGCTGCAAGGGGGCATAAAGGAATTCGCGGATGGTGCCGCCACATCGCTTGGATTCTTGGTGGACGTGATTGAGGGCCCGATCCGCCTGCTTCGAGTTCTCAGTTCCGTGGTCACAGGAATTACAGCTGCCGCGTTTGCAAAGAGCAACGCGGAAGCGAAGGGCATTCTTGCTGACATGGTGAAGACGACGGATGCCATCTTGATGGAGCTGTCCTTTGGGCAAAAGTTGGCGGAGCGCCTGGCAGCGGCTCGCGCCACGAAGCCCAAAGCGGTTGAGCCCGAGAAGCCGAAGCCAAAATTGGACTTCAACCCGAACGCAGAGGAGTCGGGCGCAAAGGCGAAGCAAGTCTACAACGAGCTCATGCTGTCGCTGCAAAAGAAGCTCGACCTGGAGCGCGAGGAGCTGGCGTTGGGGCGGAAGTTGACCGAGGAGGAGAAGCTGCACATCGAGGTGTTGGCGCAGGTGAAGCGCTCGAAGCAGGATATGTCCGCTGCGCAGATGAAAGACATCGACGGCATGCTGACCGCGATCGGCCTCGTCGCCAAAGACCTTGAGCTGCGGGAGAAGCGCGCAAAAGCGGATGCGGCGTACGCGGAGGAGCTGCGCGGGCTCGTGAACGTGGAGCTGCAACGGCGCGACGCCCTCATCACCGTTCGAGAACAAGAAGAGCAAGCGCTCGCCAATTACGGCAAGAGCGTGGTGGCGCTGCAAGACCTCCAAGTGGCGCGGATGCGAGATGCTGCGGCCACGCTGCGACAGGCCGCTGTGATGGCCGGTGAGTACAACCCGGAAGCAGCGACGCAGGTGCGGCTCTTGGGCGAGCAAGCGACGCAACTCGAAAAGGCAGCGCTGGCCCGCGAGCGCTTCGATCAGCGTGAGCGCGCGGATCGCGGCAGCATGGGCGTCGGTGCGCGGCGCGCAGTCGAAGAGTACCTCGACTCTGTGGCGGATGTGGCGCGGGCGACGCAGCAAGTGGTGGGCGGCGCGTTGCGGCAGACCGAGGACATGATGACCGATTTGTTCACGGGCAAGAAAGTCGATGTGCACGCCTTCATCGAAACCATAATCGCGGAGTTCACGCGCCTGGCGATCGTGCGGCCTCTCATGGCTTCGATTTTCGGCGGCGGTGGCGGCGGCGGGTTCGCTTCGCTGCTTGGGTTGTTTGGCGGCGGGGCGGGCATGGCGTCGACTGGCGCGGAGCTGTCGACGGCAGCGGGCATGGCCATCGGCACTTTCGCAGTCGGAGGTCGCCCCCCTGTGAATGAGCCGTCGTGGGTCGGGGAGCGGGGAGCGGAGCTGTTTGTTCCGGATCGCGCAGGCACCATCATCCCCAACAACAAGCTCAACGGCGGCGGGAAGCAGATCAACTTCTCCCCCACCACCATCGTCAACGTCGACTCCCGCGCCGACATTGCGCAGACGCGGCAGTTGATCGAGAGCGCGAGTGCGAAGACGTCAAAGGCGATGCTTGACGAGTTGAAAGCCCGGGGAGTGTTCTAGCCATGACCATCATCACACCATCCACATCGATCATCTGCGGGCGCTTCGGCTTCGGGCAGCATCGGAGCGACATGACGGAGGCGAGTGAGTCGACGGGGGCAACCGCGACTCGCATCCTCGGACCACCGCGGTGGCGACTTGCGATGGAGTCCCCTCGCCAGTTGAGTGTGGTGCAGTTGGGGATATGGCAGCCCATGTTGATGAAGCTGCGTGGCAACGTCAACCACCTCGCCATGTGGGATGTCGTGCAATTCGCGCCCCTCGGTACGATGCGGGGCACCATGACGATCAGTGGCACGCCCGCGGCGGGCCTAAACACCGTGACGATCACGGCGGGCGGAGGACAAGCGGGCACGACGCTGAAGGCGACAGATTGGTTGCAGTTCGGCTCGGGGTTGACATCGCAGCTCGTGAACCTTACCGCTGATGCCGTTGCGGATGGATCGGGTGTGATCGTGGTCACATTCGAGCCCCCACTGCGCATCGCACTCACCAATGGCAGTGCAGTCACATGGGATCGACCGGTGGCACATTACAAACTGGTCAACCCCGACTTCATGCTCAACTACGACCCGGGGTACTTGACTAAGGGTTCCGTTGCGCTCGACTTGATGGAGCAGTGGGGATGATTACACTTGACGCAGGCGAACTGACCCTTGTCAACTCTGGAGCCCGCGGGCTCGCCATGCTGGTTGAGTTGAACTTCCTCAGCGGCGTTCAGCGCTTCACAACGTGGCCGCACGACTTGCCGATCTCCGGGAACACCTGGATTGGACTCAAGGGCCTCGGCACCATCTCCCCACTGCGCGACAGTGAGGACACGAAGACGGACAAGCTCGTCCTGTCGTTGAGCATCGTCAATACCGCGATGCTTGCAGCGGCGGTGGGCAGCGCGAGCGAGTACCGGGGGCGAGTGGTCACGATTTCACTGCAGTTGATCGACGAGACCCTCAAGCCTGCAGGAACTGCAAAGCCCCTGTGGGCGGGCGAGATGGTTGGCATCAAAATCACTCGCAACTCCTCCAAGATGGCGGATGGAAACAACGGAGGCACAATCGACTTGGAGTGCGCTCGCTTCGGCACGACTCGATCCCGCAACGCGGAAGGCCTGCGATTGACGCACGCGCAACAGCAGGCGCGGTTCCCAGGGGACCTCGGGCTTGAGTACGTGCCGAAGTTGATCGAGCAACCTCAGGTGTGGTTGTCGAAGAAGTTTCAAACGATATGACGAGCAGCCTCGCGTCCAACCTCGACACCTACCTGCAGGAGCAGGAGGGGAGGGCGTTTGATTGGCCCACCTTCAACTGCTGCCACTTTGCGCAGGGGTGGGTGCAGCGCCAAGAGGGCCACGCCCTGAACCTCGTGCCAAGGGTGAAGGATAGGAAGTCGGCGCTGCGCATCATCCACGACCGCGGGGGCAGGGAGGCGGCGATATCGAAGGCGATAGGGCGTGAGCCGATCCCAGTCACCATGGCACGCCCTGGGGACCTGGTCCTGTTTCGCAGCGCCGACTCCGCGATGCTCGGCATTTGTTGTGGGCGTACGGGGGCGTGCATTGGGGAGGGGGTTGGGAATATCTTGCATATAGAGATGACGCAGGCCTGCGCAGCGTGGCCTGTTGGAGCGCACGTATGAAGTTGACTCGAATCCTGCAGGCACTACTGTTGTGGGCCATCGTCACGCCGGTTGACGCCGAACCCGCAACCATTGCGTACATCGTCTCCATCTACACCGCGTACCAGGTGGTCATCAACCTGGCACTCCTGGTGGTGTTGAATGTTTACAGCAGCACGACCGCGAGAAGAAAGGCACGACGCGCGGAGTCGGCAGCGCGCGCCGCCTACAACTCCTCCCTGCAGGATCGAAGCGTTACGGTGTTGCAGGCAATCCCGCCGCTGCGCCTGGTCTACGGACGTTGTGTCACGGGTGGTGATCCCGTTGCCATGTTCACCACGGACTCCACGCGCTACCACGACAACGGGACACCGTACACGAAACCCGACGCGCTCCGGCATGTTGTGATCGTGCTCGCTGCCCACCAAGTGCAGGCAATCGGGGAGGTGTTCATTGCGGGGATTCCCATAGGCCCGTTGGATGGCAACGGGTGGGTCACGACGGGCGCCTACATGAGCACAGGAGTGACTCGAAGTTTCGAGGTGACTATCGCGGCAGGGGGAAGTCACACGACACTTGGTGCTGCCGTTGCCACGGTGTTTTCCGCGTGGGACACGGTCGCGAGCACTTGGCAGACACCGGATCAGGGTGGTCCGAATATGGTCGCGGGATCGTACACGCTGACGGGTGGTGGGAGTCAGATCAACAACACAGGAGCGAACCCGATCTCCGTCACCTACACCTACCAGTACGGTGTGGCGCGGGTGAAGGTCGACAAGTTTCTGGGCACCGATACGCAGACCGTTGTCCCGTACCTCAACAGCGTTGCGCCTACGCAGTGGACAGCGAACCATCGCCTGCGTGGACTTGCGGGCATTGTCCTCACCCTCGACCTAGAAGAAGCAAGGTTTCAAGGCGGCATGCCACAGGTTGCGGCGGAGGTGCAGGGCAAACTTTTGTTTGACACGCGCAGCAGTACGACGGCATGGAGCGACAACAACGCGCTGTGTATCCGCGACTTCCTCACCTCCTGGCTTGGCATGAGTGTGCCGACCGCCTATGTCGACACTCCGCTCTGCAACGCCGCCGCCAACGCGTGCGATGTGGGAGTCAACGTGGTTGACTTTTCTCGCGTCAACAACTGGTTCCGCTTCGGCACCGAAGCGGACCTCGAAGGGTGGACGGTCGGGGGCGCAACCCTCGCTGTGACGGGTGGGAATGCGGTGGTGAATTCAAACAGCACGGACCCTGTGTTCATCCGCAACAACCTCAGCCCAACAGTTGCAGGCACGACGCACCGCGCGGTGCGTGCGCGCATCAAGCGCGTGGCGGGTGCGGCGTGGCAGGGTGTTTGCTTCTTCGACAACACGACGCATGGCTTCAGCGCGTCGTTTTACAAGCAGATCAATGAGCCCACCTACGATCCTGTGACGGGGTGGGCGGAGGTGTTGTGGGACATGACGACGCTCACCGTGGGCGGGGCGGATTGGACGACGAGCACGATCCGTCACATCCGCCTCGACCTCGGCAATGGAGCGAGCGACAACTTCCTCGTCGACTGGGTGACCGTGGGGCCCCTCACCTCCCCTATGTACACCCTCAATGGGGCCTTCACGACGGGGGATGGGAAGGAGGCGGTGCTGGAGCGGATGGCGGAGTCGATGATGGGCGCGGTAAGCTACGGCGCCGCCTGGCTCATCAACGCGGGGGCGTGGACGTCCCCGGTCATGGACCTCCTCGACGACGACTTGGACGGGCAGATTTCATTCCCGCAAACCAATACGCCGATGGACGAAGTGTTCAACGGTGTGCGCGGAACCTTCATCCCCTTCCTCACCCAGACCCCCATCGAGTTCGATTCCTACCAGAACACGTCCTACGTTACCGCGGACGGTGCCCCGTTGTGGACGGATGTGGAGCTGCCGTTCTGCAACAGTGGAGCGCGCGCAACAAACCTGGTGCGCATCAAGACGGAGGAGGAGCGGAACGGGCAGATCGTCCAGTACCCTGCGAAGTTGAAGGCGTTCCCGTTGCAGATCGGCGACCGCGTGCGCGTCAACAGCGCGGAGTATGGGCTCGTCTTGAAAACCTACCGCGTCACTGATCGACAGTTCGGCGTCACCAGTCCCGTCTTGTTGACGTTGCAGCATGACGTTGCCGCCTCCTACGACCTCATCAACGCCACCACCGCCGACGCCGCACCCGACACCGCGCTCCCTAACCCGTGGAAAGTTGCGATGCCCGCAGGCGTTGCAGCGGCCAGCGGCACAACGCACCTGCTGACGCAATCGGACGGCACAATTTTGACTCGGGTCCTCGTGACGTGGAACCCGACGACCGATGCCTACATCATGGACGGTCAGGGGAAGGTCCGCGTGCGGTATCGTAGGCAACTGATTGACGCCCCTGGTGTGTGGCGAACCCTAGACGTGCCTGGGGAACAATTGGCCGTCTACCTCACAGGCATGCTGGATGGGGAGGTGTTGACGATTGGTGTCCGATTCAGCAACAGCCTAAACGCCGAGAGCAATGAGGCCATCATCTTCCATGCAGTTGTTGGCAAGACGCAGGCGCCCGTCAACGTCGCAGGCCTAACCAGCACCATTGTGCAGGCCGGTGCGCGTATCAGCTGGAGTGACAACAACGAGGCAGACTATGAGAGCACGGAGCTCCGGTACGGAGCGTCGTGGGCAGCGGGCACTTTCCTGTTCCGGGGCAACGCGCGCAATTGGACGTGGTTGAGCCCGGCGCAGGGCACCTACACTGTGCGCGCGAAGCACTACGACACAACGGGCAACGAGTCCGCAACGGACCAGACAGTGAGCGTTGTGGTGGACGCGGCGGCG
>Ga0315284_10003114_pt1 | contig 23604 bp, 21 predicted proteins | sample YL17G09_16_MG_FD_203696 | JGI IMG/M metagenome (GOLD analysis project Ga0315284, IMG submission 203696) | Sediment microbial communities from Yellowstone Lake, YNP, Wyoming, USA - YL17G09_16 | ecosystem: Environmental > Aquatic > Freshwater > Lake > Sediment | place: USA: Wyoming | collected...
TCGTCCATTAAGTTTTGCTATATATACGTTCATTATTTGTAGCAAAACTTAATGGACGACGAAAATATCGATAAAAACGTAAATATATATATATAAATGCATACATTTACATATATATTAAGGGTGCCGCATATTTGGATGATTTTCTCTATATTTAGATAATGATGAATTTAATGATTTTCTTGCTACTCTAAATATACAATACTCGTATATTTTCGCAGGAATCTCACCTTTTTTTAATTTATTGGGTTTATCATTGTTTTTGCCGATGTAAAAAACTGCTTCATCATTTCGTTTACCCGTGTGGACAACACGATCATATACAACAATATCAAGTGTGTTTTTAATTTTCTTCGTATTGCGTAATACTTTATTATTTTGATATCTTCAATTGATAAATTTATCAATTAATAATTCATAACAATTCAGCAATGTTTTTCTATTCACAACAATACATCTATAAAAATTGTTAAATATTGGTTATGAACATATGCATAACCAATTATAATCAACAAATATAGGTATAAAAAATTGGTCAATTATTGATTATGCATATATTCATAACCAACAAATAAAATATATAATCATAATAAATATATGATGATTATTTATATATTCATCATATATTTTTCGTATTAAGTCGTTCATCATGAATCTTTTCAACATACCGTATCATTCGTGTTTCCGAAAAATTATTAATGAGATTGAATTTACAACCAGGACCCTCAATTTTTCTATGTAGTCGTAATTTATCACGAATTCTTGTCCATAAATTAATAGAATTTGGTGTATATTTAATCTTCTTAATAATTTCCATGTTAGGATAACGTTCTCGGAATTTAGATAACGCAGCGTTTAATGATTTTCTAGCAATTCTGATAACACCGTATCCATATACTTTGTTATATTTTTTGGTCTTTTTATCTCTCACTGGAATATCATTCGTTCGAATTATATATACGACAGATTCATCATTCATTTTACCAGTATGCACTACACGATCATTTACTGCAATATCAAGTGTTTTTTGAATTTTTGTAGTATGGTCCAACACGGTATTAGTCTTATTCATTAAATCGTGCAATTGTTGTCGTAACCCATCATTTTGCTGTGTTAAACCATCATTTTTATCTAATATTGATATGTTTTGTTGAGTTAATCCTTTATTACTGCGTAACATTTTTTTCATTGATATATTTAATTCATCGATCTTGTCATCTTTACCCTTAAGTAATCTATCTTTTAATTTAAGAATACGCATATTGGAAAATTCATTAATTATACGTGCAGCCATAATTCCAAATAATGGACTTGCCCAACTTGCAATAGTTGATACTAATAATGGATGACAATATGTTCCGCTTACATGGACCATTTTTCCACCACCATTTATAGTTTCAAATAAATCATCTACTGATATGTTTTCTATTTTTGCTACACAGTTACAAAATTCGTTAGCGGTGGCTGTCTTTTTCCAATCTGCGAATAATTTATGTTTTCCAATCTTTAATCCAATTGTTTGTATCATCTTAGAACAATTTACATGCAATGTTTTCATATTCACAATAATATCCAAATCCAGATATTTTGCAAGACTATATGTATCATCAATCTTTTTATAGCAAGTATCTGTTAGATCGGTGCCGTCTCCTATTTCATTGATACTCACTTTGCTATTTTTGATGATCTTTTCATTATTTGATAACTCTATAAAACAATCAATATTGATTATCGCGACCGATTATATTTTTTATTAAATCGATATTATTAATGGATAAATTTAACAATTAATAATTCATAACAATTCTGCAATATTTTCCGGTAATTCAATCATTTCATTTGATTTGGAACATCGGTTAATTTCATCTACAGCTAGCATTTCATTCATCATTGGCGTTACTGTGACAAATGTAATCGCCGATCCTTTTCTGCCGTATCTACCAGATCTACCTACTCGATGGATATATGTTGGTAAGTCTCGTGGCATATCAAAATTAATGACAACGTTGATCGATTGAATATCTATTCCTCTTGCCAATACATCGGTGGCAATCAATAATCTGAATTTATTATCCTTAAAATCTTTGTAGGTTTTAGTTCTTTCATCTGCTGATAGGTTAGCATGGAAAACAACGGATGGAATAGTAATAGTTTGGGAATCCAAAAATGATTTAATATCACTGGCAGTATCTATTCTATTAACAAATACTAATCCTTGTCCGATACGTAATTGTTTTAATAGATCACTCAAAATTTCCTTTTTTTCCGCATAGGTTTCTGCTTTCACATAGTATTGTCTAATCCCATCTAATGTGTAATCATCTGTATCTAATAAACAAATTAACGGATCTCCTATTTCTGGCGAATATTTTCGGAAATAAGTTGTCGTCAGTTTCAAGGTATCATATGTTACAGTCGCCGAAAAAAATACTCTTTGTGTATAGGATGGTAACTTTTCCATAATAGTTCCAATTTGGTCTACATCATCCATATTATGATTCTTGTTACGGGATCCACCTCGATAAGTTTTCGGGGTTACGATGATATCAAATTCATCTACACAAAATGCCTTTAAATATTTCAATGAAGGAATGATTCGTTTGTTAACCAAATAATCATAAAATTTTCCAATTGTACAGACAATGATTTGGGCATCTCGTAATTTTGCAGTTTCTTCTCGAATAGTCATGGGCCTTTCACCCAAGGATGTTGTCCCGACAGTTGATGACCGAAATGCACCATTACCAGTATTATTAAATCCACCCTGACCAGTATTATTAAATCCACCAGTCATCTTCTTTGCACCAATACATAATACGATGTTAGTATTCTCTGGCATTATCTCCACTACTTGGGCATAAATTTGGTTTGCAATTTGGTGAGTACTTGTCATAAATATATATTGTAGTGATCCACCTTTTTCATTTTTAATTTCTGGTTCAAAATTCCATAATAATCCCGTCAAAAATGCAAATGTTTTTCCGGTACCAGATTTGAATTGAATTAATCCATCTCGATTATTAATCAATTCCGGAATAGTAACTGTCTGTACAGGAGATGGTCTTTCAAATCCGCGTGCATATAATTTTTCAATCAGACCTAACCAATATGTGTGGCGTTTTTCGAGAAATAATGGAAAAAACTCATTTGATGGATAATCATTGGATAAACCAATGCACATATCCCGAATCGTATTTTGGTTCAGAGGATAGATAACATCAGTGTCGTTGGCTAAACATAAATGTAGCCCATTTGTTTCATCGTATTTGGGGATTATTTCATCAAATGATTTTAGTAATCCCAGTTTTTTGCGATTGATATTACAGGATAATCCTCCGATATTTACAGGGATCGTTTCCATGTGTTCTAAGTCAATGTGTGTTTCCATAATCGTGTATGTATTAATGAATATTACCTTTATATCAGACAATATTCAAAAGGATATTTTTTTTTCAATTTTTTTAATCAAAATTTGGCATATCGGCAATCACTGGAAACACCACATTGTTTGGCCCCGCCGAGACGTTCCGTTGGCAATAGATCTTTTTGGTCTAAAGGAACCTGCCAGACAGCACGATGATTATCTTTAGCTTGTAAACGAGTATCCACCGCAAAATTTTCAAAGATCTGGCATTGAGGATCAAATAATGGATATTCAAAATTTAAATCCCTAGTAGTCAACCCACGGATATCGTATGCTGGATATGTGAATCTACTGTATTCCGTTTCTAACCCATTTGGACAATCATTAAGTGCCCGTAATTGATATCCATCAATTGAATCTGGAACTTGTTGAACGTTGGATCTTGTATTGATTTTATTCACTCCACGTAAAACAGAATCGATATCGATTTGTTCTCCATTAGCAACTGCATCTTGGTATCCTGCTCTTGGACCGTATGGTGCAAAACATTTACCACAATTATTCGCATAATCTGGATCCAGCATATACATACCAGGTTCTACACTTCTATGTAATTCTTCCGCATATGCTTCATTATCATAACGCAAACGAGTATATTGACCAGACATGTGTAATATATTATATATAACATATTTTAATTGATCTATATTATTCATCTAATTTCAGCATAGCAATAGCTTCTTTGATTTCTTGCTGTTCTTGTCGTATCATAATAATATTCTCTTCAATACGTTGTTGTTGTATTTCTATTTCCATAATTAACCTTTTATTCTCCTGTTGGAGAATGATTATTTCGTTTATGTCCATTTATTATCTATGAATAAATTATTTCCATCCTATAGTTAATGATATGTCCGTTTTAATCCTACCTAACCAATTATTCGAACACAATTACCTTATCAAAAAATATCCATCACAGGTTATCATTTATGAACATCCCAAATTTTTTACATCTCATGAATACCATAAACAGAAATTAATGCTCCATCGTGCTACCATGAAATACTATGCTGATTATATTCATCAAACACATGGATCTAAAATTACCTATCTTGAATACCATCAAAAAATTAACTTTGATAAATATCAAAAAATATATACATATGATCCGGTTGATTATGAGATTTCTGATCAGTTTGCATCATATGAAAACTTCGAGGTATTCGATACAGATCTTTTTATCGAATCGATGTCTGAATTAGAATCATTTCACGAAACTCATCCGAATGCCAAACATAATACATTCTATATTTGGCAACGAACGCGTCTAAATATTCTGGTAAAAAATGATCGACCGATCGGTGGAAAATGGTCATTTGATAAACAGAATAGAATACCGTTTCCTAAATCTTATCAAGATACCTATGAAATTAAATTTCTTGATAACGATTATATCGAAGAAGCTAGGAAATATATCAACAAACATTTTCATGATAATTTCGGTGATGATACATTTTATTTACCAATTGAATACCCAAGTGTGAAAAAACATTTCAATCTATTTTTAAAACATAGATTGGGTTGTTTTGGTACTTACGAAGATGGTATCAGTAAAAACGTATTCCTTGGATGCCATAGTTTATTATCCCCATATTTAAATATCGGATATCTGACTCCCAAATACGTAATTTCCAAGGCATTACAATACTACCAAAAATATAATATCCACATTAATGAAATAGAGGCTTTTATTCGACAAATTATTGGATGGAGAAGTTATGTTCGATATATTTATATATTCCGTCGAGATAACTTATTAACTAACCACTTTAATCATACACATAAATTATCAAAAAAATGGTATTCCAAGATCGGCATCCCACCAATTGATCATGTGATTGATAAAGTTAAAAAATACGCATATGCTCACCATATCGAACGTCTTATGATTGTGGGTAATTTTATGTTATTAAATCGAATAAGACCATCACATGTTATCAATTGGTATTACAAATTTATTGATGCATACGAATGGGTCATGGAACCAAACGTATATGGGATGTCACAATATGCTACAAACTTGATGATGACCAGACCATATTTCAGTTCGAGCAACTATATTTTCAAAATGAGTGATTTTGATAAAAAAATATCTGCAAAAATCATACTTCCGTCCGGTACATATGAATGGTATGAAATTTGGGACGCTTTGTATTACCATTTTGTAAATGATAATCAAATAGAATTCATTAAAAATTATGCAGTTGCTAATGCTGTTAGAAATTTTAATAAAAAACCTGATAAAAAAAATATCATCAAGATTGCAAAGGAATATTTACAGCATTATTAGATACTAGCAAAACCAAGATATGCGTGTATATTATATTGGGCGATATGATATCCACAATAACTTTTTAAGGGAATCGCAGTTTCTTTAGAAATATCAATATGATTAACCATATTATGGTGTTTCGTTGTAACGGTTGATTTTATTTCATTTCTATATAAATAGGGCCCACTAAACCTACACCTATTACCTTTTGTTATATACTCATCTACATTAATAATATTTTCGCACATACATGTCATACTAATTTTCATATGTTCAGTAAGATTTGGTGCAATCACAAATGTATTAAGATTATGTATACGTTTTGTATATAATTCTCTTTCATTTTTTGGTGTATATTTAATCATCGGCTTAGCTATCATTTTTAGAAGTCCTTCATGATTTGAATATTTGCCAATTGGAATATATTTTTTTTTCTTAAAATCGGCATAAATCGGCATGCCATAGTTTATACATACAATCGCTATTTTTTTAGCAAAATAAATCACTTGAATGGGAACTACATCAACCGAAATATTTGTTGGATTATTCATTATAACCTCCATATATTCTACATATTTTTCGAGATTCATATACAAAAATTGTCCAGGTTTCGCCATCAAACTTACAAACTCATTTCGTTGTCTGGCTTGATATAGATCAAAACCATATATAATATCGTTAATCAAACCATAATGTTTCATTAATTCAATAATATCTGCTGGTAGACGACTGTAATTCGCATTATTTACCAATGCCAATATAATTTTCTCAAATTGCTCGAACGTGATGTCAGTTAACATAATTTTCTCAGATGAATCATGTTGATGAAACAAATTAATCGGGCAATATTGGTATTTGTGGATGATATCTACTGGAATTTGGATCGTTCTAGGATCATTGGAGAAATGGATGGTGATATTCATTTGAATACTTTTATTGATGGATTAATTAATATATCAATAAAAAATTATTCAATTTTTTTATTCGTAGCGATATTTTTCTGGAATCGTATCAGACCATGTGGTTTGTTTAGTAGTACGATCATATTTTTGATAAATAGTTCCAATAGTGGTATCATTTCGTTGTGTCGAGTATGCATCCATCCAAAATGCTAATTTATGATGACCATTGATATGAGCCATTTGTTTTGCATAGAGACTCGGTTGACATGCCCCTTTTAAAACGAGCATTTTTGCCATATCTTCTTTGCCATTCTCTAATGCGACATCCAAATAATAGCCACATAGTGGAAGCCTTTTATCACGAAAGATTTTTTCCATTTGACTAACATTATTTTCCTCAAATAATGCATCAATGGTTTTTCGATTTGAATAGGTAGTGTCGTGACTCATTTGATAGTTACCTTGTAGGAAATATATTTCGTGTAAGGTAATTATTATTTCAATTTTTTCTAGCATCCAATACAGAATCTAATTGCACAGTGATCGGAGGGTTCTGTTTCATTGGGCAAATACGTAAATTCTATATTAGGCATTACAACAATCACCATATCTCGGACCACAATATGATCAAATGTATTATGTTCGGTTATCCCGCACCACGAGATGCCACCAGAATGACATGTCATATTACACGCTTCGAATAATTTTCTAATTTCGGCATTTTCTGCCATAGGATCATTAAAATCACCACAAATAAGAGATGGAATACTAGGTAATTTTTTTAGACATGATTTAATTTGACATACTCTATCCGCGACACCCGATATTTTCCCAGCACGTAGATGAATGTTTGCTAACCAAAATGTAAAATCATCATATACCAATGTTATAAAAATGCCATATGATCCAAGTTCATGTGATACCATTTTGAATTTATTCTTTCGCCAAAAAGTCATATTACCAATAATATTCTTTCTTTTTTTATTAATCACATGATGGATACATTCATATTCTGGATAATGTGCAATAAAATCAGTAGGTATTTTAGAAATTTCGACTTCTTGTAAACAGATAATATCTGCATCATAATCGTCTATTTTTTGTAGAATAAGTTTGAGACGATAATCCCAGGACAAAATATGTGGATCTGTGACATAGGGAAATTTATCTGGCGATGTATAGACATCTGCCATAATGTTATACGAAATAATCTTGATGTGTTCCATGTTTGATACGAATTAATATGGATTAAGTGTTTTTGTAAAAAAAATTCAATTTTTTATGTTCGCTCATCAAAATATATCAACAAGATATATATTGATATAGATAATGGAACTAGCAATGATAGCTGGGATCGGATTAGTGGGATATTATTTCAATCAAAATGATGATGGAAATGATCATCCACGAAAAAGGGTTAAAATATTGTCCAATAATATTCCCAATGGGTTTGATGTTTATAACCAGAACAGATTGAGTTTATCTGAAGAAAAAGAACGTGATCTGGCAGAAATGATGTATGAAAAGAGTCAATATCCAAAAGAGACGAACATTATCCCGAATTATTATAACCAGTTTGGACCAATGTTAATCAAATCGAATTTTAATAATTCTAAATATAGTAAAATCTCACAATTGTATGATGTGGATGAAGACTTGGATGATATCTATGCCGATGTTCGAACAGGTGAAAACTATAAACTTCCAAATGATATTTATAAACCTCAGTATTATGATAGAGACACTATGCTGTTGAGTGACAAATATGACGAATATAAATCCAGACAACGAAACTCGCCTCTAATCATTCCTGGTGTAGGCAAAGTTGCAAAACGAACCTATGTCGATAAAAATACTCAAATGCCTGTTAATCGTCAAACCAAACGAATCACTGGAGCTGACACGTTCACCGTAGAAGGATTTGCCCCAGTTAAAAAAGACTCGTTAAGATATCTCGATCCAGATAACGATAGTCAAGACCTATTGGCAGTGAGTGAATCATTAACTGATAATGCAAATTCTATGAGAGCTATCTTAGCAGGCAATCCAAATTGGGACGAAAATTGGAAAATCCCATCACCAGAACAAGATTTCCGTACCAAAAGATTGATTGGAGTCACACCCAATTACCAATCCAATTTAGTGGATGATGAAACCGCTCGTTATCCAAATCCATCTGATTGTGGTGACAGAGATTGTAATGCTGGTTTGCGACGATCTGATAAAACAAGACAATTTCCTGTATTCCGGGACGATCATGAGGAACCTACGGAATTTTCTGATTATCCATCATTTCTCGTACAGTTCGATGACCAACGATTTGATAATCGAGGATTACCCAGTGCACCGAATGATGTCTATAAATCAAATAATAAATCAACTTTAGCTGGTTTAGAACGCCAATTATCCTATCAAGGAGGTTGGGCACAATATGATAATGCTGGGGCCATGTCATATGGAGTTGTTCCAGAAGACCAGTTAACACATGATAATATGATGCCATATTTTAGTTTCAAAACTGGTTATGGAACAAATGATTTGTTGGATAAAACTGGTATGAATGAAAAACGGGAGTTATTTACTGGAAATCTTACAGATACTTGGCATAAGAAGAAAGAAATCCCACGAATGTTTACACCAGTGGGTGATTTATCATATGTGTATGGAACTCCGATCCGTCCGGAAGGAGAAGAATCAAGGTATCCAACTGGTAGATTTTTTCAGAATGAATTATTGGCAGATCCATTAAGAGTGACACCAGGTCTTAACTTGAATTATGATGAAATTGGTACCCAAGGTTATTTCGACATGGTACGGGCCTTACCGAAGACTGTAGATGAACTCAGAACATCGGATAATCCAAAGATCACCTACGAAGGACGAATCATTGATGGTATGAAAGGTGAAGCTCGATCAGTGCAAGCACCTGTTATTTCCTATCGACCAGATGGTTTCAAAGTTACCACCGAAGCGGATCTGTTACCAACATCTGATTTGAATAAAGGACCAAAAACACGGGATAATTATATCATGAAAGAGCAAAGTCGACCGGAACAACAGATAGAATATACAGGTGGTGCATACAGTTCATCAGAATCGGTAGGACAGAACGTGCCAGAATCTATGAGACCAAAAGTAAAATATTCGGCCAAACCTATTTTTACCCTTCCTAAACCTTTACAAAAATTCGCCAGAACAGAAACTCAATTTAATCCTAATCTTAATTCTTATGAAAACCAGGCTACTATACGATCCACTACTGGACAAACTGAACATTTCGGTCCAGTGACGAATACCAGTGGAATGACAACGTATGCCAACCAACAAGACGTCGCGAGATCTACCATCAAAGAAACAACTGCATCCGAACCACAAAAATTTACTTTTGTTGGTCCGAATACGATGCGTGGAACAGTTCATAATATGGATATTGCTAATCCGACTATCAAGGAAACTACGATAGAAAATAAATTGAATCCATATGCAGTCAGTTTAAACACGATGCAACGTGTCTATGTGAGTGACGTGATGAAACCTACCATCAAAGAAACTACGGAACAAGCTATCGTTCCAAGTAACATTGCATCAGACAATCATAATATCTATGCTAATTGGTCTGATAACCAGAAAATTACTATGAAACAAACTACAGTAGAAATTCCGAGAAATACTGAAGTATTTGCCATAGGACAATCCCAACGAACTCCCAACTACCAAGATCTAGCTAGAAATACCATCAAAGAAACAACGGTTGCCATTCCCCAACAAACAGTCGTCACTCCAGTCAATCAACAACAACGTGCACCTAATTGTCAGGATCTAGCGAAAACTACTCTTAAAGAGAGTACCGTGCAAATTCCATATCAAACCATGGTAACACCTGTTGGACAATCACAAAGAACACCTAATTATCAGGATGTAACTAGAACTACTCTTAAAGAAAGCACCGTACAAATTCCATACCAGACTATGGTTACTCCAGTTGGCCAATCCCAACGAACGCCGAATTACCAAGACCTGGCAAGAACCACCATGAAAGAAAGCACGGTGGAAATACCATACCAAACTATGGTCACTCCGGTTGGCCAATCACAAAGAACACCGAATTATCAGGATATGGCTAGAACTACTGTGAAAGAAAGTACTGTTCAAATACCATACCAAACTGTAGTGACTGCGGTAGGACAATCACAACGAGCACCTGATTACCAAGATACTGCACGAACAACTCTCAAGGAGGAAACCGTGCAAATACCACATAATACCTTTGCAGTAGGTGTCAACCAATCTCAACGAGCACCTAACTATCAGGATTTGGCTAGAACCACCATAAAAGAAGAAACTGTTCAAATTCCACATAATACTAATTTAACTGCTGTCAACCAAGCGCAACGGGCACCTAACTATCAAGATGAGGCCAAGATCACCAATCGTCAGTTTACTGTTCAAGAATCCTTTGTGCAGGGACCACATGGAGATAATCGACCGAAATCTTATGCAGATGCCTACAATGCCCAAATGGATGATCGGAAAGAAATGTTACAAATATATTACCCACCAACTACTTGTAATACAAACCTCGGTCCAGATAAAGAACGAATGAACATCTATGTTAGAAATGACGATACATTAAATAATACGGTTAATATGGGTTACAGTATAAATAACCAACAAGATAGACCACAAATACAAGGGTCTATAAATGCACCAAAATTGAATGTCCCTCGGGAACTATATATCAATCCTAAAATATTAGAACAATTAGATTCCAATCCGTATAACATTCCATATTTTGGACAAATATATGATTGAATTAATATTTATTAATTCAATCATTTTTTTAATGCTAATTCCTGTTTTCGTTTCTCTCTAAAATATTTTACTAGTTCTTTCCGAATGGCCACAGGATCAAGATCAATAATCTTAACTTTATTAAGAAATTTTTCCAAGATTAATTGAATGAAAATATATGATGCGATAATATGTTGCAGATTTTTCGCACCAGTGATAATGATAGATCCAGTTTGGAATACAAAAATAGATGGCCGTTTGATATTATCTGGAATAAGACTTGTTCCAGTGGCGATATCTTTATATTTGATGTTGACACAGGAATGTGTGCTATTTGGGGAATATTTATGTTCTACATATCCAATTTCTTTGTCCTTGGTATACTTGCCATAATACTTTGTTAATAATTTGGATAATTTCTTCCGATCAATTTTGTATGGCATATTGAAATTAGAATTGATCATACGAATCTTGATATCAAATAATCCGATTTTGGCAGGACTTTCAATATAATTGATATGTTTCCTAATCTTTCCATGTCTGTTGTAAATATCCTTTCCCTTGGTCAAAATGTTGATCAATGTATGGGCCACATTATTGAAATCATCCATATCTTTACATCCAGTCATCTGTAATGAACCATTCTTAAACACCTTGATGTTGATGTAATTTCTAGCTCGATTATTTTTCGGTTTCATAAGAATAGTCACTTGGTTATAAAATGCTTTTTTACTAGTTTTTTTCTTAGGTGGAATCGTGATAATTGTCCGATTAGTTGCCGTATCATTTCTATTACCGTATTTTACACTAACAATTTCTCCATCTATCAAATCAACATTTTTGGAAAAAACATCAACATTTATTAAAGTATGCAACTTGCAATCCAGTGTAATCGTCGAAATGATAATGTTATGGTCGCTCAAAAATTGTTTAGCGTCATTATATGTATTATACATTTCTTGACTCGCGTTGTCCGTATTACAGGATATCTTTTGAGGTTCCGGATTATTATTTTCTGTTTGACGTTTGTTATCCGTATTAATAATATTGAATATTTTGTCTACATTAATTGTTTCTGTCTTTTCTGGAATAGATTTTTTTTTGGATGTTTTTGATCCGGCATTCCTTGTAATAAGTTGTTTTTTTCGTGCACTAGTCATCAATATTCTTTTATATTATGATATGTATTGTATGATATGATTATTTGTTTAAATCATTTTTTTATCAATTTTTTAGAATGAGTATCCATATATTTCGTATATCAAACTATTCAAAATGATGAATTAATTTAGGGAAAATCTTTACTATAATTATAATCATGGACGCCACAGAATTATCCGAAAATACTGAAGAATTATATTTATTCACGAGTGATGCTAGGGAGAGTCAGATACATGCACCATTACATATGGATGATGTAAAAACGAAGTTATCCGAAGTCATGGCAAATACACAATCGATGCGTCAAACAATGGCCGGTGGTGCGGAGGAATCTGATTTTGATCTTTCCATATCATCTGACAAAGATGATTCATCTAGTGGATCTGATGAATCATCTGATTATGATATTGTTACGATAGGAACTATCAAATCTGATAGCGAGTCTGTATCGAACCATGCAAAGAAGAGTGATAGTTCAGTTTCATCTGTATCGAACCATGCAAAGAAGAGTGATAGTTCAGTTTCTTCTGTATCAAATGCACGAGTGACAAATACGAATCAAATTAAATCACCATCATCCAGTTCACATGCAAAGAAGAGTGATAGTTCGGTTTCCTCTGTATCAAATGCGCGAGTGACAAATACGAATCATCTTAAATCGCCATCATCCAGTGCGCATACGAAAAAACCTGTTAGTAAAAAAACTACTACTGAAAATTCATCAACGACACTATCTGAGATTTCTGATGATTCAGTTTCATCAGTGTCATATGGCCAACAAGGTGGTGTGAAGAAAACACGAAAAAGTAGTGCAAAGACACGAACCAGCAAACATAAAAAAACTGTCAATGTTGAGATCGAAAAGCATTCTATTAATAAAACTAAAATGGATGGAGAATACTTGGCAAGTGAATCGTTATTTACGGAATAAAATAGTTTATTTTATATATATATAAAATTTGGTGTATATATATAATACAATGATCATAATTTCTTGGGATGTAGGTGTTATCCATCTAGCGTATTGTATCATGGAAGATAAATATGATGAAAAAACTGGGAAACATGATATTTCTATTCTAGATTGGGATGAAATAAATCTATTAGAGGATGAACGATTAAATTTACAATGTTGTGGATTAAAAAAAGCTAAAAAAGGTGATATTGAAGAAGAATGTGGGAAAAAAGCTAGTCATTCTTTGCATCTTGCTTCTGGTAAGATCATTGGATTTTGTCGAACACATCTTTCACAAAATACCAACCATTGGAGTGAAAAAAAACTCAAACAAAAGTTTCAAGAACATACGGGCAATACCTGTGAATACACTATGCGATCTGAAAAGTTGTGTGGAAAAAAAGCGAATTATGTCTTCTCCATGGGAAACAATAAGACGCATTTTTGTACAGCGCATTATAAAATGGAATTGAAAAAAAAACTAAAGGAATATTCACCACAACCAATCAAAAATACGATTGTTAAAAAATATCCGACATCAACATTGCAACTTAATCTAGTGACTCGATTGGATGAGCTAATGGAGCATTTTGTAAAACTAGGTATTCGAGGGGTTATCATTGAAAATCAACCTGCTCAAAAAAATCCAAAAATGAAATCTATTGCGAACACATTATTTGATTTTTTTATGATTCGTGGACAAGTAGATCATGTCTATGGTGTGTCATTAGAGTATGTAAAAATGGTCTGTCCAAGTAACAAATTACGTGTCAATGAAAATAATACATTAGAAGTATTCAAAGCTAATAAAAATGAACGAAAAAAATACAAACTAACTAAGGAACTCGGTATGCAATATACGAAGCAATTACTTAAATCTGATCCATTTTATTTGGACTATTTGGATATGTACAAAAAAAAGGACGATTTATGTGATGCTTACTTACAGGGTCGATATTATCTAGAATACCGAGAGGATAAGTGTTATTTACTCACCAAAAAGATTGACCCAACGATATGTTCTGCCAAAAAAATGGTCATTAAGAATAAAAATACAAAAAAAAAATCTAAGGCAAAGTGTGCAAATATCATTTCTATTTAATATATTTCAATTTTTATTGAAATATATTAATCATCATTGTCGCCAATTTTCATCGATGCCATGATCGAATTATTCTTTTTCATGGGTGTTTTTCGACGCAACACATATTTTTTTTCGTCATTCAGTTCGTTATCAGTATTACGTTCTTCTATGATCGAATTAATCGGCCTCAATGGAGGAACATACATAATGTATTCTTTGTTCATCATAAGAAATGTTTTCCGGAATTGCTCAATGGTTTTTGTACCACCAAAATTTACTAAAATTTCTCGTAACGGAGCTTCGTGCAATTCTAATGTCGCAGTAATATCCATACCCGTCATTTCTCTATACATTTTGTAGATCAGTGTTTTTCGTTGATGTACCCTGGAATCTTTAATATAATAGAGATTATGTGCTGCTGCACAATTCGGACTACAAAAACATGCCAAGACATGGTAGGTTCCATTATGATAATTGTCTGGTAAATAAAATGGTGGATTATCAAATGGATGCCCATCCCATAAACACCAAACATTATTTTTTTTGGTAGCAATTTTTTTGTTAGTTTCTAATGAAACCATATTTATTTTCACAAAATGCATTTTATTATTATCATCCTTTTTGTCCAAATCACCTTGTTGCAATAATTTATTTTTCAATACCGCGATAGCTTTTTCATGTTTAACACATTTTTTACAAATGCTATCTTGTGGGATATCATTTCTGAAAATTCCATCTGAGGATTCTTCATTTAATCCATCATCGGGCGGTTGTACTACACGTTGCTTCGAATTAAATTTGCCATCAAATTTCTTCAATTTTTCTGGATCAATATTCATCCGTAAGATAACTGCAGATCCCTCTGATTTTGGCGTACTTTTATCATTTTCAGCTTGTTGAAGCTCATCATCAGTAACTATTTTTTTTGGACGTCTTCCCCGTTTCTTAGGAACCGCATTCGTTTTTGGTGTTTTACTCATGCTAGACGTATACATATTATCATATAATTTATCATTGCCATTATTTTTATCAATTTTTTTACTCATGGCGTAATAAAGTACCTACTAGATATTGTCTAAACTTTAAATCAGAGTTTGACTACATTTTTCTTATTGCGACTGATGGTGGATAATCCATCAGATAATGAATTATTTTTTTTCGGCATAGTATTTCTGGTAATACTTTGCATTGGTTTAGACTTTTTTTTAGTTTGTGATGATGAAATAATATCACTCACATCAACTGAAGTTTCATCCAATGTATCAACTAAATCATATAATTCAGCAGAATTTAATTTTTTTGATGTTGTTTCGTCACTTTCAAAGATACTCGATTCCTCAAATTTTTGCGAGAATTCTTGGATTTGCGGAGGTTTCTTTCCACCAGATAATACTTGGTTTATTGGAACAAATGGTGTACCTGGTTTAAATTGCTGTTGTTGAGGATTATTTTGTGATTGTAATGGTTGATCCATTTGGGAACGCTTGGCTGGGTCAGTTTGAGAACGTTTCACTTGTTCTAATTGGGAACGATACATGTCATCTTGCAATTTTAATTGTGCCTCATAACGGTTATTTTTCTCAAGTAACTCATCGCGTTCCTGTTTTAACTTCATTTCTAGTAACTTTTTATCTGTTGCAGACATGGTATCTGTTTTTGGAGGTCCTTCTGTCGTTTCATTTGGCTTCTTATTTTTATTCAACTCGCGAATTTTAGCTAACATATCTGCATTATTAGATGGTTTGACATCAGCAACCTTAGGTTCTGTATCATTACCTTTTGTAAAGTTCTTGATTAATTGGTTCAAAATATTTGGATTATTCTTTACAATATCATTAATACCACCTGGACCGAATAATGTTTGGCTCAAATGAAATGTTACCCCACTCATTATGATCATAAATAATAATCTTATTTCCGGCGCCATCTTACCACCTTTATCTTTGTATTTTTCATACAATTCTTCTAAAACTTCCGTATAATCGTCCATGTCAGTAGCAATTTGTTTTGACCAATCTGTCAATTTCACATCAAATGGATCATATCGAGTATTCATATATTCTATCCCACAGACAACGTTTTGCAAAATCTGTTTATAGAATTTCACTTGAATATATTTATTCCGACGATCCTTCAATGATTTTTTGACTTCTTCCATTAAATCTGGATCATCATTTGCGGTATATCGTCTATCTAAGACAGCTCCTTTTTTTTCCATATCTTCTAAATCAGCAGCCAATTCTCTGGCTCTAGCTCGACGTTCTTCTGGAGTCTCTATCTTTACTGGCTCTTCTGGGATTTCTGATTTGGTCTCATTTTTAGGTTTCGCCTCTGTCTTGGGTTTGGCTTCTGTCTTGGGTTTAGCCTCTGTCCTCGGTTTAGCTTCTGTTTTAGGTCTCATTTCTGATTTGGCTGGAAATTTTTTAACATATGGACTTTTCGCAGACGTACTAGCAGAACCATCTTCTTCTGAACTATTAAATTCTGATACAGAACTACTATTTTTTGATGTACTTGATGATTGTTTGGTAGAAGTTGTTGCTACTGGATGGTCTGTTTTTTTACTAGTAGACTTTGTATCAGACATACCAACGCGGCTATCCAAATTAGGCGATTTTCGATTATCCATTTTTTTTTGGATATCTTGATCCCATTCGCCACGCATCTGATCATTGAATTTATCCTCGGCCATAAAGTAATCATATAAATAATCTGTTTTATCGGTGACCAATTTTTTGTTATGATGTTTACTTTTCCCGGACATAATAGTATATGTATTAATCTTAGAAAGTTATATATCATATATTACGCATTTGATTATCAATGTATATTTCATTGTTAATGTCTTCTACAAATGATACCATTTGTGAATTTTATCATGAATAGCCCCACAAATGAATCAAATTGTTGGAGATTTTCAAAATTGATTTTTTGACAGAGAATTACAAGATTGATTTTTGGTAGAGAATTACAAGATTGATTATATAGAGAACATAGATGTAAGTTAATGATAAGTGGTATAAATATTTATCATTTCTAAAAGGTTGATTTAAATATACAATTATATATACCAGATATATAATTACAGATGCAAAAAAAGCCAATGGAGTATAAGGATATCGATAATTTAATTTTAGACAATAATGAAACGAAAGTTTCATTGAGATTAATGATTGAATGGCTAACGAAGAATGAAGGGAACCGAACAACAATAACTAAATTTGACCCAATCGGGAATATATTTAGAAGTTTAAAAATAGAAATAAATGACAGCAATAATATATCATTTGTTTTTAGATCAAATAAAATAGGAGAGATTTATTACATAGTTGCTGATGGGAATACAAAATTCAATGATGAATATATAATAGACACATTTATGTTTTCACAATATATATCTATCAATTCTCACATTACAGGAGAGCAAAATATGTGGTTTGGTTCAGATAATGAAAATGACAGAAAAGTGTCTATAGACGAAATTTTAGGTTACTATTTTTTAATCTAAAATTAATATATCTTCAAAAAAGTTTCCTAGAAGGAATGATTGTAATCGAATGTTTTTTAGATTTAGAAGAAACAAAAGTGACAGATGATAATGTAATCAAATTGGTAAACGTTCGTAATTTAGGTTTATAGAATACAAAATTGACAAATAAATGCATTAATGATTTGACAGAGTATTTTGATAGAGATCGCCAAAAAAATCCCAATTAATAAATTCATCTTATGCATCGCATTCCGCTATATATGAAAATGTACGCATTTTCATATATATTTCCAAAACATTATTTCATAATAAATTTCTGTTTTATTAATAACTATATAATGTTTTCAAGTTTGACGGAAGCATGGGGGCATGATCCTGTTAAAGATATTACTGACAAAATCAGGAACCCACCTAACAAAGAGTCAATTCCGAAACAGACTAGTATTTATAACTTTCGTAACAAGGTTCAGTCATCAAGTGATAACTCATTGTCTGTTTCTGATAACATCAATTTTAGTACAGATACCAATAATGATTTTTCTTTAACATCAGCTTTTCGAGAAACAGATTCCCATCCCAGTATTCTTAAATGTTCCAAAAATGATAATAATCCAGAACATATTGATGTGCATCTAAAAAATTGTAATTATTGTTACGCAAAAATGAAGAAAATTATTGATAGAAAGGTACAACAAAAGTTACGTGAATCCACATCACTCAACGTAAATCCTGGAATAACCGATTCATGGAAAGATACATTAATCATCGTAGCAGGTGCAGTGATTGTAATATTCATATTATTTCTAATTTCAAGAAATTTCGATAAGTAGCTTAAAAATCTATGTCCCGACGCCAATCAATAAAAATTACATTAGGTTCATGATAGGATGCTTTAATATATTTATTTGATTTGCATAATTTCCCAATAATGTATGTTGCGCATGATGATACATTGATTAATGGATAATCACTTCCAAATAAAAAATCCGGGACAATAAATATACAAATCAATTCTCCGGCATCTGCTGTTAACTTGATCTTATTGACACATCTAGTATAGATCTGTTCATAGGTAGTTTTTTTAAGATTACTTAGTTGGTCATGTCGTTTGTAAAGATCATGTTTATTTAGATCCATTTATATATTATTAAGAAAATAGAATTAACCACAATGAGAGCGTTTTAAAATATATCATATAAATCTCCCATATATCAATTGATATATGGAAGAAACAACAGCTACCGTTGTAAAAGAACCAGATGTGAATGACATAGAAATTATTCTCCCAATTGTAGATCCATATACTGGATATTTGCATCTAGTATTAAGTGGTGGTAGCACTAAAGGAATTGCTCACATTGGGGCTGTACAAAGGTTAATTGATTTAAATTTACTTAATTTATCTAAACTAAAATCCATTACTGGATCATCTGTTGGATCTATTATTGGATGTTTGTTTGCAATTGGATTTACACCCAGTGAAGTATGGGAATTTATCTTCAAAATAGACTTGAAAAAAATAGTCGAACCGAATATCCTATTATTCATCACTAAATGTGGAGTAGATACTGGGAAAATTATGTTTAACTTAATAGAAGAAATACTAACAAAAAAGACTGGTATCAAGCACATTAATTTCAAACAACTATATGTACTAACTGGAATTACACTCACTGCAGTGGGTACTTGTTTGACCGATCGAAAAGCTGTCTATTATAACCATATTAATACGCCGACATTCAAAGTATCTATGGCTATTAGAATCTCCATGGGAATACCATGTTTCTTTGTTCCAATTGATATTGATGGGAAGAAATATATCGATGGATGTATATTGAATAATTACCCGATGAATATCTATGATTCCAAAAATATAGATTTGTTTCCAAATTCTGGTGCAAGTGAAGGTGAATTAGAAAGAACTATTGGAATCCTAATCCGTATCGATTACAATACATCCTATACATGTCCAGAAGAATATTTGCGTGCTTTGATGCATCTATTCATGTTCCAATATTATATCCATGAAGAAAAAACATATCTAGAAAATACTATTCGAGTCAATAAAAATTTAGATAATCTATCACCAGTTTCTTTTGATTTATCTGATGAAATGAAACAAAATATTTATCAAGCAGGTATTGATGCAGTAGATGTGTTCCATCCTATGAATAGGAGTGACGGAGGTTCTTCAACCAATGAAAAAAATAATTAATTCATATTAGTTATTTTTATCGCCAATTCTTGTTAGACACTTGTTTTCCGGAATTCATTGGAACACTATTCAGATCCTTCTGTCTCTCTGCCATGATTTTCTCATATCGTTTGGATAGATCATCTTCCGTATCATCATCAATACACAATCGATCTTCATATTTCAATCCTAATTGATCAAAAATACCGTATCCAGCTGTATCATCCTTCTTGAAATCATTGTATTTCATACTTCCTAAATTCGTCCCATCCGAATCACGTTCTCTTAATCTAGATTTCATATCTTGATAATAATTATCATCCAATGTAGAATGCCCATCATAGTAATCTGCCCCATCAATATCATTCAAATCATCTTTTCGTAATTTCTTACTCGGAACATTGCCAAAATTAACCCCAGTATATGTCTGTTTGCTGGTATCCACACGAGTTCCATCATCCACATACAAATTATTTAAATCATCGAATGCTCCGAAATTAGCAACGGCGCCTAAATCATTCCAGGCAGATGGAACACCATTGTACTGTGCCAATGCATCTTCTTCTCTTGTATGAACCCGATCAAATGCCGCATTAAATTTTCTAGCATCAAAACGACCATCTTCAAATAACCTTTCGTGGGATAATTCCTGATCTTGTTGGGTTCGACTTCTAGCCAATTCTTCCATTTTCTTTTTGGATTCATTTTTACTCATCGCAGTGTCTGGTAGTGCATTATAACCATGTTTTTCATCCAGAGTTCGCATTTGGTCTTTAAATCCAAGTTTCTGTTGTTTAGTCGCCGGAGTATAATCACCGATAGATTGCATATATTCGGTAGTTTGTTTTCGTAACCTAGAAAAATCATTGGCACTTTCTTTTGCTAATGATAATTTATGATTGTACTGGTTACGTTGTGCTTCGTCACGCAAAATATCATATGCTCCGGTCAGTAACTCAAACACTTCTTCTACATCCTTTCTTCCCGGATGTTTATCTGGATGACATGCCTTTGCCTTTCTGGTATATGCCCGTTGAATCAATTCATTGCAATTTGGATCTTTGCAGACATCAATAGTTAATCCAAGAATACTGTATAAATTTGGGACTGTATCTGTCTTTTCACGATATTCAGTAGTCATGTAAATATACTATAACATATATTGTAACTTTTTATATCATTTTTGACCGATTTATTAGAAATCTTCTACTGTTATTATAATAATGCAAGAGGTTGATGATGCAGTATTTGTCAAAAAAATAGAGAAATATTACGAACGGGCGTACCACAAAATGGAAGATATTTTAGTAAGTAAATACGGTATATCTCGAATAGATGCGGAAACATTGATGTCCCGGCAGTTAGATGAATTAATTATGCCGAGTATGCAATCCTATCATCTGCCAGAATTTATCAAAGAATATGAAAATATTTATCTGAATGAATATATCTATTTTAATGCTTGGATGTTTTATGTAATGGTCATTCCAATGTACCAATCATTAGGGGATACGATCGGATATAATAATGGTAAATGGGAATTCAATAGAGGCCAACAAAATATGGGTCCCGAATATGCTAATGATATGATTTATGAATATATTAGTTTGGGTGGTATCAATGATATGAGTATCACTAATTGGCATGCATCGGATGACACGATTCTATATATGGCTACTATCCATGTTCTATCCGATCATATTGTTACAATAGACGAATATGGAACCAAATTACAAAAAGCATACATAGATACCTTACCTACGATTACCGATCGTGCACCTGGAGAAACCACCATGCGATCACTGAACATCCAAAAATTCATCAAATGGGATAAACTACCATATGATAAAGATGCCGTTGGTTCTGGAGCTAGCATGCGATCTGGGGCAATTGGTATCTTCTATCCAGGACGACCAAATAGAAAACGTTTGATCGCACTCGCTATCGAAACCAGTCGTATAACACATAATTCAGCGACCGCTATGTTGGGCAGTATTACATCTGCTTTATTCACGGCCTATGCCATCGAACGTGTACCGGTCGCTCACTGGCCACATAAATTATTAAAATTAATCCAATCAACTAAAATAGATGAATATTTAGAAAAATCCAGGCCAGATGAATACAAAGATTATGTTCGTGATAAGGTGATTTTTTATGGTCAATGGGAAAAATACATTAGAAAGAGGTTCTCCGGATTGACACCATTATTGGATATTAAAATATTCAAACATCCGGTGGCCAGAAGTAAATATTTTGCTGAAAACCATAGTAAAGGTCATATGGATAATCCAGGTGGATGTTCTGATGATAGCGTTATTATGGCCTATGATGCATTACTTGAAAGTGGACCATCTTTAGAGAAACTGATTGTCTATTCGATTTTGCATTATGGCGATTCCGATACAGTAGGATCTATTGCATTGAGTTGGTTTGGGGCCGTATACAATAGTTTGAAAAATTATCGTATGGTAGATAAATTATTCAAGGAATTAGAATACTACAAGGAATTAAAGGGGTTATTTTTAACGAAAAATGTTCAGGATAAAATGCTAAAAGCATATTATCATGACATGTATATTCATTATGGTCGGAAATTACCGATTAAAAAAATTCTGAGTGCTGATACTAAAAAACTTAGTAGGTCGCCATCACAGATTTAACAAAATGTTCTAAGTCGGCTGGACTACGATCGCCACTATATTCTATGTTACGATCTGGAGTAACTAAGATGATGGTTGGATATCCAGTAATATTGTAATAGAAAGCCAAGTTTTCATTTTCTGGTAAAGTAGCATCGATGGCTTTGAGAGAGATATCTGGGATATCACCAAAGCTTTGCACTAATTTAGCCCAATCTGGCATAAATTTTTGAGACCATCCACATCTAGGACCATAGAAGTTATAGAGGGTGAATTTAGAGGCAGAACTTCCACTGGAATGAATCGGTGGAGATTGTACTGGTGGCGAATGTCTAACTTGTTGCATCGTTTGGACTGTTTGACTGGAATTTGAGAAATACATAACCGCGAAAATAACTCCGACAATAAGTAGTCCGATTAATATCTGTTTGTTGTCGAACATAATACTATATATAAAGTGTATAATATTATTTTTAGAGTTTTATATAAGAAAAGTATAGGACATATAAAATGAGTATTTTTTTTCTTTTTTATAAGTATATTCCTTGACATGGCTGAGAAATTTTTAAATACTGAGTATTTTTCCTCTGCGAACATTGCGAACGATTTCCAAACCACGTTGTCCGGCCCAATACCTGAAATTGTAGACGATATTTATGTTAAAGTTATGGAGATAATTAAATCCATTA
>Ga0315284_10003116_pt1 | contig 23603 bp, 24 predicted proteins | sample YL17G09_16_MG_FD_203696 | JGI IMG/M metagenome (GOLD analysis project Ga0315284, IMG submission 203696) | Sediment microbial communities from Yellowstone Lake, YNP, Wyoming, USA - YL17G09_16 | ecosystem: Environmental > Aquatic > Freshwater > Lake > Sediment | place: USA: Wyoming | collected...
CTTTTCTTGTTTCCTTGGCTCCTGCGCTCAATTGTGCCGAACAAAACACACCTAAGCCCATTAGCCTTGAAAACCTAAAAGTCTCTTTTCGCCTGCTAAGCTTAATCTTTCCACTGCTATCCCCCTTCTCCGAACTACAACCCGATAGAGCCAGGGCAGTAGAGAAAATTGATTCTGGCAATAATAGTGGTATGATTGCAAAATCAACAGATGATCAAATTGCTAACCAGCCCAAAACGAAGGATTAAATAGCACCAATTAAAAAAGATGAAATTCATTTAGTTTATTAATCTTAGCTTAGGTCACTAAGCAGCTCAATTTTTACGATATCTAATATTATCTAGGAAATTATTATATAATTAATATGTGGATAGATTATTAATAATTAAAAGATTTTCCTTCGCTTTAATTATTTTTTTATTTATACAACCTCATATTTTGTTTTCCTTCACTGAAGACATAGTCATCAACAATAAACTAATAGAAGCTTCAAAATATGAAAAAGAAGGAAAATATGAAGATTCCATATCAATATTAAAAATAGAACTAAACCGGGAAAAGAACATATCTACTAAACTCCAAATAATAATAAAAATTGGACTCAATTATTGGAATCTTGGCAATATCAATGAATCAATGGCCTTTTATAAGATTGCAGCCGAACAAGCAAATAAATACTCTAGAAAGACTGAAGTTGCATCTTTAGAACAATACTTAGATATTTACAAGTATTACAATCTTGGCAAACAATTTAGATCACAAAGAAATCTAAATGATGCGAAACTCTGTTTTGAAAAAGCAATAATCATTTCTACTAATTTAAAAAGTAAAGAACACCAAATAAAGTGTCAAAGGCAGTTAGGATCATTATATTATGAATTAAATGATAAAAGAAACTATTATAAATTAAATATAGAGGCTTACAATTCTGCAAAATCTATAAATCTAAAAAGAGAGGAAGAATATTGCGCATATAACTTGGGCCTTTATTTTCAGAGCATAGGTGATTATACAGACGCGATTGATTTTTACATAAGATCATATGAGCTAGCCCTGCAATTCTCAGATGAATCTGATAAATCTTCATGTTTAATGAGCATCGGGACGGTATACTTAGAACTTGGTCAACTTGATAAATCACTTGATTACCTTCTATCTGCATTAAAAATCGACGATAGAATCGGAGACACCAATCAAATAGCTATGGATTTAAATAACATTGGTATTACTTATAGAATAAAAGGAGTTTCCAATCATAACCAAAACGATTTTAATTCTTCTTTATATTATTATTACCGAGCATATGATTTTGCAATAAAATCAAATAATATTAAATTAAATCTTACTATATTAAATAATATTGGATCTGTATTAACAAATTTAGACAAGAACTATGATGCCCTTGATTACTTTGATAAAGTACTAACACTATCAGATAAATATGGCTATTATGACTTACTAACTAATGCTCTAAATAATCTGGGTATTGTTCACGCAAATTTAGGAAATTATGATAAATCAATTAACTATTACCTAAGATCCATAGAAATCGCACAAAAATATCAAAGTGGAAAATCACTCTGGGAAGCATATTTCGAACTTGGAAATAGTTATAAAAACCAAGACAAAATTGATCTCGCTCTTAATAATTATTATAAATCAATTACAATAATCGAATATATACGCACTAAAATTGATCTGGAAGAATATAAAGCAAGCTATTTAGGATCAAATAAAAGGCTCGATGTTTATTTTAGCATTATTGATCTCTTCGTTTCAGCACACCGTCTTCATCCATTTCACAAATATGATCAAAACTCGTTGCATTATCTAGAACGAGCAAAAGCAAGAGCTTTTTTAGACAGCCTAGAAATATCTAACATCGATATTGACAGCACAATTAATTTTAAACTAATCAGCCATGAAAAAGAAATATTGAATGATATTTCTCGCCTATACTTAAAACTTCTAAATGCCGGGCTACCACTAAAACAAATAGCCATCCTAAACGATGAACTTAAAAAGAAAGAGGAAGAATATGACATATTAAAAAAAGCTATAATGACGGCAAATTCAGCTTATGCAGGATTAAAATACCCATACATTATTACATTTCATGATGCTCAAAATCTTTTGCCTAATTCTTATACAACATTTATTACTTATTGTCTTGGCAAAGCAAATGGTTATGCATTTGCAGTTACAAAAAAAGGGTTAAGAATATTTAATATTCCAAGTAATCAACAGCTTCAAATAAAGGTAGCAGATTATCTAAGAAGCCTGACTGATAAAGACAATCTAAATTTCGATATTAACCATGAACTTTATGATATTCTAGTTTCTCCAGGTTTGGATAAAAATATTAAGACAATTATTATTTGTCCAGATGGCATCCTTAATTTTCTTCCTTTTGAAGCGCTTAAATGTTCTGACGCAAAAGACGATTGGCTTATAAATCGATATAGTATTTCATACACTCCATCTCTTTCTTCACTCAGAGAGCTAATTTCGAGAAAGAGAAGGAAAAATCCAGGATTAGCCAAATACATTTTTTTGGTCGGCGACCCCGATTACGGAGATCATGAAGTAGATCCGATTCAACAAAGCAATAGCTTAGATGGCTTTTACAATGGAACGCCGATCAAATTAAGCCGGCTTGAGCATAGCCGTAGTGAGCTAATAAATATTGCTGCCTTATTCAATAAAAATAAAACCTTTTCTCTTTACAGACAAGAAGCAAGCGAACTGCTGATAAAAAATCAGAACCTTAATGGATATAAGATTATTCATTTTGCTGCGCATACCCTTATCGATGATAAGAACCCCGGCCGATCTTCCATTATTCTTGCTTTAAACCAGAATAGCGAAGAAGATGGCTTCCTTCAAATGCGCGAAATATTCAACTTGAAAATGAACGCTGACCTGGTGACTTTATCCGCCTGTGAGACTGGCCTAGGTCAGTTGATCCGTGGCGAAGGAATCGTAGGACTGAACCGTGCGTTTTTCTTTGCTGGGGCTAATGCTGTCCTTATGAGTTTATGGGCCGTGCATGACGAAGCCAGTTCACAGCTTATGGAAAGATTTTATTTTCATCTCAAGAAAGGGAGATCGATAAGCGATGCCCTTCGGTCAGCAAAGATTGAGATGATTAGTTCCAAAAAGCTTTCCCATCCCTTTTATTGGGCAGGCTTTATCGTTACGGGAAACGCAAACAAAGTTATTTTTCCGAATAGATGGACGACCTGGATTTTGTTGATTATTTTTAGCGTGATTGCGGTATCTTTGGCAGTTCTGAACAAAAAGAGAAAGTTTTCTTAGATTTCCTGATCGGAATCACTACTTGGTCAGCCATGATTGATTCTTCATCGTCATGGCAGCGTAGGGCATAATCCACCATAAAGCAAAAGCAGTCAGCAAAGCATAAGGAATGCCATAAAGGAACTTAAGGCTTTTGTTTGTCTTCAAATAATAGAGAGACAGAAAGAACGAGGCCATAGTCAGAAAGGCGAGATGGCGCAACAAAAAAAGCGGATTGACCAAGAAAGAATAAGAAATAAGGAACAAGGAGATAATCTGAAAAGGATAAAGGATGTTCAAAAAAATAAAGTCAAAGATCGGCAAGAATTTGTTTTTCTCCCGATAAGGCGAAAACATGAACCTGGCGAACAGAATTGATTCGCGGATTGAACTACGCGCCCAGCGAAGATACATTTTATTCATACCGTTGATCGTAGCAGGGACCATCGTGTAAACAATGGCGTTTGATTGATATTTGGTCTGGTATCCAAGGCTAAGGACATAGGTGGTTAGGCCTCGGTCTTCGCCATACGTGCAGGGGATGCCCATAAACTTTTGGTTGGCCCAATCCTTTATAAACTTCTGAAGAACGTCTTTTCTATAAGCCGACAAAGCTCCAGGGCAAGTGAATACTGCGCCATACACGCTTTCATAAGCCCGGCCGAAATCGAAGGATACCCCATAACGGATGGTCATCATCCGGGTCAAGAAATTGTCCTTTTCGTTTAGCACAGACACGCGCCCCGACACAGCGGCCGTGTCCTTATCCTTGACTATGGGCAGAATGACATTTCGCAAAGCATTTCGGCCGACCTTGCTGTCGGAATCAACCGTAACAATAATGCTGCCGCGGGCGGACTTAAAACCTGAGTATAGCGCCCGTCGCTTTCCCTGATTTTTCTTAAAGTTGATGATCTTGATAACATCCCCATGTTTCTGCTTCGCTCGGAGCATATAGTAGTAAGTCAGGTCCTGTGAACCATCATTAATGCAGATGACTTCGATCTTGTCCTTGGGATAACTCGCGGCCATCACAGAATCAACGGCGACGCTTAAGGAATCTTCCTCATTATAAGCGGGGATGATAACGGTAATGAACGGCCAATCGATCTCTTCACCCTTGTCCAAATCGACCGGCTTATATAAAAACCATAGATAGGTTTGAAAAAGAAGCCCGCAGATGATAAACAGAGCCGAGAAAAGGAGAGGATAGGTCATGTATTTTAGGAAAAGGCTGCTGTTCAAAAACTCCGACCATAATTGAAAGATACGGAATTTCATAGCCAGTAGGATAATGAAAATACTGCTAAAAACAGTAAAAAAGATCAGGAATGGATCGATCTTTTCCTTGCTGAACCGAAAACCAGTCAGAATGTTTTTCGGCTGCGCTTCGACTTCCGGATCTTTGAACGTCTCTTCCAACATAGATAAAAAATCCCTATAAAAAGCTAATTATGGAATATCCCTTGCGGGGAGGTTAAATATTAGCGAAAATAGCAAATAAAGTCAAGGATTATGAGAATAATCTGTCTTCATAACCTCAATAAACAATCCAATGAGAATTATTATCTTCTTTTTCCGTCTCTATTTATGAGGCGCATATCCCGCTTCACGGCGGTCATTTCGAAATCGGGAGGCCGGAGAAAGACCGGCCTCCAGTCGCCTCCCTATGATTCTAATCTAGTCTTAAAGAACTTCTCTGTTTCCTTGTCAAGGAAATAGACATAACAACCTTTCATCCCTCTGGAAAGCAAAACGCGGTACGTGTTCTTAGTTAGCTGTAAAAACTGATCTTTTGATCTTTTCACTACCGTGTCAGCGGAGTTCTCGGGTATTCCTTTCCAGGATTGAGTTTCAAAGTCATACGTAAGATCATTCCCTATAATCACTCCCACGTAATCAAACTCGAATCCTTGCGCCGTATAGATACATCCGATTTGGTTTATTCCATTTGGATCATTAGCCCAAATATTTGAGACTGGAATTCCTTTTGCCAGCTTTTTAGATTCAGGCTTCGCGTTCCACGGTCGTTTATATCCCCTAATCACGACATCATCTTCGAGATTACCGTTCACGTCTGGCATGGACCAAGGCCAACAGAATCCCGCTGTCATTCTAGCCGTGAATCCTTTTTGGGCTTTTTCTCGAATGGCGCTTTCTAAAGCTTCCGGCGTATCGAAGATTCTAAAATCAAATTCCTCTTTCAGATCCCAGAGAACGTTAGCTGTTCTTTTGATTCCCAAAGTATTGTTAATCCAATTAACGAAAGCGTCTGATCCGCTACAGCGGAATTGAATTTCCAATTCATATTCAAATACCTTGCATTTATTCTTATTAGCCGCTTCTTTAATATATGCGACCGAACCAATTTCTCCCGGACGAACAATTTGGTCATCGTCAATAAAAAAGACCGATACTTTTGAGGCTCTTATCAGTTCGTCTATCTGAGCCTCATCAGCTTTCTTCTTTTTTGGCGTAAACCGGTTATTGCTCGACGTTCTCAATCTGTGGGCCTCATCACAAATTAAAACATCAAGAGTATTCGGCTCGACATCCGTGTAGCTATTGAAGTATTTGAACTGTACCGACCCGCGCGTTCCGATTATCTTTCTTAGTGTTTGAGTAAACGCTCGCGAACCTGTTGCGTAATGCGCGTTATATCCCTTCAAAAGAAGATCCGCCATTAAGTTTATGGCAATAACCGATTTTCCGGTTCCTGGACCTCCTTTAATGATCAGAGTGGACTTTTGTTTATCGTGAAAACCCTCCTTGGCGAAAGAAATAACTTTATCATAAACAACCAGTTGCTCGTCCAAAAGAGTATAGGAGGGTACGCCTTTGATAACGCTGCCTACATGATCCATCAGTTTCCGGCTCGGCCGATATTTGCTCTTTTCGATCCGCTTTAATACATCAATACCGTCGCCTTTTTGAAGCTTATCTGAAAGATAACTTTTTAATTTTTCAACATCATCGGCCGTGAACAGAGGATAGTCAATTAGACATTTTTCGAATTTCTTCGAGAAAATGATGTCGGAGGAATAGTAGTTGTAATTGTGGAGATAAGTGCAGGCAAAAAGGCTGATGGGATTTTCTTCATAGAAGGCTGTATGAACGTCTTGCAAATACGATTTATATCTCCCGACCTGGACCGAAGGATGGAGCACTTCTTTTAATTGCCCGCCAACCCAGGTGGTAACTTCGTTTTCTCCATCGGCATCCTGGCATTTATCCCATTGCTTTAATTCAATTATGATCGCGTTATCAACTAAAGAACTGTTTTTACCGCAAATCAGACAATCCAAGCGAAGGGAACTCAAAGGGAGCTGATATTCCAGGATAACGCCGTGATCCATCAGATTAGCATATTGAAAGATTAAGCAGATCGCTTTTAAAGAATTTCGCCAGGAGTTTACTTCTCCCGACGAAGGATTATAGCGCAGGTGATAGAAGAACGCTAGTTTAAGCTTCTCCGCGATTTGGTTCTGGATCGTATCTTGAATGAATTGCTGCGAGGTTCCAGTGTAGAGAATCACGGCTTCATAACTCCGTATATTTCTTAGCCGTTCCCTTAGCTTTTGCTACCGGGTATTTATCGTCATTCATAGATATCTTTTTGTCTGCTTCTTTTATTAAATCGATTTTAAGAACATCGCATAAATAGAGAAGGAAAATAAAGATATCTGCGACTTCTTCTTTAAGCTTATTCAATTTCTTTTCATCTAGTCCTTTGGCCTGATCAAGATCAAGCCATAAATACTTTTCGAGAAGTTCTCCGGCTTCAACAATAATTGCTTCAGCCAGATTCTTGGGATTATGAAATTGAATCCAATCTCGGTCATCGCGAAACTTTTTAATCTTTTTGATTAATTCTTCCAACTTATTCATTAGTATCCTCAAAACTGGTTTTGATAATCCGGTGGCACGTTTTCAAAATCTGTCCAAGCAAACCAATTTGTGATTTCTAAATACTCCGCCCATTTGTTAATCATCTCTAAATCGCCTAGATAATCGTCTTTATAATCTAGCGTTATTCTCGCTAGTTCTTCTCCCTTTCTTTTATATTTAAAATCCCAATACGGTTGAAGAAAATTCGTATTGAGATACAATCCCATATATTTAAAAAAGCAATAGTTCATAACGTTTGACACCTCATATATTTTCCGGGGCGTCAAACGCGCTACGCGATTAGATAAAGCAACTATTGATTCATCGTGTTGTTTTATTATGGATTGAAGTTGCAACTCTCTCAAATCCTGATAATCATCATGAATCCATTTTTCAATCATTAGATCAGGAGGTTGATTGGTAACCTGAGTAACAGTACCGCTGTACCACATATTTACGATCTGAGCCAACTGATTAAAAGGCATTGACGAAGATATTTTGTTGATATCTCCTTCAATCTCCGTCAGGGACGTTCTTTTAGTATCATTGTTTGTTTTGGGGATTAGCCGATTTTCCTCAGGCACAGCAAACATTCTTATGATATGTCCACATTCATGGACAACAAGATGATTAATCAATTCATTATGCTCGGTTTTGTAATAAATCAAATGGAAAGGCATATTCTTTCTAGCGGGTTTTACCCGAGCGAAGTAGGCTAAATCCTGTTTTTCGACAAACTGAAATTTCTTTTTGCTAACGTCTTCTGCAAGCTGAATGATGTTTTTGGTCGATTGAATCAGATCAAGGTTCAATGGACATCCTCAGAACTGAATAATTTCATGGCGAATTGATATTCTTTCGCCAAATCAATGCCAACATCTAAGGAGTGATCTATTCTTTTAAACCCGGCGTACATATAACACACCAGCTGCAATCCGGTATACTCTCCCTCAAGGAGCTTTATTCTATATTTCTTTTGGGGATTATTAATATCAAGGCCTTCGCGTCCTTTGAGAGCAATTTCAAATGAGATATTCCTAACTTCTTCGTCTCGCTTCTGCTTAAAAAGCTGCAAAGCGGCCAAGAGATAAAAAACGGCATCGATTCGGAAGCCTTTTGATTTTAAATTGCTGACCGCTATTTCTCTAAGAGCGTCTTTGGCTAAGTCCTTTAATTTTTCCGGCGCATCCAGAGCTACAACTTTTCGGAAGAATTCGTCTGCCCTCTCGTATTCTTCAATGATTTTATATATATGGCCAAGACCGTAGACAGTCATCGGATCTGAAGGATTAATTCGATAGGACTTGTCGAGGTAATAGATTGCCTTCTCCAATTCTGACGATTTCCCAAAGAGACCGCCCAAGTCTCTTAATGCATAGGAATTGTTCGGATCTATCTTTATAGCCTCAAGGAAATATATTTTAGCTTTCTCGCGGTTATTTGTTCTTTCATATGCAAAACCTAAAGCGACGAAGGCATTGGCGAAATTAGGTTTTAACCCGATACAACGGTTCAATAATGGGATGGCTTTTTCCGGCTGGCCCAATTCCGTAAAATACATTCCGAGGTTGTATAACGCGTCGATATTTGTGGGATCGTTCTTTATGATTTCCTCAAGAATGGATTTTGCCTGAACGAGCTTCCCTGATTTAAGTAGTTCGATAACATCATCTATCTTAGCCATTAACCGCTCCAGCACTCATTATTCAACCAGTCCTCTACGTCTCAGAATAATCTATAATTATCTGCTGTATTTATCAACCTTTCTCTTCTCTTTCTCTTCAATAGGTTTGAAAAATCGCTTGCTCGATATGGTAAAATTGGATGGGATCATCGAGGCGTAACGGTGCCCGCAGGCAGGCGCAGCTGAAAACCAATTTCCTATAAGCTAGACACTGTTCGAACTGGAAGATAAATGGAATGATTACGCCTGAGTGGATTAACACGCAGATCGGCTTTCTCAACTTCAGACTGGGGCTATATCGGCCTTCTACAGGACGCGACTTCTTCTTCGACCCGACCCCTGAATTTTACGCTTTCATCTCTCAAGGCTCGACTGCCGCCCTCAATAAAGCGATGCGAATACTCGCCGATTTCATCATCGCGCTATCGTCGCCCGTAATCGAAGATTGGGATGGTCCAGCCAATCCGCTTACGACGTGGGATCACGACTGGTCCGAGCAGAAGGACCCGCCGGGGATGATCCATTACAATGGCCCGTTCCATAGTCGAGTCAGGATTGCTATCACGAACAAGCACACGCCGCACATCATGGGCGGCATACTAGCCCATGAGTTGACGCATCACTTTCTGGCCAATAAGAATATCGCGTATCCGGATGATGGTGAGAACGAACGCCTGACGGACTTCGCAACTGTGTTCCTGGGATTGGGCAAGCTAACGCTAAACGGTTACGAATCCATTCAATGGAGCATTCCCAGACCAGACAAGGTCGTTACATACACTTACAAAATTGGCTATCTTTCCTCTCGTGACATCGCAGATGTAATGGTTCGCGTGTGCGCCTTCAGAAGCATCCGGCTACAGGATGCGCAAGCGAATTTGACGGCCACTGCGCTCGGGCATCTGGCGGCCGCTGCCCTTTACGAACAACGGCTACAAGATTGGCAAGCGAATTTGACGGGTACTGCGCGCGGGCATTTGGCGGCCGCTACCTTTTACAAACAACGGAAACAGAAAGATCAAGAGCGCAACGCAAGGCGCGCCCAGCGCAAGAAACAATGGAAACGATTTCTCGCCCGCATATTCCGACGGCAGCCGGAACAACACCGGAACATAACAACTCCATCATCCCAAGAGCCAAGGGAGAAGAAAGAATCGCCAAAACGTGTCATCGAATGTATAGCGTGCGGACAAAAACTTCTAGTTCCTGACTCAAAACAGGCAGTGCGTGTATCTTGCCGTGCGTGTGGCAAGATTTTCGTGATCGCGGTGCGTGCCGGCAACGGATATTGAAGACAAATACGCCCGAACTAGGGGGCGCTTCGCGTCGCCGCTGACCCGGCGCCTTAACTGGCATGGAGCTCCTTGCGAATAGGATGGAGATAGCTCAGAAGCTGGCCGCGTCATTTATGGATCTCGCCCATGACGCGACGCTTAGGTCATTCTAGCGCAGGAAGATCCTTTGGCGTTTCTTGCGCCAGCACCGTGTCTCCGAGACCTTCCTCTCTGGATGGGACATCTCCGATTCCAAGCGTTATTTTCTCGACCGCCTGTTTGCAAAACTTCCGGAGATCAAGAAGGGGGGCATCGCCCGGAGCGGGAATTCGTCGCGAGCGGAAAAAGCAAATTCTAATCATCGGACCCCGATGCAGCTGAGATTCGACACAGATTATAATTCAAGCAATAAGGGGCTTCCATGATCTGCCCAGCCTGTGGTCTCATCAACCCTGACAGTGCGCAGCGGTGCGACTGCGGCTACGACTTTGCCGCCAGGAAGATTAAGCTATCCTATCTGAGCGATAAGCAGAAGCTTATTTGGGGGTCAGTCCAATTCGCATTTTATTAATTCTATTATTTGAGTACGATGATTAGTATATTCATCTTTAGCTGGCTTCTTAATAACTTATTCCTCAATTATATTTATATAATTGACCATTTTTATAATTATAACGCATGAATATCTAGAGTTCTAGGTTTAATCTGTTTTTCCGGACCTTAGTTTATTGGGGAATATTATTATGAAAAAGAGAATCACTTAGAAATATCTGCTCCAAAAGTTGTGTGATTCATCCAGCTTTTTAAACCATTTTTGTATTTCATTAGTCGATATTAGCTCGGGGTTGATCCTACTGGTTTTAGAGCCTCGAATAGAATCTTGTTTTAAAAAAGTTCCTTTCTCATTCGAATAAACTGTAAAGCTGGAACCTAGATTACACTTAACTTCGAACTTAACTTTATATTTTTGACGATTAGAAAATGAAGGATTACAAATTAGTTCAATTTCATATTTATCTGGAAATGATTTACTATTTTCATTATAAACATCATTTATCCTATTTAAAATTCCGCTTGAAATATAGCGATCTCCCCAGCGCTCCCAATTTTCTAACTTACGTACGAATTTAATTTCTTCTATTGTTCTATTATTTTCAGTTGTATAATAACCCATTCTAATATTGAACAATTTTATTATATAGTTAATCTCATATTCATATTCTTTAAAAAGATATTCCTGCTTTAAATCTATAAGCTTTTTATGCAGCGTATAAATAATTCTATCTCTATCTATTCCGTGGTCTCTATCAAAGAAACCATAGTGTTTTTCTTTTAATAGAATAACTCCCATATAAAGAAAACGCGTTATTACGGCTCCTATAATCAGGCTAACTATACTAAGAAGCCCAATCGGACTCCCTCCTTCAGTGCGGTCTATAATAATATCTTTATTAGGAAGGAACTTGCGGACTACTCCAGAAGATATGCTCCAGACGATAATCCATACTAATACCCAAATAATTTTTTTTACGACAAACAATATTTGACTAGCTTTGAGATTTAGCAATTCATCTTTGAAAAGTTTCATGGTTTATTGACCACTCAAAAAATGATAAATCCCTAAGCGTAAAAAGAAGTATGACCAACTGGTATTTAATATAGCTCCCGTAGAGAGAAGTATGCAAGAGCCTGGCAATCTGAAAATATAGGCTCTGGATTCCGCCGAGACTTTTTAAACTGAAAACTAAAACCCTCCTATATCACAAATATGTCACAAATTCGGTTGAAAAGCGCGTAAACTACGGTATTGGAGCGGAAAGAAAGAAACAGGGAAAAGGATTGATATTAGAAGTAAATAAGGCAGGGTGAGTGAGGGGTCTCGAACCCCCAACCTTCGGATCCACAGTCCGAGATCTGGTCGCTATAATTGTTAAAATATGTTGATGTTATAGATCTTTCTGGAAAGGTATTGTCGACTTTCTGACGTCATAGATTCAATCCGAGTATTTAATCCGGATTTGTTTTATCTTATCTGCAATCTGTCGAGCACGGTTTCCCATCGCTTGCCAACGCTCAATAATATTGTCGCGGAGGATACACCAGTTTTCGCGATCTATATCAGGATCAAGCATTCTATCAAAATCTTCCATTGAAAAATCAATATTATCATTTAAATAGGATAATTGGCTAAGAATCGAAAATATTTGTTTCTGAAAGTCTGTCGGGAAGTGCGTTAACGAATCTACCTTGCTTTGTGTAAAGGGAATCATCATTTTGCTCATTCTTAGTCCTTTGGTTTGGGATCTGTCGGGAAAAAGGCGGGTTATTTCGTCATCGGAGAGCGCTGATAGCCTTACAATCGCATTATTCGTTTCTTCGTTTACGAATGGCCCAGAATAGTTCTCTTTTACGGAAGCTGCCCATGAGAGGAAATCTTTATTCATTTTTCCAATATGAGTAAACAAGCCAAACGCAAGGAACATGAGTCGATATTCAAGGTCGTTCAATTCGGTGATAATCGCGGCTGATATTTTTTTTGTATTTCGCTTTTGTTGCATTTTTTCTTGGAGAATAGGACTCAATATTCCGAGTAGCCAACCTAAAATTATTAGTAAGATTTTTTGCATAAAAGCCTCCCCTGGAATCGCGAAAAGAGGTGAGTATTATATTAATTAATTGATAGAAAGGCAAACGAAAGACTAATCAAGAATACAGTTAATTGTTATGGCGTGGATAATATTCCTCGGATCCCATAGTTGGGATGGATATTTCCTGAATTCGATCAGCACTCAGCATTTTAGCCAGTTTTGAAACCGCAAGTCGCATGTTCTCCGGCGTCGGGTGGGCGTAACGCATGGTCATCTGGATCGAGCTGTGGCCCAGAATCTTCGAAACAGTGACCAGGTCAACGCCGGCCCCCACCATCCAGGTTGCCGCTGTGTGCCTTAGATCATGGATCATGAGTTCCTTGATTTTGGCGCGCCGGCAGGCAGCCTTGAAGCCGGTCTTAATATCCTGGACGTGCCCGTGGGTCCGGGGATTGAAGAAAATATAGTCGAAGTGCTTCTCCATTCCCCTGAGCGTCTCAAATACGAGGGCGTTCATGGGAATGGTCCTGGACTTTCCGCTCTTGGATTCTTCGATAAGAATGAACCCCTTGATAAAATCGGCGTTTTCCCATTTAAGGCTGAGTATCTCTGCCTTTCTCATCCCGGTATTCCGGGCCAAAACAAGGATCGGCTTGATATGGGGCGCAGCCTCAGCAATGAGCCTTCGGGCTTCATCGCGGCTAAGGATTCGCTCTTTTAGATTAGGCTCCCGAAATTTCTTGACTCTCTGAATCGGGCTCTTTTCAATCCGGCCCCATTCGGCAGCTTTATTGAAAAGCGTCTTCAAACAGGCAACCTCCCGGTTGACTGTGGCCGGCGTGATTTGTCGGCTTGTGAATTCCGAAATTTCGGCCCGCCTCTTAGCTTTATGCCGCTCTACTTCTTCGGCGCCTATATCTTGGATATATTTCCCCCGGAAAAAATCTTTCAGGTCACCACCTTCTTGACAACCCAATTCGTTGTCGAATAAACTAAGAAAAGTCTTTTAGGGAGGGTTGATATGATCCAATCATTGGGAGAAGAAAATGAGCATAAAAATTAGTGGGGTCGATGCCGTCCAGATCGTAGAGAATGAATTCAGGATTGAAGTTTTAGATATTCTTCTGAAATGGATAATTGAGCAAAATCCTAATATGACTAAACCATCTCTACAAGACATTAAAAATATTCAAAGTATTGTCTACGATAAATTGAAAAAGAAATATCCTAATCTTAGCCTTGAGCTCAAGGATAAATAATATGCCCGAATTTAGAGGATTTTGGGGGCAGCCAGGAATATTTGATGTCAGAATATATGGAAGAGAACTTGAGTATTATTTAGTAAATGAACACGAACTGAAAAATCTCTCAATAAAGAATGTGTGGACCGATTTTTTATATTTAATTGAGGCAATTCTAGGAAGCACTTTAGCCTCAATGATTATTGCCAATCCAAAAGAGATTTGGAAAAATCCTTTAGCCTATGTGTTTCTTGTGTTATTTATTGTTTCATTTATTTTTTTAGTAATAACTATGTCATCAAAATATAGTATGCTAAAAGAAATTAAATCAACATCAAGGGAAATTAAATTATCTTCGCTTTATTCTCCCCACATTGAAGACGCTAAATCTATCATGTTTAATGAATATAAAAAGTATTTTTTACGGGCAATTCATGAATCGGGCTTAGCGGGATGGACCGGATCTGGGGATCAGATGAGATATGAGATTAAAAATAAAATAGGAAATAAATACATTATTCAGCTTCATTATATAAGCCCCGAGCGCGGGCCTAATTTGTCGAGTGAACAAATTGAAAAATATATTCCTGAGGCACAAGCCGCAGAACATCCATTTGTTATTTTATCTAATCTTGTATCAATTACACATCGTGCGCAGGCAGTATTAATGAACTATAACAGATCACATCCAGAAAAAGTAATGCGCGTATTTTGTGCTCCTACTATTGAAGATATTATCGCGCACATCAAAACCTTACTTTGAATAGACCATAACTGCAATTATTAAAGTAAGCATTCCATTAGGTCTCGACTTTCTTGCGGGATTTTTCTGGAAAACGGGGGATAACTCGGGACAATGGCGGATGCTGATTTTTCGAGTGAGTCTAACAGATCTGGCATAAAAGCATGTCAAGATTTGCGACGGGTTTAGTATAGAAATGGGTTGAAATCGGTTGACGGCGGTTGAGAGTGAAAAAGCAGCCCGGCCCGATAAAATCCGCTGATATTAAAGATTATATGGGGAAAATTTGAAAGGGTGAGTGAGGGGTCTCGAACCCCCAACCTTCGGATCCACAGTCCGATGCTCGGCCATCCGGTTCATCCCTCAATTAGCTGAATACAAAGGGATTCCAGTTTTCTTGGGCTTTCTTGCGCCTGCCGTGTCACAAATATGTAACAGATTTTCCTCAGAACCGGCCTTCTCTATGCTCGGCCCGGCAAGCAGAGCCACAGCGGATTTCTTCTGCTCGCTCTGAGAATGTGTGTAGCGTTCTGTGATCTTCACTGAGCTGTGCCCAAGAAGCTCTTTGACCGTTATGAGATCTGCTCCGCGTTCGACTAAGCGGCTGGCAAAAGTGTGCCTCAAGTCATGAAATCTAAGGCCGTTGATGCCGGCTCTCCGGCAAGCTGCTTTAAAGGCCGTCTTGACTGAACCAAGCGGTTTCTCCGTCTTTGCGTTTCTGAACAAGAAAGCGCCGCTGCTTTGGCCTCTAATGGCCTCTAGAACGCCGTAGAGAGACGTATTGATAGGGATAAGCCTGCTCAGCCCGCTTTTTGTCCTCTCAACGCGGATAAGACCCTTCCTTAAGTCAACCTGCGCCCAGGTGAGGCTGAGTATTTCACCCAGTCTCATGCCCGTATGAAGCGCCAGGGTGAGAATTGGCCTCAGATGGGGAGCACTGGCCTGAAAAAGCCTTGTCTCCTCATCCTGAGTTAAGATGCGCTCTTTCCGGTTGTCCTTCTCAGAGAATAGCTTGAACTTTGGCCTTTGATGTTCCTGGAGATAGCCCCATTCAACGCTAAGGTTAAACATCCTTCTGAGGACGGCCAGGCAGCGGTTGACTGTAGATGTCTTTACATTCTGCTTCAGCCTTTCTGCTTTGTAGCCTTCGATGTGGAAGGAAGAAATTTCCGCAAGAGGAGCGTCGCCGAAGTATTCTGTCATGCTCTTGATGTAGCTTCTATCTGTCTTCCAGCTTCTTTTGTTAGTCTTGGCATAACGCTCAAGGTATTGATCGGCTAGCTCTGGAAATGAAACTGGCCTGGGAGCGGGTTTGATATTGTGCTGAGCGTTGAATACGTCCTGGACGGCCTTCTGAAGCGCAATGGCGGCCTGTTGACGGGATACGGCTTGCCGGATGACCCTTTGGATCCTTTTTCCCCTGATATCCCGATAATCGAGATACCACCTATCTTTGCCTTGTTTTGTCCTCCTTGAATAGATTGCTCCAAAAGAGTAATTGACGCGCCTTGAGCTTTTATTACTCAAAGCGCCTTCTCCTTTCAGGAGCATCTTATCATAGGCTACCGGCGGTGTTTCAAACGAATGAGGACAATTAAATATTGGCTTTATTTTGGCATTTTCTATCAGTCGATCAACCTCACTTGCCTCAAAACGAATCCGGCCATTCAGCCTAATAAAAGGCAGCTTGCCTTGCTGCTTCCAGGCATAGATAGTTTTAGGGTGGAGTTGGAGCGCGTCGCTCAATTCAGCTACAGTCATTAAGCGCGCAGTTCTCACTCCGAGGTTCTCCAAATACCCTTAAAAACAGCCTGCTTTCGATTCGCTAACGAAACCGACTTCTCCCTGGCTGACTTTATCCCCCCTATCTTTGACCTTTTCCTGGCTATTACTTGAAATAACACGAGCCTGCTGGGCTCCCCTGAGAAAAAAAGCCATATCCAGGCCATCTCGCTGAAGTTCCTCCGCAATTTTCCGATGACTCTCCCAGCCCCGTTCAATCTTGGCCCGATATTTCACCGAAGAAATATGGCATCCACAGCGGTACTCCCAAAGAGAGCACTCTGAAAGTGAACAGAACAACACATCTTTTCGATCTCCACCCGAGCAATCTATACACTTCAAATAAATAGCTTTTTGTTTTGTCATGTTTCCACCACCTCGCAAATTAAAAACAACCTTCCCTGGGGAAGTTGTATGCTTCCGATTCGAATGTATCGCGTTGTATCGGGCTGTTACGAACAGGAAAAAGAATGAGGTGGGCCTCGTAGACCACTGCCGTCAAAGTCAACATTAGTTTCTGACCTTGTATCGCGTTCATATCTAACCCTGCTTCGGGTTAGTTTCTAACCTTGTCGAGTTAGTTTCTAACGTTGTAGCAGCATTTTTTCGACTCTTCTCTCGCGTTAGTTTCTGTTCATACTTATAATTACCAGGTAGGGTCTTTTCTTTTTTCTGATCTTGTCTTTTTCTTCTAGCATGGATCTCTTTGATGGCGGCCGCGGCTGCTGCCTCTACATCACGGATTGATTTAATTTCTTGCCAATCTTGGGATAGGCCATAGATTGATGTTGATTTAAAGAGCCCGCCAACATGCACTTTTTTGAGAAAACCAAATTTTTCTTGATAAATCAAGGCTCGGGAGGTCGTCGGGGATGAGAATCCAAGCCGCGTTCTGATAACCGAATAACTCAGTTTGATATTGTTTTTATCTCCGCCAGCCCATTCTTTCAGGACTTCGATATGTAGGATTTTGGCGTTCGATGGAAGATAGTGCCAGGCGAGAGAATTAAGCATGGCGAAATACAACCGAACATGAGGGGGACAATATTCTTTTTCCCCCTTCCTGCGGCCACTCATGATCGCCTGCTTCGAAATCTTAGCCGCCGGCCATCCCTGGCTTCTATGTGCCGTCCAGCAAGCCAGTTTTTTAGGTTCTGATAAATTAAAGCGGATACGTGGCCTTGAGCTCTTGCCAATTCGAAAAGGGAGGGAAATGATTGCTTTGATTTCTGGTTCCTATGCCGAGCAATAGCAAGGTAAACCTTAAGCTCTGATCCTTTCATTTGGGCGAGGAGCCCAGAATCAACAATGCGATTTGCAATAATGATAATACCTGGGCTCGGGCTATTCGGCTTTTCTAGGTTTTTCCCCATCGCATTTCCTTAAGGCAAATCCTTAAAAATCTCCCATGAGACAGGGAATGTAGGCCTCTTCGGTATTTTTCAATTTTCTGGAAATAACAGCTCTTTGCTTACGGCTAAGGCATTTGCCAGTTTCTCTATTTCTTCCTTCGATGCTTTCACATATCCATTCTCAATATAGGAGATCTTGGATGGCCATATGCCTGTTTCTTTAAAAAGCACGATCTGTGTCTTTCCTCTTTTAAATCTTTCCATTTTCAGGTTGTTTTTAATCATATTTTCTCCAGATTAATATTCATCTCCTTCAATGATATAATCGATACCAAAATGAAATTAATCCATTGCCTCTTTTTGTGACAGGTAAAGAGATATGGAAGAAGATAATAAAAAGAAAAGTATCGGAGCAGATAATTTGATTCTTTACAATAGGATGCAAAAATATAGAACTAAGAAACGAGGGGATGAAATAGTTTATGATTTGGCTAAAGCTGAAGAAGAAGATGAATATGTTAAGTATTATTTTGACAAGTACCTTCGGCCATATGGAAAAGGAAGGGTTGAACTATCTATTATCTTATTTAAACTTGAACGGGCAATAAAAAAGGGATACCTCGAGTTTATAGAGCCCCTCAATGATTCGGATCCGTATATCACTATAAGAAAAATATTTGGAAATATTAAAACATTCAACAGCCTGTTCGGTGAGATTATAGACCTAATATCTAATGGCCAAAGCCTCGAAAAGCATTCAAGAAGGCTGGAACGGAAATATCATTTGAGAAAAGCAATTATCCTCGATATGTGGACTTGGACTCAGAGAGAATTTTTTAATATGGACAAAAAAGATAACGAGGATCAATAATATATATCACTGATGTGAAAATCTAGGGGAGGCTCAGACTCCGAGACTCCAGTTCAGTACCAAAATAGATATATTTGTTGAATACAAAACTGATGTCACCCTAGAGATTGCTAGGGAGATTTTGCGAGCTTTCTGTTAAATGCCAAGTTTCGCTAGCATGCCTCCCCCTCTTTCTAAGAGCGTCGGGAAATTCCTTTTCAGCGTGTTAATAATTTTTCCTGCTTTGGCAATTTTGTTCCCAACGGGCCAGTAATAAGCCACTCAGAAGCCCTAAAATCTATTATCTCGGGGCCGGCAAGCCAACTGGGCGAGGACCACGCCGCCTGTTAATTCTAGCCGCTCAAATAGGCCCTATGCCGTAAGTGTGACACCCGCTCACTTTAGCCTGATTTTGTGCAGACCGAAGGGGTGATCTGCGCTCACTTTGGCTTGTTTATGTGCCAGCTCAGGGAATGATCTACGCTCGCTTTTGTTAGGTTGCGAGCCAGCGCAAAAGGCGAAAAACCCCCTGCTTTGGCAGTATTGCTGCCAGCTCTGCTATTCAATCCTTGACCCGCGGTCGAGGACTCGCCGGAGACTACCAAATAGAGAGTTTTTTCGCACTTTGCTGGAGGTCAAAACAGTAATGGAGAGCAGGTGTTAACGGTCACCAAAATCATTGAGAGAGTTAATATCCCAGGGGATTGACAAGCTTAACTCACGATATTTGAAGATTGCGTAGCTGGATACTGGATATGTACAATAATAGAAATAGGCCACTTAGAAGGATAAATAGCGGTATCAAGGGTGATAATGATGTGGGTATGTAGCTTCCTGGTAACTGGCACTTTTCGGGCGTAAAATATTTTAAAATAGTTTTGGGAAGGGATCGTTTAAGAGAGGTGGCAAGAATGTATATAGGATAGATATACTATCCAGGGAGCCCGGCCGGAGTCCCGGGGTACGAGCCCCCCCCTTATTCCTATTGATTTAGTAGTAATTGATGAAAGCGGGTTAAATACAGCAGAATCAGACAAATACGAGTTGACCCAATGTCACTTATGCGACGTTCGACCTAAAAGGCGATCCCCTCCATGGCGCCGGCGCCGGCCAGGCACGGGTCGATCCCAGCCCCATGGATAACCTGGATTCATTTTCTTAACTCTCCATTTATCCTACTCTCTCAACGTTTTCTAATATCCTTCCTCAATTCTCTGATCTCCATACAATTTAGGTGAGGAGGATAAATCAATGGAAAAATCTTCGGGACCTCTTTTTCTCCGAGACCTAAAGGAGGAATTGAGAATGCTTACGGAGCAGGAAATCCGATGGGACTGGCCCGACTTAGTCAAGGCAATGGAGCAGCATGATGACCTCCAGGTCGGAGTTTACTTCTGTACTTCCGGCTACAAGGTTTATTGAGGCAGCCATGAGAATGCAAGGGAAAAAAGGCAATTGCAGAATTTGGCTTTCCGCGGACGATACTCATCGCTGGGCACACCGCCCGGGGAGCTCGTGGCCATGCTCCAGTCTATCCGGCCGGCACCTTCGGGCTGACATTCAAGGCGACAACCTGGTCGACCTTACCATCAATGGCAAGTATGGCGACTGCGACGGTCACGAACTCGACGCTATTCTAGCCGACTTTGGCGCTCGGGGGGCAAGGTGAGAAAGCCGACACCGGAGCAGCAGGAGGCAGCCCAGCGCCGGAGGGCCAACTTTAGGGGAATGGTCAAGACGCTGGCCAGCATGAAGGAAGAGCAGCGGGCCGAGCTCGCCGGCCGCTTGCCCGGGCTGGCCACTTGTGAAGGCCATATGCTGAGTCTCTACAACCAAGCGCTGATAGCTTTCCAGGCCGGCCAGACCTCCGTCACGATGCTTGGAGGCTATAATCAATGGAGGAGGCAAGGCCGGCAAGTCAAGCGGGGCGAGCACGGCTTTATGATCTGGATACCGACAGGCCTCCCTAAAGAAAGCGAGCTCGAACCCCGGGAACGAAACGGCGAAAAGGTCCGCTTTCTTATCGGCACGGTCTTTGATGTAAGCCAGACGGAGGAAATCCAGGAGGAAGGGAGGAAACCTCAATGTCAGCCTTCCTTTTAAGCAATAAGCACATAGCGACTCTCATTAATTCGGCCCGTCCGAAATTTGAGGCCGACTCTTTCTCTTACCGTTACAAGGAGGAGGTTTTTTATTCTAACGGAGACAGGGGAAGGCTCGGTCAGGTTCTCATGGAGCAAAACTATAGGAGCATAAACACAAGGTACAACGAAAAGACAGCAGCCCCTAAATTCGCTGATGACTGGAACACTTCGGCCGACCCCGTCGTAATCCTCAAGGCTTGCGATTGTTATGATTACCAGTCTTGCGAAACTGATGATTATGAACAAACGGAAGCTTATGTCATCGTGCAGGCAATCAGGCATCGAAACATCAGCCGACTTCCCGGCTATGATAAGGCTCCCTGGGGAATTGATGGCTAAAGGCCGAAACCGCTCACGGGGGCGGTCTAGCGGTTAAGCCGCTACCGATGAGGCTAAAAGGAGGACTAAATGCTACTCAACAAAGAACCGAGTTATAAGGCTCAAGCTATTGATGCTCAGGTCGCAAAGGAAATGACCTGCATTTGTGGACACAAGGGCATGAGATACCGCTGTGAAACGGAAGGCCGCACTTATCATGCCATAGCCGTTTGTCCCGAATGCGGGCATGAAGAGGAATTTTAATTAACATCATGAAAAAAGCCGATATTGAAACCCTCGAGCTCGCCGGCAAGGTCTATCCGGCCGTTAGGATCAGGCCGGACTTGCCTTTATTGCCTCGAGTGGAAAGCGAAGACATCGAAAAAGCCTGGGTATTTATAGAGGAAAGCTTTTGGCTTGAATTCGTTCCGCAACTTGTGGCGGATATTTTTGGCGATACGCTGGCCACCTTCAGCGCCGGCGATGAGAACGAGTGGCTTTGTATCGGGGATCTGGCGCCGGTCCAGGTCTGGCCGGCGTTGATGGTGAACAAGTGGCGGAGCCTTGAAAGCCGGATTCGGATCATACTGGACGATATCACAAAGCCTTCCTACTTTTTCGACACGCTTGAAGCTTTGGGCATAGAGGTTGACAGAACAACGGGTCAGGAGGTCGAGCCCGAAGAGGAGGGGCCAGTAAGAGGCAAGGGATATATCAACCCGCGAGACTTGACCTTCAGGCAGTACATGATGGACCGTGCTGTAAAAAAATGAGAACGATCACGCTTAAGTATGGCGGGGATTGCCGGAAGTGCGGGGCAGAGCTGCGCCCGGGCCAAGTGGCCGGTTATGAAAAGCACGTCGGGATATTCTGTCCCGGCTGTATGCCCCAGGACCGGGAAGAGATTCGTTCCTTCCGGCAAGAGGCGGCGGACCGGTACGCCGAGCGGCTCGAGGCCCGGGCTGGACGTCCAGGCTGATGGCAAGATGGCCGAATTTGATGAACGTCAAGCATTATTCCGTCCCCCCCGTTGCCTCAATCAGGAATGTTACCGAAGAGTTTGCACCTTGTCTAGCCCCATCTGAGTGACGTCTGCGGACAAAAAGGGTGCGTCCAGGCCGGCATAGACAAGGCCCTTGGCCATCACGTGTCGCCACGACCGCACTCTGCGTTGCAGCGTTCGTAGCTGTCCGTTCGGGAAGTAACCCAGCTGTTCCTTTTGGAGCCTCTCGAAAAGTTCTTTGGCCGTGGCGTCAGGCGTGTCCTGGAGCCAAAGTAGGATGTCCGGCCAGACCGACTCGAACGGATCCTTGCGAGTGCGCCACCAGTGGGCCTTCTTGGGCGAAGTGCGATGGGTGGCACGCACCTCTCCTTGACGCCACAGCTCCCCGAGCTGCTTCATGAACTGCTCCAGACCCTCGCCGGCCGGTCCTGTCATGCTGTTCTCGCGGGAAGCCAAGGCCGCCAGGGCCGCCTGTTGTTCCCGAATACGATGAAGCAACGCCAGCGGATCGAGGGATCTTCGCTGCAGTTCCAGCTTTTCCTTCACTTCATCAGGTACAGCCGGATGGCTCAAGAGACGTTCACACGGGGTCTTTGGCTTTTCGTAGCATTTTCTTATTTTCGCGCCGTGCTTCTCCTTCTCCAGCAGCTTAAATGAGGGCTGGAAAAAGTTCACATAGAGCCGGACGGCCTGGTACAGATGGGCTAGGACCTGGCCGGCGACGACGCCCGCGTAACGATCATGACCGACGAAACGGCGGATGACCGCCCCGTTCTTCTGCTCGATCCAGGCTTGGTCGTTTTTTCGATAAGCCCGTGACCTGGTTAACTCAGCGCCCTTATCTTGGCAATAGGCAAGTAGCGTATCGTTAATGAAGGCGCTATCGTTATCGGAGTCAATCCCCAGGATGGGAAAAGGAAGCTGTCGGCGCATGGCCTCCAAAGCTTCTACAACCAGCGCCTGGCTTTTGGCCAGCAGGGGAACGCCTTCTACCCAACCTGAGCATATATCGACGGAAGCCAGGCTGTGCACGCAGGCTCCGGCCGTCATACCCCCGTTGTGCTCGACAAAATCAATCTCCAGATACCCGGGCGGAGGGTCGTTCCAGTCGGAAAACGTTCGGACACGGATAAGGCTGCTCGGTTTCTTGGGCCTCCGCCGGTTCCTCCTGTGGGGCTTCGCTACTTTCCGGATTGGCCTCAAGAGCCTATCCAGCGTTGCGGCGCTTGCCATAAGAAGGCATCGCCGTACTTCCGGGTCAAGCCGGAGGTGGCCATGCCGTTCCATCGCATCTACCAGGTTGGGCAAGATGGCTTTTAGCCTCTTGCCGCATATCCTGTCCGCGGCTTCCCAGACGACGACAAGAGCTTCCCTGACAGCCTCATCGTAGACACGCCGCCCATATCCTCGCCTGGGCCTGCTGCAACCTGCTTGCCTCCT
>Ga0315284_10003119_pt1 | contig 23583 bp, 2 predicted proteins | sample YL17G09_16_MG_FD_203696 | JGI IMG/M metagenome (GOLD analysis project Ga0315284, IMG submission 203696) | Sediment microbial communities from Yellowstone Lake, YNP, Wyoming, USA - YL17G09_16 | ecosystem: Environmental > Aquatic > Freshwater > Lake > Sediment | place: USA: Wyoming | collected...
ATTTTATCAATACTATTTATTAGTGCTCTTGCTTTTCTATCTAGATCTTTAATTCTTTTTTCTTCAGAATCTAATACTTGATCCATAAGTTCATCAGTACTGAATTTACTAAAGTCAGTTACAGTTTGAAACCTTCTTAATGATGATACAGCCTCTGGTAATAAGTTAGTAGAACCTTCTTTTTCACCAAAAATACTTTTAACAAGCATTTCCCTAATTACTTTATCTGATCTAAAATTCCTAGCTTTATCATTAACAGCTTTGTTGGCAGAATACCACTCATTAACAATTTTTTCTAAAGCAGGTTCACTTATAGATTTAGTTAATTCATTAGCTCTTTCTGTTACAAACTTACCGTACTGTATCAAATCATCTTCTGTAATGTCATAATCAGATATATCTATCTCATTTTCAAGTAACATTCTACCTAACTCATCTATAGTTGTATCTACATCTATGTCACTAATGCCCTGTTTGTTACCAAATATACCTCTTATGAGTTCTTTTATAGCAGCAAGTATTTTATTAATTACAGCTTCAAATCCTTCTGTTTGTATTTTATCAGTTAGTTTGTTAGCTGCAGCTACCTGAAGACCATATGTAAGTATTTCAGACTTTAACATGTCTTCATTAGACTTTAATTCGGGATAGTTTTGTAAAACATTATCTCTAATTTGTTGTCCTTCAGGAGTAAGAATCAATGCTTCATAAAGATTATCAAATAATTTTTTATTCTTTACTCTAATTCCATTAATTACAGGATGTGAGAATTCATGAAGAACAGTATTAACATTTACATTATCTCCTACTACATACACAGTTCCTGCATAATAAAAAGCAGCTTCCCCGTTATATGGAGTTGCACTTACTCTTGTTATTTTAGCTGCTTGTTCAGGAGTAATATTTTCAAATTTAACCTTTAATCCAAGACTTAATTTTTTAGCAAGAACTTCAGCAATTGCTTTTGATTTAGAATCTTTTAGAGTATCTAGATTAATATCTACTAATGGAATACCTTGAATTTCTGTAGGTTCAGTTAAAGTCTGAGAAGATTTATTTACTGTTGTATCTAAACCATATAATAATGGTTGATTAAACTCATAATTACTAACATCTACTTTATATCCCCCAGCTTTATTTACTATACCATCTATTTGAGGTTCCCATATAAGTTTTACTCCTGAAATTTGAGACATTGCATTATAAATAGCACCAGTTTCAATAGGTTGATTATTTGACAACCTCATGATTTCATTAACAACAGCATTTAAATTATATTCAGATTGTCTTTTATATTCAGCAAGTAATTTTAAAGCTTCTTCTGTACTTACAGTATTACTATAAAAACCTAAATTTGCTCCAGCTTGATATTTAATTTTATCTGCTTGTTCTTTTGTAAATTTTACTTCATCTTTTCCTGCATATATTAATGCTGTTCTAACACTTCCTTGTGTAAGAAGAGTAATATCAAAACCACTAAAATATAAAGGTGTGTCTTTACCATTCTCTTTTATATGTTTTTGAATAGCAAAATGTACTAATGGAGTAAAGTATCCCATTTCCATTGCTAAAGTTTCTGCAGCACCTACTTTTGATTTCTCATATTTTTTATCAAGTTCTTGTTTTTTAACTAATGCTTCAGCTTTTATTTGTTCAACTTTTTCTTTTAAAATTTCTATTTTTTTATCAGAAGATTCTAATTGTTTACCATCAATTGATGCTTGTAAAGCTTTTTCAGCTTCAAGTTCAAGCATAGTCTTAAATAAGTTTTGATTAAAGGTTATATTATCTTCTAAATCTCTATACTGATCTAATGTTATTTTAATAAGTTCTTTATTAAAATTATATCCACTTCGTTGTTTATATGCAACTGATAATCTTTTTTTACCTTCATCAATATTTTTATTAACTTGGCTTAATAAAGCACTTGTATTTACATTAAGAAGTCTATTTACACTTTTATCAATAAGAGTTTGACCTGATCTAGGTTGAGCTTGAATTATTAAAGAATATGCACCAAGTATTATATTTTCTTTTACACCGTATTTTTCTTTAAATTTTTCATTAATAGCATCTACATATGTAAATAGTTGACTCTGCAACTTTGCTTTTTTACCAAGAAGATCAAGAAGACCTGCAGGACCAGCAGGATCATTTATTTCATTAATAAGTTGTTGAATTTCATTTATTTCTTGTTTTGTAAGTAAACTTTTAAGGCCACCATTTCTTATTATACTTTGTATTCTCATTCTATCAACATAAGCTTTATCAAGTGTAGTTGATATGTTATTAATTTGTTCTAGGCCATTAAAACTTTCATATAAATCAATTTGTTCTTGAACCCTCTCTTTTAACATTCTATGATTAGACTGCTTATCTTGTGAAGTTTCCGCTCTTAATAATATATCATTAACGAGCCACGAATTCTTATAATGAATAAAATTTTGTACATACTTAGTATTATTACCATTTAAGAGCATATCAATATTATCTTGTAAGTCAATGTCAAGAGATGATATAAAAGAATTATACCTTTCTGATACAGGGTCAGGATTACGAACAAAATCTCTAATAGTTTCAATATTATCATTTTGAATTTCATGTAAAAGAACAGCATCTTTTTTATCTGTACTTTTTGAATAAAATTTAGTAAGATTTGCCCAAGCAGATGGTGCATATTGAAAGTGACCATATTTCATATGATAAGTATCATTAAATCTTAATGATATTTTATTATGTAATACTTCACCATTAATACCATTACTCTGATCAAAGGTACTATTGATACGATAATTATTATATGCTAGTTCATTTGCAAATCCTAATGTATAATTTGCCTTTAAGTAAGTATATACTGTATCTACAAGATCTTCAGCTGTAATAGTCTTTAATTTAGGATTTTCTTTTATTATTAATGCTTTAACAGCTTCAATAACTTCAGACTCCTGTTTTTTCATACCATCTACTTTAAGTTTTTCAGATAATATAATAGGATTCTTTTTATATTTCTGAAGTATTAGTGGTAATACTTTAAGTGTAGGGCTAAGATTTTGATAATTATTAGTATTTTCTAATATTTTTTTTGTGTTATTATCTAATTTTTTAGTTATTGTAAAATCCTGATTATAATCAAACTTAAAAAAATCTCTTGGAGCACTAGAATCAGTAATTGAATAGTATCGTTTAAGTGTTTTTTTTAAAAATCTTGTTTTTTTATTAAAGGTTTTATTTAAAAGTCTATTAAAAAACACTTCTGAATCAAAAACTTCTTGAAGTTTTGCTTTTTGTCTAGGTACATACTCTTCAATATTTGTATATACCCAAGCATCAAGTTCTTCCTGTGTTTTAAAATTAGGTGATTTTTCCCTTCTTCTCTTTGTTTTATAATCATAACGAAATCCAAAACCATTTGGACCATATGTTTGTTGACCAATATCTTCTATAATAGTATAGTCCATAGGGGCTACGGATTGATCATCAAGAATATTATCAAAATAAATTATATCATTTAGTTTTCTGTATTCATCAAAACTCATTAGATCTGATGTATCAGAAGCAAGTATTTTCATTGCTGCTACTTCAAATGGATCTTCTACAAGTTCTTTATAAGAGTTGATTAAATCATTTACCCATTTAATAAATGCTTTTAAAAAACTATAATCTGATGGTGCACCTTCTTTATTTTCAATCTTCTTAATAGCTTCTGCAATAAGTTGTCCTATTGCTTCTTCAGTAAGGTCTTCGGGTCTACTTACAGTTTTACCATATGCAGTATTGTAAAGTTCATTTCTTTTTAAATTTGTTTTGTGAGACTCCCATAACATTTTTTTCAGTCCAGCATCTTCTTTTAATAATCTATACCACCAGTGTGCAGCTTCTTCAGGAAGTTTGTTCCAGGCAGAAGGTCTTTTATCTAAGTCATTTATTATATCTACTGAACCATTAATAAAATTTGCAGCAGCAAGTGCGCCTTCTATAGGAGTTCCTTTATTATCATAAAAGTTAGATACTAGTCTCTGTTCTATACCAATGTTTTCAAGAAACTGACTAACTACATTTAATGTAGTTACTTCAAACTCTAATTTTTCTGAATCTTCAAAATCTAAACCAAACATTCTATACTGACCATCTTCATCAACTTGAGGTTTAGGTTTATCTTCTTTTACCTGGGCCTTGTCAAATTCAACTTGTATTTTGTCAAATAACTCTATATTTGGAATAGACCATCGTGTTGTATATTTAGTATCTCTACCATATTTTGACCATGATGGATATACTGATTCAAATTCTTCAATACTAAAAAGTAACTCACCACCATCTATTACAAGATTAGGGTATTTTAACTTAGCTAGTTCAGTATACTTTTCATTAAGTTCATCAAAAGTTAATGGAAGTAATATTCTATTTCTACCTTCTTTAGAAAAATCATCAATTACATTTTTCTTTTTTAATAAATCAATGGTATTTATTTTTACTTGACACGACATTATTCACAGTTTTTAAATGGATCTTCTTCTAAACCTAATTGTTCTAATATTTCTTCATTTGTTATTCCTTCAGTATCAATATTTATATTATTCATTTGATTATACATTACTGATCCTGGATTAACATAACTAAATGCATCAAACAATCTTTTGCTTAAATATACAAATAATTCTTGAGGCATCAATGCAGGATCACCAAATCCTGTATTTGGGAATGCAATTTTTGTTAATCTTGAATTACTATCATTAATAGCCTGAATATGTGCAATTTCTTCTTCCCATAATTTTAACACATCTTTGTATGCTGTTTTAGGAAGTTTTGCAAAGTTATCATTTGTTTTGGTTAATGATGTAGTTATATTCATTGTCATATTATCAGTAAGCTTATCTAACTCTTGTTGACCACCAAAGTTTTTCTTAGGATCTTTATAAGTTGTATTAACATTATTTCTAATAAATACTACATCAGTGTTAATATCTACTAATCCTTTATAGAATTCTTTATTACCCAACTGATCATTATAAGTAAATATATTTACTCTATCGGTTTCATTAAGTTCATAAACAGAATCATCATCAAGCTTTGTTTCAAGATCATCTATACCCTCAATACTTTTAGGATTTTCATAATCCATATTATTTAAATAATTTTTAAATCTACCACTATCAATATTCTTACGACTGTTCTGTGTTTTAAATTGCTCAAAGAAATTATCTAAAATAGTTCCAGCATCAGTTTCAAGTGCTTTTGTAAATAGTTCAGATTCTTGTTTCATAATATCTAAGAAACTTGTAAAGTCTACAATGTTTGTAAAGTTTAATTTAGTTTTATTAAGACCTGTTTGTAAGAAAGCAAAGTTAGACATTAAGGCAAACATGTCACTTATCCTATCATTCTCATCCTTATCTGTTATTTTCATAACAGCTCTATCTGAAAGATTTCTAAGATTCATTGTATAAACATTTGCCTTATCAGTATCAATATCTTTATCGGCAAGATATATATTAAATATTGATCTATTTTTATTAGTATCAAGCTTTAATACATTTAATAAATCATACTGTTGTAGTAATGAGTTTTTATGTTGAATTAAGAACTTAGAATATCTTGAACCAAGAGCATTCTCTTTGTCAATAAATAAATGATGAAAATTATATACATTGTCTAATGCTTTATTAGTAATGTATCTTTCATAAATAAATCTACCTAATGTTCCACCGTCCACTGTTGGATTAGCTTTATAAATATCTAGTCCTTCTTTTCTAAACCAGGATTTATTAACCATTTCAGCAATAGGATACTCTGATCTTAAAAATTCTCTTTCTGCTACAAACTTCATGTATAATTCAAAGTTCACTTTACCATTTTCTCTAAATGTACTTGGATCTAAAGGATACATGTTTCTATTTTCATAGCTATTTATTTCTTCAGAACCAATTACCCATTCTTCAGATTCAAATTCTTTACGTAAACTTTTTTCATCAATATACATGACCTTTGTACCATCTTTGTTAGCCTTAACAAAAGCACCTCTACTTGTTAATTCAGAAGCCAGTGCTGTTGGTATTTCTTTTTTAACAGCATAAGACATATATGAATCACCTATTTTATATTTTCTAACAGCATTTTGAAAGATCATATTAATTAAATCATTACGGAACATAGATATAAATGTATCTACTTTACGGTCCCCAAGTAATTTATTTGATGTACTTCTAAATAATTTTGCATTTTCAACTACATAATTACTAACGAATTTGTTATACTTTAATTTAAATAATGGTCTTATAACTGCTAAAGACATTGGACCGTTAAAGAAAGAACTAATTATAGAGTCATTTAACATTTTAGTAAGTAACTCTTTCGGTATCTTAGTTTCATCAACAAGTTGATCTATACCAGCTTCACTTAACTCTACCTCAGATAAAGTTGAGTCTTTACGTGTATCAGGATTAGCAGACATTTTTAATGCAGTAAGACCAGTAATCTGTTGTTCAATTTCTAGAAAATGTAAGAACATTACTTTTGATAAATCAGCTTCTTCTTTAGTTAACTTACCATTATTATCACTAAAGTTTTTAATTAAATTAAACATTGCTTCTTCAGTAAACTCTTTTTCTTCTCTTGCATCAAAATATTGTTCAGCTAATTCTAAACCTTTAGTATATCTTTCAAATTGACTACTATTAGTCTTTAATTCATTTGGATAAAAATATTTTGTAATTACTCTACCTGCTGCTTCTTCAGCTAGTTTTGCTTTATACTCTGGTTTTTTACCTAATACTTCAGCATATGTAGATTGTGAAAGATTTTTTTCTTTAATGTATTGTATAACTAATGGGTTAGATACAAAATAAACTGCTTCTTTAACAGGTACTCCTGTCTTAAGTAAGTAAAGTAATGTTGGTGCTGTCTCGTAATTACCTTGAATAAAGAAAATCCACGGATCTTTTTCAACATCCACCCATCCATTTATCATTTGAGCAAATATATCAGATATTTTATATTCATTATCTACATCAAACATATTAGATATAGAAATATGATCTTTACCATCAACTTTAATTTTATGATGTCTTAAGAATAAATGCGCCTCTCTATCTTGATTACCTTTACCTACAGTATGTACGTATTCATTTGGCATATATGCACCAAGAGAATTCATTATAACATTAAATGTATTTTCAATTGCACCTAGACCTAATGTCCTTTTACCTACAATATTAGATTCATGTTTGTAAACATTATATAGTGACTCTAATATTCTTGTAGGACTAATAGTTTTCTTACCATCAGTTGTGACATTTGCTTCTGTCATTTTATTTGAAAACGGATTATATTGCATTACATACTGAGCTAATTCTTCTGCAAGAGGTTCTAATATGTAGTTACTACTTGGTGTAATTAATGAAGAATAATTATCAGGAAGCTCAAGAATACTTTTTATACTCTGTATGAGTTCATTTTCTAATCCTGCTTTCTGTTGTTCAAAGAACATTTCTATTTCACCAACAGACATGCCACTAGATTTCATTAACTCATATTGTGCTTTAAAATCTGCATAGTTAGAATAATCAGGTTTTTTAACTTGACCATTTTCATCTAAATTAGTCATGTAGATTGTAAGTTTGTCAATGTCAAAATCAGATCCTGATTTAGCAACTATCTCAGCTGGAGGAATAATAATATTACCTGCTTGTGGAGGTAAGAAATGATATATTTCCATAAATTCCATTTGAGCAAGACCAGATACTGGAATCCTAACTCCAGTCATTGTTATTGCTTTTCTGTTAGCTTCATCATTAGCATCTAACCATTTATCATCTTTAATTTTCTCATTCAATCTTTCTAATGAATTATCCATGTCAAGAGTCCCATCATCTAAATAAACCCCAACAGTTTCCGTATCAGTATATTGTAGATTAAATAACTTCATGTAATCACCTTGCATAGAAATCATTACTTTCATAGCAGCAGTAAAACCATCTGCTTTTTTATGAAATGTAGGTAAAAAATTAGTTCCTACATATTTTTTAATAATGGCATTATATTGTGCTTCAGTTCCCTTAGTAAGACCACCTGGTCCTTTTGTTAAAGGCATATTTGAATAATTCTTAAAGAATGCAGAAGACATTTGAACCAAGGCTTCTCCTTTTACTTTTTGTTTAATAATCTTTTTATTGATTATTGATAAAAGAAGTTTTTCAATTTTAGCAGATTCAGGATGGAAAGATAAATCATTTACTAATGTATTATCTTTTTCATATACATCAATAAAGTCAATAAGATCATCACTTAAAATTTCATCTTTCTCTAGATTTGTTCTTATTAAGTTTGCTATCTTTTCAGTACTTGCACTACTTGTTGGAATAAATTCTCCATCTACCTCTTCATATCCTATTTGATTTAGTAATTCAAGCTTGTGTATATTAGTTAAGAATTCTACTTTTCTAATATAATCCTCAGCCCTACCTTTAACAAACTCTTTATCTTTTGATTTAATCTCACCATTTTCATAGAGTCCCTCAAGGATCATTTTTCTTAACTGAGTAGAGAATATTGAAACACCTTTATAAGATGAGTTAATTTCAGTTTGGTTCTTTAAGAATTCTGCATATATTACATTTTCTGTAAACTTAACATTTTTATTAAATGAACCATCTTCGTTAAATACAATGTCTCCTTTTCCAATATGACCAACTTTAGATCCAGTTTCAAATGTTACATAATCTATTTGTTGTTCCATCATTTTAATGTGCAAATCATATAACTCACTACCTTCTTTTGCTACACCAGGAATTAGTGGAGCAAGTGAAAACTTATGAAAAGATGTTACAGGAAGACCTGTTGATTGTATATTACCAAAATATTGTAATTTATATGGAGGAAAAAACTGTATTGCCTCTTCTATAGTTATGTTTTCTCCGTTAGATACTTTTACATAAAGTGCTTCTTGTTCATCTGTCCAACTTCCTTCTAACCATTTAAGATTTCTATATGCTTCCATAGTCAAATAACCTTGACCATCAGCAATTTTCATGTCTTTGTATTCTTTTAATACTTTTATTGCAAGTGCTTTAGCTTTAGCAGAATCACCATATCTTTCAGTATAAACTTTAGTTAACTCAGCAAGATATTCATTATAGTATTCTGATGTCATTTTAAGTTCTTTCATGATAGCAGTTCTAAACGTACCATCATACTTTCTTGCAACTAGTTTTTTATCAGTAGCTCTAGTTTTATTTAAATAGTCAACATATGCTTTAGGTAATTGAGAATTTATAAATTGTTGTGCAAATTCATCAGCTCTAAATCCTTTACCACCAGAACCAAGTCCAGCATTTCTTTTATGAAATTCTTCTTTAGCATGATTATACTGTGCCAAGTCTCCATAAGCAAGAATTACTGTCTCATATTTATGTATAAAAGAATTATAACTATATGCTTTAGTTAACATATTAGTTAGATCTTCTTTAGTTTCAACTACACCTTTTTTATAATACTCAGATAATAAACTAGCATCAACATATTTGTTTTCATTAAGTCTATCTAGATTTTCTTTATTGAGTAAATCAAAAAACTGCATGATGTCTGTTTCAATATCACCTCTTAATTCAGGATTTTCATCTAGAATATCATTCATATTAAAATCAGCTTGTTTATTATCAACAGCTTCTTGAATAATATCATATAATACTTCTTGAGTTTCTTTAGTAAGAACATCATCAAATAAAGTAAATGCCTCTCCAGCCATAACAGTTTGACCTAGTTTATTAACTACCTCTCTATTATAACCTGTATACTCTTTAAATTTATCAATGTTATTTTTAAATCTAAAAATTCTATTTGACTCACCTGCTAAATAACCTAACATAATTTTAGCACCTTGTAGTTCTCCGTCTCTACCAGGTTCAAATGCATCTATATCAATATAGAGATGTTTATTACGAGTCTTACCAGGATATGTCTTTATTTCAGTATCTCTGTCTACAGTAATTGCCATTGCCATACTTTTAGAAGCATGTCTCATAAACTCTTCTACACCATTCATTAACATTGTATGCCATTCTTGAAGAAACTTACCTGTAGCATCCATGGAAGATGTATTACTTCCTGTAGTATCATTAGCATTTTTAGCTATAAATTGGGTACCCGTAACATTTTGAAGTATAAGTTTAGCATTTTTTCTTTTAGTACCATATTGTTCTGGTTTTCTAGGATTAAACTTCATGAAAAATATAGAATTCAAAAGTTGAGAAAACGGTGCTAATGTGTTATTGTTTTTAGATAACCAATGCATATGTTTAAAGTTCTCTGATTGAGTTAACTCTTGATATGTTTGAGCTTTGTTTATAGAAGTAATCACACGTGTTATTGTATTATCTACAAAGTGTTCCCATACTCTATTTCTTTCAGCATTAAGTACACTAAAATTAGAATATCCATCTGAAAATTCATTCTGGATTTCAGCAATTAATCTTACTCTACTTTGTACATCTAAACTCTTTGATTTATCCATTCGTAACTCAACAGGAAGACCCTTCCTTAACATATCTAATGGATTGCTTCTAAAGACATATTTCTGTTCTTCATTATTTGATTCATTAACTACTTTAATTGCATTCAACATAATGTTTAATCCATAATCAAGTGCAAAGTTTGTTTTAGGATTAAAAACTATATTTCTAATTGCAGGACTAGATAAATCTAATTCTATACCAATTGCTTTTAAAAATTCAATTGAATCTTTAGCACTCATAGCAGATTTTTTACCAAATCTGTCTATTACAGCTTGTAGATTTAGTAAATTATTATCACCATCTTTTTCTATATAAGGGTTAACACTTGGATTAGCTAATGTAAAGTTACTTTCCCAAGCACTTGTAACAGCAAATACATCCATACTAGCTTTAGACAACTTAGCAGTAAACTGATCTGCTCCTTCTTTATCTATGTTTAACTGTATGTATTTGATACGTGGTTTTTTAAGATCTTGCCAAAAATTAGTTTCAGATCTAAACTCTTGAACCCTTTTGTATCCACCATTTTCCATATCTGTATGTGATAACTGAGGTAGAAGATTAAGTAGTTGTTCAAGTTCTGGATAGTTTTCCATACTATCTAAAATTCTTTGGTACATTTCATTTATATCATATGAACCTTGAAGTATTTTAGCAAGTCTGTTCCACATGTCATGAACACTTTCAAGCTTAGGCATACCAAAAATGTCAGTTTCATAGACTATTTTACCTTCTTCATCTTTAACTATTATCCCATCAACTTTACTAGGTTTAAATAATCCTGATAAAAGCATTAATGTTTCTTCACTTGCTACTTGTTTAGAAGAAAGAATGTTTCCACTTGCATCTTTAAGTAGTTTCATTGCTTCAATAGATGTAGTATCTTCTATCTCATTGTAACTTTCTTTTAACATTGTAAATCTAGACTTATTCATGTGGTGCGATACTACACCAGTATGTTGCTTTTTATCTAATGATAATTTTATATCCCCAAAATTGTCAACTATTCTTTTAATAAGATCAACCATATCAAGTAATCTTACTTCTTCAGCTGCTTCTTCAGGAGTGATTTCAATAGCATTTAAATTATTAAGAGTAATCTGTTCTAACTCACCTACATAATATGTAAGTGCACTATAAAAATTATCTTTTATATCTTCATACATTGTGATTCTATTCTTAGGAACCTCACTTATTCTAAGATATCCTACAGTACTATTATGATCTAAATTATAATCCTGAAATGCTAAAGCAGCCATAGAATCCATTGTATTCATTATCTGCATAGTTTCTTGAGCAGTAAACTCATTAATGTTTTTATTAGCTTCAATAGGTTGTATAGTTCTATTACCTCTATTAAGTTTATTAAATCTTATGTTTTTAGTTGTAGCATCTAAACTTTGGAAAAGTCCATTTTTAATTGCTTCTTCAGGTTTGTTTGTTCTTAAAACATCAAACATTTCTCTTACTTTAGGAATGTCCCGTGGACGAGTCATGTCTTGTCTTGTTATTCCCCCATAAGCCCATCTTAAAAATTGATTTATTCTTTCAAATATAGCTCTTAAGAATTTTGGTAGAGATTCATTAAACTTTTCAGACTTCATTAATGATCTAAAATCTTCTGCTATGTCTTCTTCTATATCAAAGAAATCTACATTGGCCCACTTAGGAACTTTCTGAACTTCTTCATACAATGATTCTTTTTCTTCTGTAGTTAAAAATAACTGTGAGAATGCATGCCATGCCTCATGATATATATCAACATTAGTACCACCCTTCCATAAGGTAATACCTGTTTTTTCAAAAGTTGCAACAGCATCAGAGTTAGCAATTTCTGTAAGTCTTTCTAATGATATTGGTGCTTGTCCATCTATTTTTACTTGAGAAATAAAAGATTTTTCCCACCAATTTAATGCATTATCTTTTGCTTTTTTAGTAGTAAATATTCTTTCAAAGAAACTATTAAGTTTTACATCTCTTCTAAGATAATTCTTTTTAGTTTTATTAGCTAAAATACTACCTACTGTTTGTGTTATAGCAATAGTTTGTTTCTTTGGAGCTGCTTTTGGTTGTTCTATAGGTTCATTAATAATAATATCAGCATTCTCAACTCTATTTCTCTTATTAATTATATCAACAAGTACATCGACATGAGATCTATAAGTTTTTCCTTTAGGTTTATAATAGATAAAAGTAATATCATCAAAATATCCTTTTTGAATAGAGTCTAAAATAAACTTTCTTCTTTTCTGTTCTACTGTTTTAAATTTCTTTCCAGTTAACCAGTCTTCATAATTCTTTACAGCAGTCTCTACCTTATCAACTATCTTAACATTTTTATTTAAACTATCTTTTTGTGTTGACCAAGGATTTCCTACATGCTCCATAAATGGTATCATAGGTACTAAACCTATTGCAGATCTCATTCCCCATGTACCTTTACCTTGATTATACATATCTTTTGCAGCTGCATATGTAGTAACATTTTTTACTTTAGCATTAGGTTCAGAATTAGCACTCTTTGTTGCTGTTGTTTTATCTTCTTTTGGAGCTGGTGTACCTAGTTCATATACTTCATCATTAGCTCGTATAATATTTTGAGGTATGGCAAAGTTTAAGTATGCATTCATACCTGAAAAGTATGCAGCAGTTTCATCAGGAAATTGGATAAGTAACTTATCTTTAATAAAATCAAAGTAATCATCCTCTATTTCTGCAAGTTTATTTGTAGATTTATCAAGTATATAATCAGTATAAGTTTTACCCATTAAATTATTATTGTAATTTAAGGCTGCACTATATGTTACTTTATTTTCACTTTTTTGTTTATCATATAACTCCCAGTTAGTTTTGGCTGTTTTTAAATGTTCGTATATAAGTTTTCTTCCTTTTTCAGTATATAAAAGTTCTTGAGAAATAGGTTCTTCTCCATTGATACTAACATTTAAAATAGCTTGACCATTTTCATCTGTACCTAGTTTTACATTTATTTTATCAGGACCAGTAAGTTCACCTTCTACATAGTCATTATTGATAAAGTTCTCAAAAAATATTCTTCTTTGATCAGGTGTCAATTCGACCCCTTTAAGTTTAGCAGTTGTTGTTAATATATCTGCTATATGATTAGCTAGATCATCTGATATATTAGATCTTTGTAATAATAAAAGTTGATCAATTGTTACTCCCGGTCTAGTTTTATTAATAATAGCACCCCATCTACCTGGATAATCATCACCTAATAGTTTAAAGTCTAAATCTTCTGCCTTAAGTCCTGTTTCTGAAATAGGATAAAATTTAAGAGCATCGTTTACAAAACCAAAACTACCATCCGTAATTGATACCATTAATGGTTCATCAGTATTTTCTACATAATCTCTAAGCCTAAGTAAATCATTAAAAAGTTTAGTTTGTTTATTTTTAATTTCTATTACTTTTTTAGCTACTTCTTCTGGTTTAGGATAAATCTTCTGAGCTCTTTTTTGTTTAGCCCATGTTTCTGCTACTTCTTCTGCTGGAACTAAAGATGTTTTTTTACCAAAAGCACCTTGAAAAAATAATTTACCATTTTCAACAAAAGGTTTTCTTACAAATTGATAAATTCTTCTACCATTACCTTCTTTATTTATACTACCATCGTCATTAAAATATACATCGTTTCCTTCAGTATCTGTAATAACAGCTACAATACCCCTCTTCCCATATTTAGTTTGGTTTTCTTTATCTTTTGAAGTAAACATAGAAGGATCTGCATTTTCTACTTGCATCATTGTTAATGCTAATGATACAGGATCATCTTCACCATATAGAACAGTACCATCTTTACTACTTCTAGTAATATATACAATGTCTTTTATAACTTCATAAAACAAAGCTTTTTCAATATCTTTTTCATTTCTTGGTAAACCTGTTTCAGGGTCAATAGGAATTGCTTCTTGACCAGTAGTTCCATTAGGATATATTACTCTTGCAGAATATTCAGCATATGAATACTTTTTAGTTTCATCTGATTTAGGTACAGAAACTTCATCTAAATCTTTTTCAATTTCTTTTTTAGTTGACTTTCTAGTTCTAATAGTTGGTTTAACAAGAAGCTCAACCATTTTAATATCAGAAAATTCATTAGCAAGAGTAGGAATATCTATAAATAATTGTGTATTTGTTTTAAGAATATAATCTCTGGCCTTTGGTCTTGCAACTACTAATCCAAAAATTTGAGGAATTGATTGAGCAAAATATAATGCTTTTTCTTTTTTATCAGCTTCTGATTCAAATCCTTCATTAGACATATTATTTAGTTCATTATAGAACTTTTTCATAATTGCCTTTATATCAATAGCAGTTTTATTTTTACCAGATATTCTATCTGATATTTCTCCATATATATAACTATATACAAATTCTACTGCAGGTCCGTTTAATTCACAAGCCATTTTAACACTTATTAAAAATATCCTTTATTTTATTCATTCTTTCTTCAGGTGAAAGATTTTCACTTTCATCCTCAATTGCATCTAAAGCATCTGGATTTTTTGATAAATCAGATATATTCTTTTCTGTTGATTTTACATTCTCTTTTGTTTGAGGAGTAATGACTATTTCATCCATAGGTTTTACTTCATCTACAGGTTTCATAAAATTAGTTTTAATTTCTTCTTGAGTAAAGGTATAACTTTTTTTCCTTTTTGAACTAAATAGTTCTACAGTACCAGCTTCAGTATCAAAACTTTTTACAAGAAATGTTTCATTAAGTGTTTTAAATGTACCGAATTCTTGTGTGTTAACCAATATAGTACCCTCAGCAAGATTTTCTAAAGACATGTCACTTTGTAAAACATCTTTTTTATTTTGATAAATTTCATCAATCATAACACCAACTGCATCAATATTGTTTGATCCAAAAGCATATGCTACTATTGCATCATCACGTATAGTATCAATATTATCTAATGTTGCATCTTCAAATAAAGTTTCTATAGCAGCTCTAACATCTTGAACTTTTTCATCTTCTATTGGAGTCTCACCAAGTTCTATCCCTTGGATCCGTCCTCTTGCTTCTTCAATGATTTTCGTAAGATCTTCTCTTGAAATTGGTTGTCCAGGAACACCCTCTGTTGTTGTTCCGGGAGACTTCTGAACAGAAGATACATTTGTGCTCTGTTGTACTTTTGCTCTGGTTCTTTCAAATTCTTTGATTGACTTTTTACTGATTTTTCCATTTTTATTAAATTTAATTGCTGCTAAATTATTTATTATTTCATTTACTGCACCTATAACATTGTCTACAGGAAGAGTTGATCTTTGCTCATTAGCAAGTCTATTTTGGTATTCTTCAAGTTTAATAATTAATTCAATACCCCAGTCTTCAACTTCTTTTTGTTTAGTGTTTGTAAGATCATCTATTTTTCCATCAATAATATCCTCTATATCTTTTGGCATTCCATGCTCAAATAAGATTAGATCAATTGCTCTTGTTACAGATTCAGATTCAGATAGTTTAGCAATTAGTTTAACTTGATCTTCTCTATCTGTAGGTTCTCCAGAAGGAACTTGTTTTTGGAATCTATTAGGCAGTCTGTTTAATGCAAAGATTAAGTCATCAGTATTCCCACCTCTACGAGTACGTCTCTTATTTTTATTAATAAGCTGAGTCTTCATACTAACTAACTTATTTATTTCAAATGTTTTAGCAGTTATCTCTCTTGCATTAATTTTATTTTTTCCTTGTTTTTTAAGATTATCTAATTCTTTATTTAAGATATCTATTTCTTTTTGAGTCTCTGCTATTGCTTTATCATTAGTATTATAAGTTAATGAAACTATAGCACCTACACTATCTCTATTAATAGTATATACAACACCATTAATTTCTGCAGTTTTTTCATTTCTATCTAGGAATTTAGCATTGATAGTTTGTCCTGCTATTTGAGTTACTTGACCTATTGATCCTACTACTGCAATAGGAGATAATCCTACTTTAAGAATATTTATAGTACCGTCTTTAACATTTTTACCAGCAAAGTTTATATCAACGACAAAGTCTTTACCATCTTCAGATAGTTCAACTGAAAATCCTCCATCTAAATTACGTATAAGTTTTCCTATTTTACCTTGATACATAACATCTTGGTCTAGAAAACTATTAAGTGTATTTTTTTCTGGATCACTAATTGGAACTGCTCCTGGTTGAATTTCAGATTCACCATCTTCTATTTCTGGCATTTCAACAGTATCTGTTGGACCAGTTCTATTAAACCCAAACTTTTGCATGATTGCATCATCAATAGGTTCTAATATAATAAACATACCATTTTCAGAAAGTTTATTATTTTTTGATAAATCTACTGTTGGTTTACTTAATTTTTTAATAAACCCATCCATTGTCAATTCCATTTCAATTGGATATAAAAGTATAGATGCATCTAAACCACTCATATTATATATACTGTTACGATATACACTTTGTTGAGCTCTAAAATAAGTTTTTTTATTTATTTTATTTTTCATTAATTGACCATTGTCATCTTTAAGTTCTATACCTGTTTTACTATCTACAAGATTTGGAACTCCTAAATTATTCCAAGTACTTGCTTGAGCAGCTTTAATATCTACTATGGCTAAGTTACCTTCAGTATCAATTAATAGTAAATCTAGTTCTCCAGTTACTCCTCTTCCGTCTCTAGCATTTCTATCAAATACTTTTACATTATTTGTAAACAACTGATAACCACCATCAATCATATTCCTTCTAAATCTTGTAGTACTACCTGTAACAGGATGGAACATAAAGTCATATGCTTCTTTTGACATCATATCAGAAACTTTTTTCTGTGCTCCCCTGATATCAATAACAGAATCATAGTTTACTTTTACAAAACCTCCTCTAGGATCTAGAGTTAAGAATTGTCTGATTATAGCATCAAGATTAATACCTGCATCACTTGCCTCCTTAAATGAATATTTTTTAATTGTATTCTCTAAGTTTTCTATACTAGAATCAGCCATTAAACTTTCTTTAATACTGGCAATCTTTAAATCAGATTTAAACTGTTTATAAGTATTAAGATTAACTAAAAAAGCATCTATTCTTTCTTCTATAGAACCTATTGGATTATCAAGTACAACTTCTCTAAATAAATTTTGAATACTGTTATCTTCAAGTCTATTAAATATAAAGGGACCTTTTTCTTCTATATCTTGCTCCATTAATGATGCTACTTCAGTAGCTCTTTCAGGTCTTGGATCTTCAGGTTGTGAATCTCTAAATCTTCTAGTTTCAAATCCATCTTCATCAACACTTAATACTAACTCATTTTGTTTATTAAAAATAGTATTCTCAAGTCTTTCAATTATCTCTTGTGCAATTGGTTTTAATCTAAAAGCTTTTTCTTTACTACCAATATATGCAGCAATAGATTTCATATCTTCTTTGATAGATTTTATATCATCTGCAGATAATTTTATTATACCACTTTCTGTTTCCAGTTCTTTAGTCTTGATAGCTGTTTCATATGCATCATATAGATCTGTAATATTAGAAAGTGGTGTTCCTGGATCAATTACAGCATTACCAAATAATAATTTAGGAGGTGTTAAACCTACTGTAGAATTTTTAATTGCTTCTTTTTTACTTTTTTCATTATACTTATCAAGAATATCTTGTGCTACTGGATCATTTTCCATCCATCTTTCACGAAGAGAATTATATTTTTCAGGAGCATCAACATTTAAAGTAACAGATTCATTAGTTTTTGTAGCTAAAAAGTCATTAAATACACCATTAAGTTCTTGTTGTAATTCTTCAGGATAATTTTCAAACTGGTCTCCTATTGTATATTCTTTAATTTCAGTAGGATTACCTCCTGATTCTACAAAATCTAACTTAACTTCTTTTACTTGTGCTTCATATTCATCATTAATATCAGATAACTCTTTTTGGTATTTTTCCCATTCAGGAGTTTTTTCAACATCAATATAATCAGGACTTTTAATATTGTCAACTATATTATTTTGTTCGTTAATTAAATCATCAAGTAAAGGTTTTAATGAAAAATAAAAACCAGCATTTTGAGCTGCTTCATCATCATTTTTTATAGCAGGATCTTCTGCTACAATCTTATCTGCTAATGTAATAAGTTTTTTTAGATTTCCAGGATCTGCCATGAAAGCATCTGTAGCCTCAATAAGTTGCTCATTACTTATAATCTCATCTTGTATTAATCTAGCAGCTACACTTCTTATTTTAGTAATATCTTCTAAATCCTTTTGAAGTTGTTTATACTTTTCAAGTCTTGCTTTTTCTAGTTCAACATCTTCTCCCACACTATTTAGTGCTTCTTCTGCTGCTTTTCTTAATTCTAATTCAGTTGCATTATATTTATCTAATATAACTTTATCAAAATCTTCTTTTGCTTTATCTAATCTTTTATCTCTATCTTTAGTAAGTCCATCAATAATATCTTCTAATATTTCAGCATCAGGTATTTTTTCTCCTGTAGGTGGTGTAGCCTCTAATTGAGCAGCTCTTTCAAATAGTTTATAGTACTGATCATATAACAAACTTCCTTCTGGAATGTATGCACTATTTGAAACATCAATAAAACCTTCAGGTTTATACATTGGATTTTCAACCCATTTTGCAAACTCATCAAGATCTATAAATATTTTTTGATCTGCAAGCTCATTAAGTAATGAGTTCCTTTCTATATTAGTGATTTCTGAATTTACTATATCTTTAATAATATTTCTTTTGTTATGATAAAGATTTTTCATCCATTGAAAGTTTCTCAATAGGTGATCATAAAAATCATTTGGATTAGAAAGAAGATTAATTAATGGTGCAAGTTTATTTTTTTCGTTTGTTAATATATGTGTATCAAGAAGATCATCAAATAAACTATCCATTCCATTTGGAATAGCATTTATTTCTTGTTGTAATTGTAATCTTTCTTCATCAGTTTTAGCTAAACCAAATATTAAATTTTTAAATGATTCTTTATATTCATCAAATTCAGTTACTTTACCATCATCATATTGCTTAATAAGATTATCTATATTTTTAAGATTTAATTGTTCTTTAGTTAAACCAGGATTTTCAGCAAGAATTTTTTCTGATAATAAAGATAATTTTTCTTTAGTAATATATGTATTTGTAACTGTAGCTTGTTTTTGTGCAAAATCAGAATATAGTGCTAAAAGTTTTCTTTTTCTTTCAAGATCTTCTGCTACTATGGGAACACCAGATTGCTCTAATGTTTCTATATCAGTCTTCATCATCTCTATTTCTCTTTCCAATCTACCACGGTCTGTAAAACCAGCAAAGTCTGAAAAATTTGAGTTTTTAATTGTAGATAAACTACCTAATTTAGTATATAATTTACCAATTCTTGCTGCTGTATCATCAAATGAACCTTGTAAGAAAACATAATTAAATAATGATTGAGAAAAAGCTTGGTTATATATTTTAGCCATCTTATATTGATAGCTATCTTTTTCATAATTGGTAAGATCAGCTTGATACTTATTAAAGTTTTCTTTAGATTGATTCCATCTGTATCCTATTTTTTTAGCATTTTCTAAAGATTCACTAAAATTTTCTAATGCTTTTGAACCTTGACCTGGTTGTAAATCCCAAGCTTCTTCAATATCTTGAGGACTTGCTTGTTTATAATTTTCATAATGTTTTAAAAACATATCATAAGTACCTCTCTGTAATGAACTTATTACAGCAGATTGAAAAGCAGCAAACTTTGTATCTTGTATTTCTTTAGTAGTATTATCTGCTGGATTACCAACAGCATTATAAAGTAATGATTGTGTAGCATAATTTGACATTCTTGGATCAAACATATAATGACTATCTTGCCACATAGTATTCATATGTTCTACAACTTCATTAGCTGCAGCTTCTCTTTGTTCCATATGAGTTCTGAACTTTTCACTTTTATTAAAGTAATCATTATAACCCATAGTCATAAAACTTTTCATTTTACTAGGGGCTTGTAGAATACTTCCCATTAAAAAACCTGAAGCAAAAGTTTCAAAACCTTGTGCAGAAAACTGTTTATCAATTGCATCACCTAATAAACCAGAACCATAAAAGAAATTTTTAGATGCATTATTTTTATATGTACCTACATAATAATTTTGTGTAGCTTCTTGAAGAACATCCTGAAATGTCTCTTGTAATCCTTCAACAAGATTAGCTTTAAAATAATTTAATCCAACTTTACCATATGTAGTAGGTTTTCCTAAAGATTTAATTGCATTTATTAATCCAATTTTTTCTTTTGAAAATGCTGACTTTGCAATATTTTTTCCTGGATTAAATACTAACTGAAATTCTTTATTAATATCACCTAGAACTGTACCAAAACCAAATTTAGGAATACCCCTAACAAAACTTGCATTAGCAAGTGAAGGAAATACTAACTTGTTAGAATAAAATACAAGTGCAGTATTATTTAATGTATTCCAAAATGAACCTTTAGTAGCATCTTTCATCATATCTTCCTGCTCTTGTAATGAAGGTGAATTACCTTTATTCTTAGGATCATTAACATATGCATTATAAAGTTTATCGTAAGTTTGGAATTTTGTAAAACCACCTTCTAATTTACCTTCTGACAATGCTAAGTTCATTACCATCATATCATGCCACAATGCACCTGCTGTTTTTGATGATCTTGCAAGATCATTAATATTACTTAAGTTATGTCCAAACAACATTGCAGATGTGTTTGCTATAGGATTTGCAAAGTTTAAAGTTTTTACTCCAGCTGATTTAAAAAGTTCTTTTGCTTTTGAAAGGTTACCATAGTCTTTCATTGTTTGAGCAAGTTTCACAGCACCTTTCCCAGTATCAATTAATGCTTTTGGAACATTGGCAAGTCTATTCATAAATTTACCTAAACCAAATCCAACAGCAGTTGGTAAACCACCAGCACCTGCACCAGTTAAACCTTCAATAAGTACTGATTCAATTACACCTTCAGTTAATATACCAGCTGAATAAGATGCAGAGTTAAATAAATTTACTGTAAATCCACCTAATCCTCCTTTAGAAGAAGAACCTATTGCATTATAGTATTCATAATCTCTAGCACTTTGTTCATCTGCATTAAAGAAACCTTCTCCATTAATTACACTTTGATATGATTTAATTGGATCCATAAATCCTTTAGATAACATGGGCCATGCAGCATGATTCCACCATCTTGACATATCATCACCAAATGTAGTTTTACTATTAAACCAAGCTTCATTATTTATAAGTGGACTAAACCCAACTTTATTATATGTTTCTTGACCATAAGCTTTGTATTTAGCATTAAAGGTACCTTTAGGAGAACTATCATAACCAAAAGCATATCCATATTTACTCTGATCTTGTGCACCATTAATTTTAGTCATTGCTGCATCAAACAATGCATTACCAGAATCTTTAGGATCATTTGGTACATTGTTTTTTACTTGAGATGGATAATAACTTGGTGATTGACCAGTTGAATAATCTTTTATTTTATAAAGTGGAGTATTAAAATTAAAAGGAATAGCTCCAGGTTGATCTACAGAAGCAGGATTTAAAAAATCACTTTTATCCGTAAAATCCTTCATTGATTGAGGGTCAGTATTTTGTAAGTTCTCTTCCATAATTTTTAATACTTATCTATTCCAAAATGGACTATTTGGTAATGCACCAAAGTTTGTAGGTATAGATGCATTTTCTATAGCCTTAACATCATTATTTTTATGAAATGATTTATAGGTTTGTTGATTCTGTTTATCTTGTTCTACAATTGTATTAAACATAATTATTTCAATCTGCTCAATTGATTGTCCACTTATTTTAGGATACATGATCTGCTCACGTTCTTCAACAAGTCCTTCTTTAGTCATTATTCTTGTTTTAAGTACAGCTTCATAATCTTGACCAGGAACACCATTAGTTTTTCTTAATACATAAGAACCAGCATTATGAGGACTATCATAATTCAATCCTTTTGGATCACCTTGTAATATAATTTCTGTAGCTGTTGGTTGAGATTTATTCCATAATTTATGTGACCAATAGTCATGAGGTGCAATAACAGTTATACCTTTTTGTATAATTTCATCTTGCACTTGTGCAAGTTGTTGTGATGTAAATTCACCTTCCATAGATTTTAAAACTTCTTCTACTATTGGTCTAGGAATATGAAATGTAGTAGAACCAAGTTTACTATTTTCCATAGCAACTCTTGATGTACCTAACATAAAGTCTGGTGTACCCTTCTTACCTAAACTAGCATATAATGCTCTCAACATACTTTTTGCTATATCATCATCTAAACCATCTTGACCATAATTTACCTCTTCATCTACAGTAGGTATATTATTTCCAAATCCAAATTTAAATTGTGTATCATCTCCCATAGGTAGATTAAGTGCATCTTTTATTGCTTGTGCTGCAGCTTGATATCCAAAGTCTCCAGCATAATCAGAATCAACTTTTACCATTTGAGTTTGAGAAGATATATCAATCATATCTGTCTTTCTTGGTGAAGTCTCTACTATAAAAGATTTAAGTGCATTATCTGGATTTGCATCAGTTGCTAACTCCATATAAGATTTATTCAATATATCATTTATCCAAGATGAAGCTACATTTTTTCTATTTCCTGTAGCAACGTCATACAACCCTTCTACAGCATAAATACCAGGAATATACTCCCAAAAACTTCTATCTCTTGCAGTCTCAGTACTTTTAATAATGTTTGCTCCTAAAGCACTTGCAATAACTTTATCTAGTTCTTCTGATTTTTCTCTCATTTTAGCCCAGTTGTTACCACTTGCAACATACTCATTCATTACATAATCTATTGCACCATTGATTTTTTCTTTTGAAACTTTAATACCTTGCTCACTTAATTTTTTAGCTTGAAATTCTAAATTTTCTCTAAACTTCTTCTCAATTTTTTTAGTATTTTCTAATGTAATAATAGATAAAGCAGCATCTCTTCTACTTAAAATTTCCATATCTAATGTTGATTGACTACTATTATATTGTCTTGAAATTTCAAGATTAGCATGATTTTTA
>Ga0315284_10003120_pt1 | contig 23574 bp, 27 predicted proteins | sample YL17G09_16_MG_FD_203696 | JGI IMG/M metagenome (GOLD analysis project Ga0315284, IMG submission 203696) | Sediment microbial communities from Yellowstone Lake, YNP, Wyoming, USA - YL17G09_16 | ecosystem: Environmental > Aquatic > Freshwater > Lake > Sediment | place: USA: Wyoming | collected...
CCCGAAGGCCGAGTTGCTTGACCTCCTCAGCCAGACCCTCAAGGCGCTCAGCGACACGCTGGCTGCCATCGGCCAGCAGACCCACATCTCAGCCTTCCCCGGCTTCCCCTCCGGGCCGCCGATCAACCTCCCGGCCTTCGCTAAGGCGCAGGCCGACGTGGTGGAAATCACGACGTTGCTCGGTACCATCACAGGCGGCATCTGATGGCCATGGACTCGGCGAAGATGGCCGACGAGATCAAGAAGGCCGGCGGCTTCGCGGGCCCGAACTCGAAGGAGCTGAAGGCGTTTGCCAAGGCCATCGTCGACGAGATCAAGGCCAACGCCAAAGTGAACTTCCCGCCGGGCAACGTCAAAGGCACGGCGCCGTCGAGCGGCGGCCCGCTGCAGAAGGGCGAGGCCCAGAAGGGCAAGATCACCGGCGTGCTGGCGGCCAGCCTCGGCACCCGCATCGTCTCGATCCTCGGCCAGAAGCCGTCCTCTCTTGTAGTCAAGATGGCCGCGGCAATAGCTGCCCACATCCTGACGGGGGTGGTTAACATCAAAGCCCCCGGAGTCACCGGCGCCTGCACCAACACCGCGAGCAACCCCGGCACCTTCACCGGCCAGGGGGCGAAGGGCAAGATCTCAGGTCTCAGCGGCCCCACCCTCGCCAAGAACATCGCCACGCCGGACCAGGCACCTCCGATGCTGCTCGGGATGTGCAACGCAATCGTCAAGCATATCCAGGATAACGCCGAGGTCTCCATCACCGGCTGCACCGGCGCCTGCGCGTCGGGCGGCGGCCCACTCCAGGCTGGAGTCAACTCGGCCAGCAAAGTACAGTAGCGCAGGAAACCTTAAGACTCTACAATACTTGATAAACCAATACCACGAGGGACCACCATGTCGCTGCCGGCAAACCTGTTCATGGACGCGCCCGAGATGGAAGACGTCTCGCTTCACCAGCTCGGCTCCGACGTCGAGAGCTGGCCGGAAGAAATCGTCACCAAAGTCAAAGAGCGGCTGCCCCAGGCGCAGTCGATGTCAGTCATGGTCCAGTTCAAGAAGAAGGACGACGAGAACGGGGTGGCGACCGGCTCGGTGCTGGTCAACTCGGCCGACAAGGTCGTGGTGATCCCGATCATCATCAAGGACTTCATGCTGTACCCCCTGGACATCATGATCGCCAACTCGAAGCTCCTGCCGCTCACCACCGACTACTTCTCGGCGGTGATGATGAAGGACCAGGTCTTCGACAAGATCGAGGAGTTTCCGACCTTCGGCGGCCTCGGCCGCTTCGAGGACGCCAACCTCTGGAACTCCATCTACCCGCCGAGCCTCGGCCGCTATGCCTACGCCAGCGCCGGCTACCCCGTCCTCGAGGCGGTCGCTGACTCCATCGACGGCAGCGAGTTCAAGGCCTGGCTGAAGGAGCCGGCCAACGAGAAGACGGCCGCCCGCCTCCTCTCCGGCCCGCACAAGGACCTGGTGGTGAAGCTCGCCAACCTCCAGCACGTCAACATGAACGAGTACAGCCAGGGCGTCGAGAACCTGGTGCCGCGCTCCATCGCGCTGCTCCGCCACGACGGCCCGAACAAGTACTCGCTGCTGCAGAACTCCGACACGGTCTTCCACCCGTCGATCACGCCGATGACGAGACACCAGGCCCATGCCTACGTCTCGGAGCTCTCCGACCACGCCGCCGACGACATCAACGACGTCGACATGACCGGCGAGAAGTTTCTCCGCATCCCGGAGCCGCTGAGCGCGGTGGTCCTGGCGAAGCCCGACCAGGAGACGCCCGAGGCGGCCCACGAGTTCGACCACTACTTCGTCAAGACGAAGAGCGGCGTCGGCGTCGAGGGCCTGGTCATCCCGAAGGTGATCAGCTTCGACATGAAGCCCACCGATCTGAAGCTGTTCGTCGGCAAGACCATGTCGACGCTCCAGGAAGAGATCTGGGGCGTGCGCATCAAGAACAGCCGCTTCAAGCTGCCGACCTCCCGGCCGAAGACCGGCCAGACCGGCGTCTTCGTCTTCCAGCCAGATAACAGCCACGCGCTCTGCACCGTGCCGGTGACCATCCGCAGCATCACTGAGGAGTGCGGCGGGCTCCGCCTCGAGGTCTCCGACCTGCTCGGCATGCCGATGAAGCTGCGCATGGCGCCGGGCTTCGAACTCCACGCCATCGTGCCGATGGGCCCCGGCCAGTACCAGCTGCCGTCGGCCATGAAGTGGGTCGCCACCGAGGGCTTCGGCGAGGTCACCAACTCGGCCGACGACTACGCGGTGAAGACCGCCGGCTACGCCCTGACCGACTGGCCGGTGACCGTCATCCCGACGGGGTCGGGGTTCTTCAGCCTGAAGGGCGTCGACAAGTACGCGGCCGCGGCCGGCTGGGACCGGACCATGGTGAAGGCGGCCGAGGTCAAATTCCTGCTCGCGAGCCTCGGCGCTTCCGAGGAGAAGATCGCCGGCTACCTGAAGGAGGCGGCCTTCCGCGGCAAGGTCGATATCCACGGCCTGCGTGCAGTGCCGCTGCTCAGCGAGAAGATCGCTCTCGCGAGACCGCTCGCCGTCGCCATGGTGAAGAAGGCCAAGGAGTTCCAGGCCAACCTGACCAAGGCCGCCAGCCTGGTCTCCGGGCTCTCCGACCGCGAGTACACGTTGCTCGACGGCGCGAAGAAGATCGCCAGCCACCTCGAGAACGGCCAGACGGTCGACGCGCTCCTGTCGCTGAACTTCGTCTCGCCGATGAACGTCATGAAGTACGTGGCGAAGCTGCCCTCTCTGAAGGCGGCCGTCTCGCACCTCGCCGCCTGCCTGCTCGCCAGCCGGCTCGGCATGACGGAGATCCCCGAGCAGTCGACGTCCGCCGCCATGATGCGGCTGGTCGAAGTGGTCGACGGCCTCGAGCGCCTGCGCGCCACGCAGGAAGTGACCGGCCAGCAGATGGGAACGGCATGAGCTTCTGGGGCGGCTTCGAGAAGCAGGCAAAGAAGAAGGAAGAGGGGTCCGCCGACGGCCGCCTCGCCAAGCACACCGGCGCCGCCCTTGCGCTCTCCGCCGTGCCGGGAGTGCTCATGCCGCACGCGGAGAAGCTCGACAAGAAGTTCACCCCGGAGGAGGCCGAGCACTACTTCCGAAAGGTCCGCGCCGAGCATGGGCTGAACACCGCCATGCGCACGGTCAAGGAGAAGGCCGACAGCGGCTTCTACCACCCAGGCGAGGACCACATCCAGGTCAACCACAGCCCCCTGCGCGGGACCATCGCCCACGAGATGGGGCACGCGCAATCTCTCGGCCGCGGTTTCCGCAGCAAGTCGAAGCTCGTCCGCGGCTACCACAAAGGCTCCATGCGCCTGCAGGCCCACCAGGGCAACGCCGCGCTGCTCAACCCAGCGCTCGCCATGTCCGACAACAAGACCGTGCAGAAAGTTGCACCCTTCGTGCCTCTGGCCGTCCACGCACCGACGCTGATTGAAGAGGCGACAGCCTCCATCAAAGGGCTCAAGGATCTGAAGCGCCACCACGGCCTCGGAGCCGCTGTGCGCGCGGCACCCGGCCTGGCCGCTGGCTTCGGCACGTATCTCGCGGTCCCCTCGGCCATGGGCTACATCACGCACCGGGTGACCAAGTACCGCCAGGAGAAGCGCGAAGAACAAAGGCGGCGCGGGTGAAGCACTTCTGGCACGGCTTTCACGGCAAGACAGCCGCCCAGGTGCAGTTCAAGCGCCACGTCGTCGTGGTCTATTGGAAGCCCGGCGAGGACGCCTCGGTGAAGGACAACGTAAAACGCCTGTCCTCTCGCTACCCTTCTGTTAAAGTAAAAGTTATCAACGTCGAGAAGGACCCGTCGAAGCCGCTACGGCACAAGGTGCTGCAGTTTCCCACGGTCCTGCTTTTGAAGGACGGACGCGAGGTGGACCGGGTCGGGGAGGAGCCGTCGATGGCGCTCCTCGAGCAGCTCTTCCGCAAAGCGCACGTGTAAGTCTGGATGGCGACACCCTATGACCTCTACGTCCGCTTCCTCGTCACCAAAGGGCTCGACGACCCGGAAGACGTAAACGCGGCGCTCGCCGAGCTCTACCTCCCCCGCATCGACGCGGCGACGTTCGACGCCCAGGCCAGCCTGGTCGAGAGCCAGGCGCCGCTCGGGATCCAGAAGCAGATCGCGACCAAGAACTACTCGGTCGACTTCCTGCCGTGGATGAAGATCCTCCAGGTGGACGGCCTCTGGCACTTCGAGAAGCTGGCCTTCCTCCCGAAGGACGACCCGGTGCGGCCGCTCGCGAAGCTGGCCTACGACATCCACCAGGACGGGCAGCTCCGGATCACCGTCAACGCCCTCCTCATCAAAGGGGTGCCCCACCAGGACATCGCGGCGTCGGTCAACATCCGCTACGCCACCCTGCTCCGTGAGGGGCACATTGCCCTCTACGAGCGTTTCTTCTTCGCCCCGAAGACGATGACCAGGGGGAGCTGGCGGACGTACCTGCGTGCGTGTCAGGCGGCCGAGACGGCCATCTACTTCACGGCGCTGACCGCCCCCCTGGATGAGCTGAAGACCGAGCTCGAGCTGCCGGCCAAGCACTCGACCTCCGAGGTGCTCCAGTATCTCCTGACAAAGAGCGCGGTTAAGGCCAAACGCCTGCTCGACGACGACACGCCGGCGGGGCGCCACGAGGCGCGGGCCTGGATCGACACCGTCCTGAAGCTGACGGACAAGTACGAGAAACACCGCACCGGCGACCAGGCGGACTTCGCCAACACCCTCCAGATGGAATTCGACTTTGTGAACACGGAGTTCACCACGCCGGATCCGGAGGTGCTCAAAGAGTTGGCAGACAAGGCCAAGGCGGCGGCGGATGCCCAAAAGGCGCGCAGCCCCGAGGCGACCGTCCCGGTCGGCGACGATCCCTTACCAGAACCGGGGGACACACCGTGAGACGAGACACAGCTGCTTCGTGGCGTGTGGAGCGCACTCTTACACGGATTGGTAAGTTTGTCACCGCAGCGTCACCGGTTTGTCTCACTTTCACTTTTCAATTCGGTGACAGATTCTGGCTGGAAACGTCAATGATTCCAAGGGGTGTTTTGGTAACCATCTGGAGAGACTAAGGAATAGTGACTGGTGACAGATTTGTCGGTAAAACTCTCCGGGATCAAGGCACCTTATCTGGGTAGTATACTATGTGTCACCTCTGTCACCACTCTTTTACCTATAGACCACTACCTGAGGGAAAAGAAAAAAATACACCCCTCGCTTTTTATTTTCTACGCGCCATATACCCGTGCTTTACGTTTAAAAAGCGGTGACAACGGTGACGACGACAGCAAAGCCTTGGGGCTCATCCGAAAACCTGTCACCAAAGGGGTGACAAAATCACTTTTTTGCGGTGACGGCTGCGGTGACAAACCGCCATGACCGCCGACCCGTCGCAAAATACGTCATCAGTCGATTATGAGTACGGCAGTGAGCCTGACTCAAATTCGTCACTCGTAGTCTACAACGACAGCCCCCCGATGATCGACCACAAGACGGTCGCCCGGGTCACCCAGGCCTTCAACGACGACGGCACTGTACGAAAGATCATCAAGTCGACGAAGAGCGACTTCGTCTCGACGCTCATCTACCTCGACGGCAAGCCGTTCGACTTCACCGGCCGCGAGTACCTGCAGCCGCTCTACAACCGGAACGACGCCCGGATCTTACTTAAGACGGCTCGCCAGGTCGAAAAGTGCAACAATGTCGGCACCTTACTTCTGATGGCCGACGGCACCACAAAGGCTGTAGAGCATCTAGCCCCAGGTGATCAGCTCGTAAGCTTCGACACTCGGTGCTTGCCTGTGGTGGACCGGGTGCGCGCAGTCGCCTCTAACGGGGTAAGACCCGTAGTCCGCATCACCACTAAGAAGAAGAGGGTGCTGACTTGCACCCTTAACCACCCGGTCCGGACGCTGACCGGGTGGGTGCCGGCCGGGGAGTTGGCCGACGGTAACTTCGTGGGTCTTCCACACAAGGCAGGCATCTTCGGCCAGGTGAGTCGCTCCGATGAGGCGGAGTTCCTTGGCCTGATGATCGCGGAGGGCCAGGTAACAGGCAGTGGCGCGGTTTTTACTCAGCAGAGCGGCCCGTGCTTAGACCGGTTCCTGGAGCTTACCGCCCTTCTCGGCGCAGGTTGCGCTGCTAAAGTCATGCCGAGCCGCCCCGACATCTGTAGGGTCAGTTTTGGACCGACGCGGTGGGAGCTGTTCGATCTTCTCGCCCCGCATATGCTCGGGAAGAAGTCCGCGGACCACTCCGCCCCACTCTGGATCTTTAGCTCCGATCGGTCCACCACTAGGGCTTTTCTTCGCGGTCTGTGGGCAGGAGACGGTCACTGTAAGAATGTCAGAGGCGGGAAGATAGACCTCTGCTACTCGACGATCTCCAAAAAACTGGTAGAGGATGTAGCGCGGCTACTCTTGAAGTTCGGGATCTTCTCGCAGACCAGGACGAACAAACCGACGCTCTATAAAGGATCTGACCGGACCGCCTATATCCTCAGGGTCGTAGGGTCCCGCTCAATTCAGCGATTCCACGATGATCTCGGCCCAATCATCGGTAAGCCGTTCACCCTAGAGAAGGGGTGCGACGACCGAGATCAGTCGGACATCATCCCGAAGGAGGTGGGTGATCTCGTAAAGGCCGTGGTGGAGAGCAGGGGCCCCCGCAAGCATGGTCACACGCTCTTCTCAGCAGGTCTGAAATCCACCCCCGACTTTAACCTTACCCGGTCTAAGTTCTACCGGTACTGCGAGATTCTAAACGAGCCCGCTTTATGGGACATCTACGCAGCCGAGATATATTGGGATGCGGTTGAGTCCGTCGAGCTGCTGCCACCTGAAGAAACCATCGCCGTAGAGATGGAGACCCATCACAACTTTGTGACAGATGGGCTCATAACACACAACACGACCTTCCTGGCCAACAACCTGGTCGTCACCTCCGTTGTCCAGCCCTACGCCCGCTCGCTCTATGTCTCGCCGTCGCACACCCAAACGCGGCAGTTCAGTAACGAGAAGCTGCGCACGGCGATCGAGCGCAGCCCGCTCATCAAGCGGTACTTCCAGGACACCTCCGTCTCGACGCAGGTCTTCGAGAAGGGGTTCACCAACGGCAGCTACGTGTTTCTCAGGAGCGCGTTCCGCTCCGCTGACCGGGCCCGGGGCATTGCCGTCAGCGCGATCCTGGCGCTCGACGAGTTCCAGGACTTCCTCGGCGCCGAAGTCCCCGTCATCCTCGAGTGTACGTCCCACTACCCGAACGCCAAGACGCTCTTTACCGGGACGCCGAAGACCCACGACAACCCGATCGAGATCTACTGGCAGGTCACCACCCAGAACGAGTGGCTCGTCCCGTGCGGCTGCGGCTACTGGAACTTCCTCGACGAAAAGAACATCGCCCCGACCGAGCTGTACCTAAAGGACCAGCTGCCCCCGGGGCCGGTCTGCAAGAAGTGCATGCGGCCGCTGAATGTCCGCAAGGGACAGTGGGTCAGCTTCGCCAAGGACAACTCGATCCAGGGCTACCGCATCCCGCAGCTGATGGTGCCGTGGATCTGCGGCCTCAAAGAGCAGTGGATGCGCCTCCTTTGGAAGCGCGACAACTACTCCTTCGGCCAGTTCGCCAACGAAGTCCTCGGCCTCTCGCATGACTCCGCCTCGCGCCCGATCTCGCGCGAAGAGCTCATGGACTGTTGCAAGGACTATAGCCTCTGGGATCCGAACCACTTCGACGACCTGACGATCAACGAGTCCCGCCAGCACATCCTCGTCGCGGGTGTCGACTGGGGTGAGGGCCTCGACGGCAGTGAGCGCGGCCCGTCGGGCAAGATCAGGAACGCCTCCTACACCGTGCTCACCGTCGGCACGTTCGTCCTCGGCGACCGCTTCCGGGTCAAGCTGATCAAGCGGTACACCGGCAAAGAGGTGGACCCGGAGTTTGTCACCCGTGATATTGCCCGGATCTGCCGTGCTCTCAACGTCGTCGTCTGTGGGGTCGACTGGGGCCACGGCTGGGGCCCGAACAACACGCTCGTCCGTCTCCTCGGCCACTCGCGCGTCTACCAGTTCCAGTACCTGCCGAAGCTGAAGCAGAAGATGAAGTGGGACCCGCTCGGTGTCAGGTACCACCTGCAACGCAACTTCATCATGTCGGAGCTCTTCTTCGACATGAAGAACGGCTTCATCGAGTTCCCGCGCTGGCGGCAGTTCGAGCCGTTTTCCAAAGAGATCCTGTCGATCTACGCCGAGTACGTTGAGTACCGGCGCGAGATCAAGTACGACCACCGGCCGTCGGACCCTGACGACTTCTTCCACTCGCTGAACTTCTGCAAGCTGGCGGCCGACGTCTACTTCAAGAAGGACCGTCGCTACACCCGCGACATCGACCAGACCAACGAAGAGGGTGCCCACGCTTAAAGCCTTGCTGGGCTTGGCGGTGAGTGGCACAGTGGGTCTATGAAAACAGTCGGTCGTGTCTATACGGAGTGGAAACGCTTGGTCATTGACGCCGAGCCGCATGTCATGCGGCGGGTGCGGCAGGTCTTTGGTGACACGGCCACGGCAGTGCACACCGCCGGGCGCTTTACCCATAAGCCCGTCTCCATTCCTGACACGCTCGCCGGCGCCCGCGACCTGGTCTGGCTGATGGAGCGCTACCCCCTCACGATGGAGGACGAGCTGCTGGGGCGGGTCGAGGCCGCGGCAACCAAGTACGATGCCATCCTCGAGGCCGTCTCGGATGCCGACAAAGACCTGGTCTATAAGATCACGGCCGGCGCCCTGCAGCTGGCACTGCCCCTGCGCCCCCACCAGGTCGCCTACAACAACATGATCAAGAAGGTCGGCGGCCGCCTGCTGCTGGCCGATCAGATGGGCCTAGGCAAGACGCCGGCGGGGATCTCGCTCTTCTGCGAGCCGGAGGCCCGCCCCGGCCTGGTCGTGGCGCCGGCGGGCATCTGCACCCAGTGGGCGGAGGAGGTGTCCCGCTTCCTCCCCGGCGCCGTCGTCCACGTCATCAAGGGGCACAAGAACTACGAGCTGCCGCCGGCCGACGTCTACGTCACGGCCTACACCCGCCTGAAGCACTGGCAGGACACGCTGATCTCGCCGCACCGCGCCTTCCAGACGGTGGTCTTCGACGAGGTGCAGGAGCTCCGCCATACCGGCACAGCGAAGCGCGACGTGGCCCGCACCCTCTCCCAGCGCGCCGCCGTCTGCACCGGCCTCACCGGCACGCCGATCTACAACTACGGCTCGGAGATGTGGTCCGTGATCGACGCCATCGCCCCCGATGCGCTCGGCGAGGAGAAAGACTTCCTCTTCGAGTGGTGCACCGACAAGAAGGTGCTCGAGCCGGTGATGCTCCACAGCCACTTGAAGGCCGAGGGCCTGATGCTGCGCCGCCAGGCGGAGGACGTCGGCCTGGACTTCGGCACGGTCTCGCGCCACGTCTACACGCTGGATGCCGACTTGGAGAAGCTGCAGGAGGTCGAGGACGTCATGCGCCTCCTCGCCGTCTCCACGCTCGCCGGAAGCGTCGGCGAGTCGGACACCGCGGGCCGGGAGTTTGACTACAAGTTGCGGCACGCCACCGGCGTCGCCAAGGCCCGCCCGGTCGCCGAGTTCGTGAAGCTGCTGGCGGAGCAGGAGGGGAAGGTGGTGCTGATCGGCTGGCACCGAGACGTCTATGAGGTCTGGCTGAAGGAGCTCTCTGCCCTCAACCCCGTCATGGTTACCGGCAGCGAGGACCCGCCGGAGAAGGCCGCCTCGAAGAAGCGCTTCATCGAGGACGACGACTGCAAGGTGCTGATCCTCAGCCTGAAGAGCGCCGCCGGCATCGACGGCCTGCAGTACGTCTGCAGTACGGTCGTCTTCGGCGAGCTCGACTGGTCCCCGCACGTCATGGACCAGGGCGTCACCCGCGTCTACCGCGACGGCCAGGTGCGCCACTCGCAGGCCTACTTCCTCACCGTGAACGACGGCGCCGATCCCTTCATGCTGAGCGTGCTGAACCTGAAGCGTAGCCAGCACGACGGCCTGGTCGAGGGGAAGGACTGCGAGGCCACCATCCTCGAGGGGGGCTACGACGGCTCCCGGGTCCGCGACATGGCGGCGGCCTACCTGCGCTCGATCGGCGAGGAGGTCCCCGTCGCGGTGAAGGAGACGGGCCTGCTGGCGGACGTCGCGGCCGCGCTGCGGCGCCTGCGGGTGCCGGTCAGCACCGAGGAGGAGATGCAGCGCGCCCTCTGGTCCGTCCTGCCGAAGATGCTAGCCGACGCCCACGTCGCCCGCGAGGTGAAGGTGGGGAAGCGCAGCCGCCTCGACTTCATGGTGACGCGCGGCGAGGAGAAGATCGGCATCGAGTGCAAGATCGACTCGACGGGCAAGAAGGAGGTCTACCGCCAGGTCCGCCGCTACGCAAACGAGGCCGGTGTGACTGCCCTTGCGCTTTTCGCGCCGTGGGGCGGCGTGCCGGGGTTCGTGGTGGACGGGGTGCCGGTGGTGGTGGTCGATTACTCAGGAGCGGCGCTATGATGGAGATCGTCTGCAGAATCGAGCACGGCGAGGAGCCCGGCGACTACGACTACGATGGGTACCCTACGACGGTGCCGACGACAGAGGCCAAGTGCACCCGCTGCGGCCACACGACCTGGTGCTACGGCGATGGCGACGATTCGATCACCCGGTGTCTGGCCACCATGCGCGAGGAGTGCGGCCAGGCGGTAGTCGCCTGGTACGTGGCGAAGGCGACCCCTCTGACCGTGGTGGGCGAGGTACTGACTGGGGAGGAGCCCTGCGCGGTTTGCAAGAAGCCGGCAGGGCGCACGTTCCGCGGGCCGCGCCGGCGCATCATCTGCACCCGCTGCCTGGCCGGCAGGCTGCACCAGCTGCGGATGAAGAGGAAACAGACCAAGATGGCGGGAGTCCGCACATGACGTGTGTACCGTGTGAGACCGTCGCCTCCTGGTTCGTCGAGGCGTTTGCCCGCGCCGCCGACGGCCTGGCCAAGCTCTACGGCGCCCCGATCTGGTTGGTCGGCAGCGCGCTCACCAAGGAGCGGCCGCGGGACATCGACATCCGGATCGTGCTCTGCGAGTGCGAGATGCGCCGGCGCTACGGCACCCGCTTCCCGCAGATCCAGCACGGCGGCTATACCCTTTGGGAGTGGCGCCGGGCGGTCGACAACATCAAGCAGAGCCGGGCGTTAATGAACTATGGCGGCTACCCGATCGACCTCCAGATCCAGTCGCAGGGCGAGGCGGCGCCCTACGCCACGCGGCCGCGGATCCGCCTCGACACGGCGCCGGCGTGGGTGCAGGAGGTGTTTGCCCTCGACCATGTGTCTGTAGACGCATGCCCGGAGGTTACGTCTGTAGACGCACATCAAAAGAGCCCTTGATTTTTTCGACGACGTGCCGATATGCTGTACGGACCATTTCTGTGAGGTGAGCGATGCGAGATTTTATGACCGGATCAAGTCGAACTCAGTCCACCACAGCAACTGCTATGGACGTCGGCGCCCGTCAGGTCTCCCAGCATCCGCTCCCTTGCCTTCCATGCTATCCCCTGCATCCCCTATCCCTTTAAGCCCATCCCCAACCTGACAGGCACCGGCCGACCATAGGCCCTGCTACCGCTTTGCCACAGCAGAGCCGGAGGCGGAGGCGTGTGGTAGCCACCCTCGTCCGGAGCGAGGTAGTCCGGGTTCAACTCCCGGGCCTCCGACTGTGTTGTGGCTCGTTCACGTTACACAAAAGCGTTTGTGTATTACAGAAGCGCGTCTGCGAGACGCAAAGGAGATCGCCATGCCCCGAAAATGACGTCCCGCTGCGCGTGCGGTTCCCGCCACGTGCTGCCCACCCTGGTGTGGGAGCCTGGCAAGGACCCGTACATCTCGAAGATCGAGTGTCTGATCTGCGGGCGAGAGGAGGGATACGGTTTGCCCCGCGTGGCTGTAAACCACGAGCGTGCTGAGCGCATGTCGGTTCGACTCCGACCTCTCCCACTTGATACGGCCCGGTGATGGAATTGGCAGACATGCCCGCCTCAGAAGCGGGTGCTTCGGCGTGGGCGTTCGAGTCGCCCCTGGGCCACTATCTTCCTATTTAGGAACACAAAGCACGAAATGGTGTCTATACGCCAAAGAAAGGTCACTGTGGTGGCCGTAGCTCAGCTGGTAGAGCGCCGGCCTGTGAAGCCGGAGGCGCGGGTTCAACTCCCGCCGGCCACACTCCCCGGTAGTTTCAGCTACCAATCTCGCTAGATCCATCTAGCAATTTCACTAGATGAAACTAGTGACCCGTAATAGCTAAAGAAAAGGGGACCAGGCACGAGCCCGGTCCCCTTCTGTTAGCCCCTGCCGCTGAGTTTGCGGCTCAGGTCTGCGACCGTCGCAGGGCCGCCAAAAGCGGTGCCCTTAAGACTGCCTAGGATAGCCGAGACCTGCTGTTGGTGCCTGGTCTGGCTCTCCGAGATCGTCTTCGCCAGCTGTTGGATGGCGCGGTCGAACCCGTCGGCGATGGCCTTGTTGCCGTCTGCCGTGAGGTGGATCTCCTTCTGGAGATCGGTGAAGGTCTTCAGCATCATCGCACGGAGCGCCAGGCCTTCCTTGGCGGCTTCCGTACGGCTGGTCTGAAGCTCATCAGCGAGCGCACAGATGGAGAGGTCCAGAGCCTTCGTGGCCGCGAGCAAAGCGTCCTGAGAAGCTGCCGGAGCGGCGGCCGGAGCGACCGGGGCGGGTTCGTTCTTCACGACCTGCACCAGTTTTCCGTCGACCATTCCTTCGCCGAACTGGTTGACCGGGACCAACTCACGACCGCGACCGTACTGGACGAGATGCCATTTCTGGCTCTTGTCCAGCTCGACGCCGTCCCAAGTGGTCACGACCCCCTTCGACGTAGCAACCGTACGGGGACCTTGCCTATGAACCAAGAGGACACCGGAGAAATTGATTTCCTTGCGCATGGCAGGACACCTCCTAATTGCCCAAGTCCGCCAGCAAGTCGAGACGACCCCGAAGCTGGTGGAAGCTTGGTGTTGGGGAGCGCGAACTGATTAGACGAAGAGGTGATATTCGAGGCGGAGGACGGTGAGCTCGTTGAACTCGGCCGCGGTCGGGCGCTTGCCGCCGGCCGTGACCTTCTCGAAGAAGTCGTCGTGCTTCTTCTTCGCGGAGAGCAGCTTAGCGACCCGCACGTCCTCGTCGCACTTCTTCTCGGCCTTGAAGGTCTTGGCGACCCGGTCGAGGAAGCTCGGCGGCGTTTTCGATGCCATGTCAGCCATCTCGTCGACGATCTCCGAGCGCTTGGCCTTGACGAGGTCGAGTTCCGCCTGAACCCTGGCGAGCTCCTCAGCTACCTGTTCCTCGGTCATGTCCTCTTCCTTGACGACATGCAGGGGGTTGAACCCCTTCTTCTTCATCGCCTGCTCCATGAGGCCCGACTGGGCCTTCTTGAAGCGCTCGATGTCCTCACCGGCCCGCGACATCGCCGCCTGGAACTCTTCGTCCTTGGTGATGGCTTCGACCAGGTTGGCGAGTTCGTTGAGGCGGTTGCCCGCGTCCTGGACGACGTTGCCGACGATCGACGTTGCCATGTTGCGCAGCTGGGGGTCTTCCAGGATGCGCTCCACGGCCCGGGCCGTGGCTTCGGCGACGGTGGCCGACATCTTGTAGGTGCAGACCGCGGCGCGCATGTAGAGCCTCCCTCTGTCGATGCCGCCGAGGATGCCGTCGCCCGCCTCTTTCTTCTTGTCCTTCCAGCTCTTCGCTTTGGCCCGCATGGCGTTGACGATCTGCTGGGAGGCGCTCTGCTTGTCTTCGTTCTTCATGGCTCGAAACTCCGTACGACTCAGGTCTTCCGGCAAGCCGGACCGTCCGGTGCTGGAAGAAGCCTGAAAATAAAACAGCCCCGCGAATGCGAGGCTTTCTTAACCACAAGACTTATACCAAATTTGTTTAGGATTACGCTGACACGACTACGCTGACACGTAAAGAAAAGAGCAGGCCGGTCTCGCCAACTCGCAATTTATACATACACGGGGCGGCAAACCGGGGTGCTGAGTCAGGTATACATACCTAAAGAAAAGGCGCCCGAAGGCGCCCTTACGATCACACATCCGGGTTACCAGGCCGGCGGATCGGGGTGACAGTAGCGCGGTTTCCTTGCAGCTCCAGCTGTCTGGCCTCCTCGCGCGCGCCCGCTGTCTGCAGATGTTCATCACGCACATCATCAGGCAGCAGGCGACCAAAAAGACGGAACACCTCAGGACGATCCATCGAGTCTTTGCTAACGACGAACTTCCCGCGATGGAGGGGGGAGCTGAAGTAGTAGCGCTCGGATGTTGGTCGATCAAAGGTTACAGTCCCGTGAATGACGGCAAGCGCCTCGGAGAGCCCGAGCCGACGACAGCACCTCGTGGTCCGAAGCTCCCCGGCGTGGTTCTCGATCTCAAAGTTGTCGCGCGGGTGCTTGTAATTATCAAGCATCTCCGCAATGACGTTGTGGTCAACACCCGGATACCAAGCTCTCTCTTTCTTATTGCCGTAGGCGATTGTTTTAAATGTGATGTGCGTTTCTGGGACACCCTCGGCCGTTCTGGCCAGGATAGTCTCGTCGACAGCCCTCTTGACGTCAGCCGGGCGGGCCTGAGCTGCCCCCATCGCGGTTATAATCGCCATCGAGACGATGTCGCCCATCCCCCGCAAAGTCTCGCGGAACATAGCCCTGGTTTCGTCGGCGCCCTCCCGGATTGCTGCCCGGGTCTGCTCGTTCCCCCCCCGGATCACCGCCGCCAGGTCGACCCCGGCCGCCTCTTGCCGCTGCGAGGCAGCCGCCCGGTGGGCGCCCTCCCGGTGCATCTGCTTGGCGTTTTGGCTTTTGAAGTAGGCCACCAGGATGTGGCACGCCTCGAGGGTCAGGAGGCGGAGACCCTTCTTGATTTCGTCGACTTTGATATCGCAGTCTGCGATATCACAAAACATCTTGGCTTGTCCGTGGGTTAGCTTGAAATGCCACGCCTCTGGCAGGCGTTTTTCCTTCTCGTGCCGTGTGATCGCTTCATTGACCCGCATCACACTCGTCCCCACGAATTTCGCAAAGGACTGGCTCGGGACGACCTCCTTGCCCTTGTAGTGGTAGATCTGGCCGATATCGGCAAGGTGCTCGATCTTCTCCGGCAGGTGGGGCTTCGGGTCTTGCCCCGCGGGCGCAGCCCCCTCTGTGTCTCTCGGTTCAGCGGGCTCGTTCACGGTCTTCATGCTCTCCTCCTGTTTGTCTTCCGCCGCCAGGTTGTCGAAGTAGTTGAACTCACCGGACGCCTCTCTGGCAGCATCGGCTTCCTCCAAGGCATCTGGGTACCCCGCCGGGGAGACGTAGTCGTCCTCGACCTCGAAGCTCCTATCATCGTCTTCACCCCCGCTCTCGTCCCGGTCATCGGGCTCGTCCCCATCGTCATCTTCGTCAGACCAGTTGCCTGTGTCAGAGTCAAAGACCGGGGGCGGGGGCATCTCCCGGAGCGCCAGAGGCAACCTCGGGGTGGGCGCCTGTGCGGCGCTAAGCTCCGGCTTGGCGCCTGTCTCTTGCTCGACCACGGTGACCGGGATGAGCTCCAGGCCCAGCCCGAGAGGGGCTGCTGCCACGCCAGCGCCGCAGTCCATCAGCCACTCTACGGTCACCCCGTAGAACCTGGCGAGCGCGATGATGACGGGCATCGTCGTATCCCGGCCGCCCTTCTCCAGCATACAGAGGGTGGACTGCGACCCAAGTCCTTTTATCCCGAGAGACTCGAGCTGGGCAGCAACCTGCTTCTGATTCAGCTTGGTCCTGTCGCGGAGCTCTCTGAGCCGCTCGTGGTTGATCTTGAAACGCATCGGTTGTGCCACTTGTGTCCTCCTCGGCAAACCTCAAAGGCTAGCCCTTGTTCTAGTAAAAGTCAGCTGCCCTGTTTGTCACCGCTGTCACAAAGGGTTAAGAAAAGAGCAGGCCGTGAAGCCTGCTCTCGTCCGAAGCACTCACGGCTCAGGACTCGTCATCCCGCCCTGATCTTGGGGTGTCGCGTCTTGAAGTGCCCGGCTTGTCTCGCAGTCGAGGAGCAGGGCGGTCGTCTTCTTCAGCTCGGTCTCGCACGTCATGTCGGGCGGCGTCACGTCCATCGGGCTCGTCGTCGCGCACGCGGTCGTCAGCAGGAGGAGCAGGAGGAGCAGGATCTTCATCGGGTTCGGTCTCCACCCACCGGGTTGCATGCTTCTCCGCCTGGTCGACGGCCATCTTGCCGAGCGCCCAGATCAGCCACAGGACACCGAGCAGCACAGCGGCCGCTCCCCAGATCGGGAGCGTGATGAACAAGACCGCCCCGACGGCGAGCTTGAGAGCGACGGCGTTGGAGACGGGTAGCTCCGGAATAAAGTATCGGTAGATGTTACGGTCTTCCGTCACGGCAACTCCAGAGGCTTGTCAAGGCTGTGCCTTCTACAATATGCTCAAGGTCTCGGTTCGTTCAACCGACAACTCTCCCCGGAGGTGCCCCATGGCCGCCTGAATTGATTCGAGCTAGGTGTCCCCAACGTTAGGGTTTGCGAGCAAACTAACTAATTAGTTGGGAGACGAAGAGATGAAAGAAGCCATACGGGCTATGAAGGCCGCACTGAAGCAGGTGGCCGCCGAGATCAGAGAGAAGAAGGGCCAGCGCAAAGGATCCGAGTTCGGCTACGTGCCGGGACTCTTCGACGCGCAGCGTACCTTCCGCCACATGCACATCGTCTACTGCCTCCTCAGGGGTCGCACCCTAACGGAGATCGAGCCGAAGGTCAGGCCGGAGAACGGCAGGAACGAGCTCCTCCTCCAGCGCTACTGGCTCGGGGCGACGGGCCTCCACTACACGCAGCGGCCGGAGGTCGAGTCGGATTTCCGGATGTTGTCTGCGGCCCAGAGCGGCTGACAGTTTGTGAAATGAAAAGCAAGCCGGCGCTGCGCTTCGTCAAGCAGATCGAACGCGGTCAGGGGTATTTTGTGGTCGATGTGCCACAGGGCCCTATTCTGCCACGACATCCCCGACACGATCATGCCGTTGCAGGCCGGGCACTGGTGCAGGCCAAGGCAGAACGTGTAGACGACGGAGCCATGCACCGGACACGTCATGGCGACGGTGTAGCGCACGGGACCTCCTCGAACTTGCTGTCGAAGTCCCTCCGCTCCCGGACGTATCGCCGGCCGTGGTCCACGCTTTTGTAGAGGTAGGCGTCGTACCAGGCGCCGGTCTGCGTGTGCCGGCACTCGACCATGCCTTCCACCTCGTAGCGGTTGCCCTTGTAGGTGACGATCTTGCCCGGAGCGACACTCATTTTTCACACCCCTGGTCCGCCATCATCTCGCAGATCTGCTTGCTCTGGCGGCACTGTTTAAGCGCCTTCGCCCACTTGAGCTCGACGTGGTGGATCTGATCGGTGCAGGACTGGAAGAGCACTACGGGCGCCGGCTCCTCCCGCTCGACGCAGCCGGCCGCCGCGACCAGGGTGAAGATCACGACGACGCAGAAGAGCAGGAAAGAGATCACGCTGCCGGGTATTTCACAGCGACAGGTGATGTCCCCGTACTGGTTCACACGGGCACTCCTGCCGCACGCGGGGCAGCCGCCGATCACGTCCATAGGTCTCTCCGGGTGTCTTCCTAGAGTGTGCCACGGACGGGCAGGACAGGTAAAAAGAAAGTGGGCATAGGACGACTCGAACGTCCGACCTCGTGCTTATCAGGCACGCGCTCTAACCAACTGAGCTATACACCCATGGCGACCCTGACCGGATTCGAACCGGCGTTACGGCAGTGAAAGTGCCGTGTGCTGGACCGCTGCACTACAGGGTCGGAAACAGAAACCCCCCGGGGCCTTTTGGCTTCCGGGGGGCAGTAGTTCTTCGCGCACGCGAGAGCTAGACCCCCAAGGGGATCTCTTCAAACGACTTGCTGGTGACGCTTCTCTTCATGACAGTCTCGTAAGTGGCGGCCCTTGGAGTTCGTTACCTCTCCGCTACCTGCCTTTCGGCAAGAGTGCACTCTACACCAGCGGGCCAAACCATAATGCTACACAACGCCGCCGGCGCCGCGCAAGTGAGAAGACTGGGCGGCCCCGAAGGGCCCCCGAAGGACGCACCAGCCCGCCTTGGTTACCCGGAGCGGAGAACACCGGGGTTGGAGAGGGTGGCGCGGCTTGGGCGGGATGATACCGATCCCGGAAGACGGGCACAGATAAAATCTTTGATGTTTCCAGGAAACGGTGCGCCTGGTGTGCTAGGGCGCAGCCCCGGAATACTGCCGGCATTGTTCCACGTGGAACATTCTTCCTAGCTATTTCCGCCTGGGCGCTGTCGTCGTCGCGTGCTCCCGGGCTTCACCGACCTTCTTCGCGAAGTCGGGCACTGACCGCTGGTAGGGGTAGAACGACCCCAGGAAGTAGCCGGCCATGCCCGCCAGCCAGATCAGCATGCCGGCGGTGAAGTAGATCTCCGCGGCCTTCCGGCGGCGCTGGGAGGCGTCCAGGCGGTGCTCGATGCGCTTCCGGTCGGCGTGGGTGAAATCACCCATATGTCGATCCTTTCGTTCTGACGGGGGCGATATGTCGAAGGAACGCGCTTTCTTCGTTCTGACCCCGCCGCGGACAGCTGTGGTAACCCACCACAGCTAAAAGAGAAGGGCCCGCACTCTTGCGAGGCGGGCCCAGGAACAGGCGCAGGCAGGTCGGTCATTGGGCCGGTCCCTGCGCAACCCTACAGTCGCTTGGAGGCTACGCCTGATGAGGTCATATCGGACGCCGCCGGCGGGGCTTTAGCGGACGTAGACCCGCTTCGTCGCCGTCTCCTGAAGCTTCCGTTTCCACATCGGAATCTTCGACGTCTCCTTGGCGATCTGGGAGTAGTCGAGCACCTTGGCGACGGGGATGTTCTTCACCGCGTGTTTTTGGAATCCAACCCAGAAGTTGCTCATGCCTCAGCCTACCGCAGCGGCCGCCGGCGCGCCAGCCCGGTGCCGGCGGGGGATCAGCATGCGCAGATCCAGGTCATCGGCCAGCTGCTGCAGGACCCGGGCGGCCGGCTCGTCGAGCTTCCTTCTGAGGTAGAGGTCACGGACCCAGTGGCGGCACGCGTTGATCTGTTCCGGTGTCTCACACGAGGTCAGTGCACTGACGATCTTGGCGCTCATGCTCCCTCCAGGCGTCTCTCATTTAAGTCTACCACGCGCTCGGCCGGCGGCGGGTGTGGCCCGGTCTCGCCGCGGCCGTTGCAGACCCGGCAGACCTCGGCCAGCCCGCCCAGCTGGGGACAGCGAAGCCCGGTGCCGTCGCAGAACACACACTCGTCGGCTGGGAATTTCTTACCCATGGATCACCCTCCACCGTGGAAGCTCCTTCGTAAGCAAGTGCTGGACCAGGCCGACCGTCACCTCCATCTCAGCGCTCAGGTCCTCGAACTGGATCTCGGAGACCAGCCGACCGAAGCCCATCACCGCCAGCTTTTGGCGGACCACTGAGGGGGCGCAGTCGCACTTGTCGATGAACGTCTTCAGCAGGAGTTTGTCCCGCGGCGGGATGAGCGTGCTCGCTTCCGCGCCCAGTTTGAACCGCACCTTGTTCGTCCGCCCCTCTTTATAGAGGGTGGCGCGCCCGGAGATCGAAAGCTCGTCGGGGAAGAGCAGCTCCAGGTGCCAGATCGTCAAGTCCTTCTCGTTGAGGAAATACTGGAAGAACTCCTTACCGTAGAGCGCGACGACACCCGGCAGGAACGCCAGGTTGAAGACGTTCTCGGGGCTCGTCTCGAACTCGTAGAGGTAAGGGGTCAGCTGCTTCATCCCCTCTCCTTCAGGGCGGAGTCCGCCAGGTCACGGATGTCGGTCAGCCCCTCGGCCGCGGCCGCCGTGCGAATCTCGGCGAGGATGACCCGGTTCGAGAGCACGACGCCATTTGACGCGGTGAAGATCGGGCCGCCCATCTGGCCGATCAGCTTCTGCAGCACGCGCCGGTAGCGAAAGCCGTTGGCCGCGCTCTCGAACTGAATCTTGTCGTTCGGATCGTTGAGGTTGTATTTCACCACTGCAGCCGACATGACGGGCTCCTATCAAGGGCGCCGGCGGCGCCTGGGTGTGTTGACTCTTGCCTCGGCAATCTTCTGCGCGGGCGTATCGTAGCCGAAGTCCTGCGGCACCGGTTTCACCAGAGGGTGGTTGTCGCTGAACAGCGACGTGCCCTCGATCGACCCCTTGGCCAGCTCCTCCTGCAGAGCCTTGGCCATGCCGACCAGCTTCACCGGGTCCTGCTCCGCGGCCGCGGTCTTCTTCAGTCCCTCGTATCCGAGCCAGACCTCTCCACCCTCTGGGGTTGAAGCCTGGAGTTTGGTAAGGGCGTCCACAATGGCGGCCTTTGCGTCCAAAGCCCTTCTCCTACTTCGTTGCCGAGTTTCTCGAGGGTGACCCGTCGCCAGACACGGCGCCGGCGTCTCCACATGATGTGATCCTCGGCGTATTGGGGGTTGGTGATGAACGGCCACTTTCTGACCCGGTGGATGCCGGCCTGGATGCCGTGCTGGTCGATCCCCCGGAAGTGGTACTCGTTCGGCGCCCCCTTGTTGTTGATCCAGTCGTAAAAAGGATAGCGCTCGTGCAGCTTGTCCATGATGCCGTCGCGGTAGACCTTGGCGATGATCGAGGCGGAGGCGCAGCAGAGGCTCTTGGCATCGGCGTCACGGATCACCGCCTGCCTGGTCGCAACGTTGGCCGGGAAGTCTCCGTCGACGATCAGGAAGCCGGGCTTGACCACACGGCCGTTGCGCGTGCTCTTGCAGGCCACCACCGCGCGGAACATGGCCAGCGCCGTGGCGTCCTGGCGGGAGAGGAAGTCGAACTCGGTGGGGGAGACCTCGCCGATGCCGATCGCCAACGCCGTCTGCCAGATCACCTCGGCGTGCTTCTTCCGCCAGCGCTTGTGGATCTCCTTCGAGTCGTCCACCTCGAAGATCTTCAGGTCATCGCGTCTAGTGTCGATATGCGGGAGGATGACACAGGCAGCGACGAGCGGGCCAGCGATGTCGCTGACACCGGACTCGTCGATGCCGCCGAGCAGCTGCGCCTCGGGGTAGAACATTTTGTCGAACGTCGAGTCCACTAGTTCGTCCATCTTCGGGGTATGATCATCGCGCACCTAGACCAGTCGTGACCTATGACCAGCGGGCCATCCCCGTGTGGTCGCACCTCTCGGCCAAGGTAGAAATAATCGTACCGAAGCATCTCCGTGAACGCCAGCTTTAGCTGATAGGCGTCGAACGCCAGCTCTTCGCCGCTGAGCGGCAGCTCGGCCCCGATCATGGTGGCGAAGTCGAACCGCGGCCCTTCCCCCGGGGTAAAGGCGCCGATCTTGTCGAAGTAGACGGTCTTCGGTACCTTCCGCACCATCTCGACCCACACCACAAACTCCCGGGCGAGGTCATGGGAGATAGGGGCGGACCAGACCGCTTTGCTGAAGTCCTGGTACATGGAGAGCCTGTCCGGGTAGGCCTGCCAGGCTATGCTGTGCATGACCGGGACCAGTGCCCCCGCGTCATTCAGGAGGTAGAACCCATCTGGCGCGGCAACTGGCACCCTGATGGACAGGGCCCGGTTGCAGATCGTCGCCACGTCGTCCTCGACCCGGATGTAGCGCTGCTCCGCCGGGCAATCGTGGGCGAGCGTCGCTCTCCAGTTCTGGTGGAGGAAGCTGCCGCCTTGGGACTGGCGGCGAAGCGGATTGAGCTCTGTCTGAGATAGCTGCTGCATGTTAGTACCCTGCAAACGCGGTGTTGAAGATTCGCGCCGTCTTGGCGAGGCGCTGGAGGCGGCCGGTGAGGGAGAGCTGCGGGGTGTTGTGGGTGATGTTGTAGGTGGTGTGCTGGAGCAGGTCCCAGACGGTGTCCTGCTTGGGCCCATACTCCGCCTCCCAGGTCCCGGCGATGGACTTGCGGCTTCTCTCGGGGAGGGCGTTCGTCACGTCATCGCGGACGAGGAACTCTTTCCCCTGCTCGATGGTCAGCTTCTTGTCGTTGTACTGGTTCATGATCCCTTCCTGGCTGGTGAAGGCCGTCAGCACGATCTCCGGCTTCGGGAACTCGAAGGCCGTGACGTCGCCAGCGTGCCTGACCGAGAGGGCGAAGATGGTCTTCTCACTCGCGATGCACATGTTCAGACACTCCAGCACCAGGCAGGCCACCTCGATCGAGGCCGACGCGCCGGCGTGGTAGCCGCTGCGCATGGTGATCCGGAGCGCCGCCCGGTTCTTGTCACCGATCTCCACCGTGTGGTTCTTGAAGACGAAGGTGGCGAGCATGCGGGCGCCCTTCCGCTCGGGGACGATCTTCACCTCGGGCTTGCCGAGCTCTCTGATGAACGGCTCCGCCGCGTCCAGCATGGTGCGGTGGGTGATGATCTTGTAGCGGTCGCTCACCATCGAGATGGCCTGGTTGGTGTCGGTCCGGACCACGGCGCGGGCGCGCGCTACCTCGTTGCCGTCCTCGGTGAAGACCTTCTTGAGCGTGACCGGGAAGTCGATGTCCTTGTCGCACGGGATGAAGCTGTCGTTCTCGGTGAGCATGTAAACTCCAAAGGTTGATGGTGCTGAAAGCCGTGAGCTCCGAGCAGAAGACTAGGTGATGGGACGCATGAAGAAAGAAGAGGCAGAATCGCAGAGTAGAGACGGAGCCCAGCGGCCTTCAGCAGGGACACTGGGTGTTCTACTTGCCTTATACCCTACATGCCGTGAATGTAGCCGCAGCCGGGGCAGGGCTGCTTGATCGCGGAGTAGCGAGCATGCCGCGTGTGGACCTTGAACTCGCAGGGTGAGAGGGCTGCAAGCGTCTCGAGATCCACCAGGCTTAGGGCCAGCGGCCTGGCGAGGAAGAAGATTCCTCGCTCGTTGGAGCAGGTCTTGATGTCGTGCTTTCCGAGCCACTCCTTGATCTGTAGGTAACGGCTGCGCTGCTGCCCGGCCCCGCCCGAGGCGTCGAAGAGGCCGCCGTGCGTCATGCGGCCGCCGCTGGTGATGGTCTCGGTGATCTGCATCGTCTTGATGTCGATCGTCACGATGTCGTCGATCGTCGGCTCGTCGCAGAAGATCGGGATCTTCGTGACCCGGTAGAGCCCCCAGTCCTTGGTGAGCTCGATCGTGATGGGCTCGGAGCCGGGGAAGGGGTCGGTGAAGTGGGCTAGGGCTGTGGGCATGTCACCTCACTTCGTCCAGTAGGGCTCGACATGGCCGTCGGTCTCCATCTTTACTGATTTCATCCACTTGTGCGCCGCTTCCCTCATGAACCGCCGCTTGGTCTCGACCCACTCGGCGCTATCATCTTTGTGCGTGAACGTTACAATTTCATCGTAGACCTGGTTGCAGAACTCCGTGCGTGTGCCGTGTGCCTTCTTGTAGTCCCGCATCATGACCATGGCCGTCTTGGTCATCTCTGCATTCATACTCTGAATTAACATGTTCCCTCCCTCCCGCTCGATTCCGCCCATGCGCCCGAGGTACGCCGGGTCCTCC
>Ga0315284_10003121_pt1 | contig 23574 bp, 17 predicted proteins | sample YL17G09_16_MG_FD_203696 | JGI IMG/M metagenome (GOLD analysis project Ga0315284, IMG submission 203696) | Sediment microbial communities from Yellowstone Lake, YNP, Wyoming, USA - YL17G09_16 | ecosystem: Environmental > Aquatic > Freshwater > Lake > Sediment | place: USA: Wyoming | collected...
TTGGTCGGTCAGCTCAGAAACCGTGCGGGGAATACCGCCGTAGGAACCCCGATCGATCGCACAGGTGAGGATGCCATCGCCAATCCCTTCACTCCACTCGGCGGGGATGCCGCTTTTCCCGGCCAGGATCCCCAGAATCGCCCCCACGGTGGCTGACGTGCAGTCCGTGTCATCGCCGCAGTTGGTCGCCAGGCAGACCGAACGGCCGAAGTCGCCTTCCCCATACAGCCATCCGATGATGACGAAACCGAGGTTCCCAGGGGCCATCTTCCAGCCCAGGTCAGCGCTGTCGGCGACCACCCGCTCCCGCGTCTCCAGCCAGCTCGCGCCCTCCGCGTAGGCCTGGAGCACCAGGTTGATGCTGCGCGCGACTCGGCACCCGACAGGAATCTTCGAGAGCCCGATCTTGATCAGTTCGTCTCGGTCGTTCACCACGAACGCGGCGCTTTCCACCGCGGCCGTGAAGAGCTCGGCGTACATCCCCTCCGCCCCACCGTGATCCACCGAGGCGTCTTCGTAGGCGAGGCGGATCGCCACATCCGGACAGCCGGGCGCCAGACAGGCCCAGATCTCGGAGCGGATCCAGGCCCCGTTCGAGTCCTTCCACGGGTTGTTGTACATCCCGGAAAGCGGGGGCACCAGGCCCGCGCGCTGATTCGACTTGTTGATCCCGTACTCGCTCCACGGAGGTGGGATGAAGTTCAGCCAGTACTCTCCCAGCGCGGCCGAGGTGATGCCCAGAGGCCCGAGGTCCTGCACCGCCCTCAGCCAGACAAGCTGCAGGTCCAGGTCATCGTTCGGCAGCGGCTGGCCCGGGGGACTGGAATAGCCCTTCACATCCAGGATCTCACGTCGCCCCTCATACGGCTCGCCGACGGTTCCCCCGATGTTCTTTCCCAACCAGCAGCCGTAGACTTTGTCCTCGACCTCCCCGCGGTTCAGCGTCACTTTGGACATATCAATCCTCCTGCGCCGGGATTTCCCACATGCTGATTGCTCAGTATTGCTCCGCTATATTATTTATATCTGTATAAATAATGCAACAACGATCAGGACAGAAACGAGGGCAGTTGGGACTGGTGGAAACACCAGCGAAGCTTGGGTTGGGACAGGCCGAGGTTGATCAGAAGGTGGTTCAAGGTTTCCGCGAGTTGCCGCGCATCGTCGGGCCGACCATTGGCGAGCGCGGTGCGGATCTGGTTCCACACCCCCTCATCCGGATTGAGGTCGGGGGCATAAGGCGGCAGGGCTTCCAGGTGAAGGCGCTGGCAGCGGCGCAGCAGGGCGCGAACGGCGTCTCCCTTGTGATGGCGGCCGTTATCCCAGATGACGATGACGAACCCGCGCAGGTGCTTCAGCAGATGGCGCAGGAAATCGGCCACCGCGATGCTATCGAAGTTGGCCTCGGACAGGCAACGGAAGTAAAGGCCGAGATGCCGCCGTCTGGGGCTGACCGTCAAGGCGGAGATGGTCGAGACTTTCTCTCGCTTCAGGTGGTGGCGGTGAACCGGCGTTTGCCCCCGGGGCGCCCAGGTGCGGCGCAGGGCCGGGATCAAGAGGAAGCCGCTTTCGTCGATGAAGACGAGGTAGGCGCCCAAGTCCTCGCCCCCTTTTTTATCCTCGGCCACTCTTCTCGCTTCCAACGTTCGATCTCCTCGTCGTCGCGCTCCAGCGCCCGGCGCTCCGGCTTTTGGCAACTGAACCCCAGGCCGTGCAGCAGCCGGCCGATGTGGTCGCGGTGGTATGTCACTCCGAATGTGCGTGCGATGACTTCGGCCACGCGGGCCGTGGTCCACAGGTCAGTGCGATACCCCTGGGCGAGCGCCCCCTGGAGCAACAGTCCGACGAGCTGCCCCTTCTGCTGCACATCGAGACGAGCCGGACGGCCGGACGAGGCGTGCACCTCATACACGCCATCCCCCTCGCGCTCCCTTTGGTCGCGCCAGCGCATGACAGAACTGGCAACACAGCCCAAGCGGCGGGCAACTTCATTGAGGCTCAAGCGCTTGTCCACCAGCTTGAGCGCTCGGCGACGGCGGTCGGCCAGCACCTTGGCGCAGCCTTTGGGACGCATACCGGTGTCCTCCTCGGACCCCTGGAGAAATTGGGGACAGGTTATTTATTTCCCATCTTCGGGCGGCTTTCGCTTGCGCCCGCGCTTGCCCGCGGTCAGGACCCGGCCTACCAGCGCTTCGAAATGCGCGATGAACCCCGGCGCGCCCGTCGGCCGCCCGGTCGCCGTGTTGCGACGGATCGCCGTGACCATCTCCTCATCAGCGCCCGCCGCCAACCAGGTTGCCCAATCCCCGACCCGCCCCCGATCGGGGAATGGACGCTCGGGCGACAACAAGGCGTCGCTGTGCCCGAGAGCATGCGCCCGCGCGCTCGACCACGCGTATTCCTGCGCCGCGACGACGACGCCCGCCCGCACGGGATTGGACTCGACGTATCTCACCGCCGCCCACAGATGCGCCTCATCGAGCGCGGTCGAGTAGAACCGATTGGCCCACAGGTGTCCCGACCATCCCTGGCGATGGTTGACCCATCGCGCGTAGCGCATGTGGGTGCGGCCGATGGTTGCAGCCAGAGCCTCCTCGTCGCCCGGTACCACCAGCAGATGAACGTGGTTGCTCATCAGGCAATAGGCCCAGATGCGCAGGTCGCATTGCGCTGCGTACTCCCGCAGCCAGCGCCGGTAGACGTCGCGGTCCTGAGGCGTAAAGAACACGTCCTCACGGCGATTGCCGCGATGTGTCACGTGATACGGATAACCGGGCACCACCACTCGGGCGAATCGCGGCATCGCTCAGATGATAAGGCCCCCCATCGGGGCGTGTCAACCGAAATGAATAACCTGTCCCTCTTTTTGGTGCACGTGATTCGACATGAGACAATAGCCCAAGATGTGCAAGCCGTGTTGCGCGCTCAGTTCCTGCAACGGATCCAGATACGCTGCGCGGTCGCCGCCGCTGAAGAAGACGTCCATTCTGCGGTTCCCGCGCTGGGTGATGTGATGGGCGACACCGGGCACGACGATACGTGCGATCCGTGGCATGGTCGGGTTATACCACTGTCAGGCTGGCCCGTCAATAATTATTGACCCCTGCATTAACAATGCAATAATCAGCGCAGCCCTTGACGGAGCTCCTGGAGCGCATATCGGCGTCCTCCTCGGGTGCCGGTCCATTGCGTTCATTATGTCGGAGTCAATAAGTCGTGTGTCCCCGGAATTCCCCCTTGACAACCATATCACGTCGCAGGACCAGATTCACTGAGGAGTCCGATGCCCCTGGTACGTACAGGTGTGCGGCCAACACCCCGTGGCTCACGTCCTCGAACGTCACGTTGCTGACGCCCCCGCACATGCTACCCGCGAGGGAAACCGTCTGCCATGTCCCTCCGGCATCCTCCGTGTGCACAACAAACGGCATATTGAGTTCACCACCGGCTCTCGTTAGGCCGACTGCCCAGCCCTCTTTCTTGGTGGGAAATGAGCAATCAACCAAGCAGACACCGGGGTATCGCGTGGGCGTGACAGTCACCCAAGTAATGCCGCCATCTGTCGTGTGCAGCAACGACTCGCCGCCGACGGCAATCCATCCCTCGCGTAGAGTGCGAAACTCGATGTGCCAGGGCGCGTTGGAACCGGTGCGACTCACAGGCACGGTCACCGCTTGGAAGGTTCTGCCGGCATTCGCAGTCCTAAGAATCGTCAGCGGTCCCGTGGTAGCATCTGGCTGGTCGCCAACCGCCCACCCATGATCGCGATCCAGGAAGAACAGCCCCCGCAGGCGAACCGCACGTGGTGGGAACACGCTAGTCCACGATGATCCGCCGTCTCGCGTATGGATAAGGCAGTCAGGTCCCGCGGAATCGCGAATGACATTTGGCGTCCAGGACAGTGCCCAAGCTTCTGTAGCCGAGATCGGTGCAAGGTCGTACGGATAACCATCTCGGAGCGGAGCCCATCTCCAGGAATCGCCGCCGTCACGGGTGATCCCGACTTGCCCTGGCTCATCGCCGTACGTAACCGTAGTCGCCCAGCCAATGCGCCAGTTGACGAAACGAACCTGTTCGCAGCTGATCCTGTGCGCGATCCAGGTCTTCCCCCCGTCCTCGGTGTGGAGCAGAGGGCAGTCGCCGCGTGCGACCCAGATGTGCTTCGAGTCTACTGCCTCAACGTCTGTGAACTCGCTACACCGATCCGCCCAGATTGTCGTCCAATGTTCTGATTTCGGGATCGCTTTGACCACGACATCGGCAGGAGCGACGGGCCAATCCGTTCTCAGAACCGCGTTCCAGAATGGATATACCACGGCGAACACGATTGCCATGCTGACTGCGTTGGCCATTGCTAGCAGTGGAAGAAGCCGTTGCCAGCCCAAGCGGCGCCAGCGCCAGGCAAGACAGGTCGTTGCGCCGACATAGGCGCAAGCCCAGATTGCGAGTAGCCTGGAGATGTTCGACCCGACCAGTGCGGTCAGTGTCAGGGCAACAACGACGGAGCCGAGATTCGCAATGAGCGAGTCGAAGCAGAGACGACCCGGGCCAAACGCGCGTCGGATAACCAAGGCCTCAACAGCCCCAACAATCGCCAGGAGAAGGGCAGCGCCCAGGTAGACGACCCAGGGGCTTCCGATGCTCTGTCCGTCGGAAGTGCCACGCGCTACGAATGCTGACATCGACAGCGCGCGTCCTTCAAGACTCGATAGCGCCATCAACATTGGGCGGACCGAAACCTCAGGCCTTCTTGCAGGTTAGTAGCAGGGTGTTCTCCCGCGGGACAAGACCTAACATGAGGAAATTGGGGACAGGTTGTTTATTTCCCATCTTCGCGCGGCTTTCGCTTGCGCCCGCGCTTCCCCGCGGTGAGGCCCCGGCCAAGCAGTGTTTCGAAGCGCAGGAAATTGGGGACAGGTTATTTATCTCCCATCTTCGGGCGGCGCATGGCGCGGCCAGGCGGGCGTCCGCCGCGCGCGCCTGGGGCGCATAGGCTTCGCGCTATGGAGCCCAGGGGACGCCTGGCCTACCAGACTGTCGGCCGGCGAGGGCTCGAAGCCCGCGCTTCCCCGCGGTCAGGCTCCGGCCAAGCAGTGCTTCGGAGCGGGCGATGAAGGATGCCGATCCCGTCGGCGAAAAGCCCTACGCCCCGAGCCGGCGGGTCGCGGCCTTGAGTCGCTTGGTGCGGCTCTTGTCCTCGGGGGCGCGCTTCTCGAGATCCTCGGCCTGGCGCTCGAACTCGGCCGCGAGACGCTCATCGCCGATCTTCTTGAGCAGGCGCGTCGCCTCGCGCAGGCGGCGCGTGGCGCGATCGACGTCACCGTCCTCCTGCGCCCACTGCGCTTCGCGCTCGGCCTTGTACACCGCCACCCGGTCAATGAGTCCGGCGACCGCGGCGTCGGGTTCAGCCGCGGTCAGCGATTTCTGGTAGGTAACGGCGGCCTCGCGCCGCTCGGTCTTGTGTTGCTGCGATCCGGCCGGGCGCCACGCTACCTCCATCATCGCGATCTGCTGCGGGCCATCCGGCAGCTCGGGCAGGCCCAGCTCCACCAGCAGCGAGGTCGTTTCGTTGCCGGGCAGCTCGCCCAGCCGCACCCGTGTCCAGCCTTGCTCGGTGACGATCTCCTCGAACCCCTTGATCGCCGGCTGCACCTGGTAAATGTCCACGATCACCGCGTCGCGCTGTCCCCTGATGCTGAACCCGACGTCCTGACATGCCGTCGCCTGGAGCCGGTTCAACTCTTCGGCGAGGTGGTTGCCGAGTTCACCTGCGTCCGCGGCATAGTAATACTGCCCCCCGCTGCGGTCGGCGGCGCGAGTCAGATACTCCTCGTCAAAGTCCTGGCCGATGCCCACGGTCGTGATGCCCGAGCCGGAGGCTCGCAGCGCCTCGATGCGGCGGAGGGCATCCACCGGGTCGTGGACGATGCCGTCGGTGATGATGATGACGCGGCTGACGGAGCCGGCCTGGGACGCCTTCGCGATCTGCTTCGTCGCCAGCTCGACGGCCTGCGCCATGACGGTGCCGTCACCCAACTGAAACGGATCCGACTCGCTCAGCAGTTCGTTGATGACCTCGAACATCTGACCCTTGTCGAAGAGCTTGGCCCCATCGTAGATGACACTGGCCCGGTCCGCGAACGCGACGAGCGAGGCGGTGTCTGATTCGGACAGCGTCCCGACGACCTGTTTGATCGCGCGGGCGGCGACGATCAGCGGCTTGCTCGCGGTGGCCTGGAGTTCCTGGGCGGTGCGGCCGGTGAAGATCGCGCCCTCGCGGCGGTCGGCGGTCACCGTTTGCAGCTCATGACGGCCGCGCGCAATGTCCGCCCAGCGCGCGATCTCGTCCTGGGTGAGCTGGAAGCGGCGCATGGTGCCGCTGCAATCGAGGACGAAGCAGACGTCCACCGGAACGTGGCGCGCGTCTCCGGCTGACGGCCGCAACTGGATCAGCAGATGTGTCTGGCGGTCCTCGCCGCTCGGCGCGCCCACAAAGGGTCGCTCCGGCGTGATCGTAATGTCAATGTCGCTGCTCATAAGCCCTCTTCATCTGCAAGCCTTACCAGTGCAGCCCAGCCTGATATCTGCCGGCGAATACGCGATGGAATCCCGCGCTGTAGCGAGGTTCGTGTACCCGGGGGATATGCTCCCGCCTCTGTCATGCTCTACACGAACCTCGTCCATAGGAGGCCCCCCAAGATCATGCTCGACGCGTCGCCCAACAGGCCCAGCCTAACTCTTGCGCGCCCGGCGTTCTGCCATCCGCGCCCTGAACGAGTCGTACGCCCCGCCGAAAACGTCAACCGTGATATTGACCTGGGCCTCGTGCCCGCCTTGCGCCCGGCACTGCAACCGGGCGGTATGCGATCCCTTCTGCAGCCGCTGGCCGTCCGCGGTCACAATGACTTCGGCGTTCTCCAGCGGCTCGAGATGTAGTTCTGGCGGCGCCACCGAAATGCCTTCCGGCCCCGCGATGGTGCAGGTGATGTCGGCCGCTTGCTCGCCGACGTTCCGCAGGCCCACGCGCGCCTCCTGCTGCCGGCCCAGCCGCACGTTGAGATAGACCGATGGCTGCGCGACCTGGAGCGTCGCGCGCTGGGGCATGACCTTGATGGTACAGGGCAACACCACCTTGCCCATCTGGTACGTTACTTCCACCTCCGCGTGCAATTCTACACCGCGCTCCTTGATATGGTCGGGATAGGCGGTTATGGTGATGGGCACCTCATGGCCGGTGAAATCGACCTCCCGCTCTTCGGCCGCTCCAGGCACCGCGACCCGCAGCCACTCCACCCGCACCCGCACCTTGCCCTCGAGGGGTTGCGCGCCGCGATTGCGAGCGATGACCGTGCGCCGCTCGTGACCACGCCCGCTGACCTCGCCAAAGGGCACCGCGGCCGCGCTCAACTCCAAGGACGGCGGGCCCTTCGCCCGCAAGTCCTCGAGCATCTCCCGCGCGTTCTGGTAGCGGTAGTCGCGGTCAAAGCTCATCGCCCTGATGAGAACGCTCGCCAGCCCGGGATGCATGTCGCTCAACTCGCGCAACAGCGGTCCTACCAGCCGCCCGCTCTTCATGTCGATATCATCCTGCGTCGGCCGCCGGCCCAGCAGCATCTCGTACAGGATGCTCCCCAGCGCGAAAACATCGATCCGCCGATGGGCCTCGAGGTCGCCCTGCCGCAGCATGTCGCGGATCTCGGGCGGCATGTACCCGTCCGACCCGTAGAAATCGGTCTCGCGCCCCCCCGGAGCGTGCGCCGAGCCCATGTCGAGTATGACCGGGAGGCCATCGGCCGCGATCTTGATGTTCTCGGGCTTCAGGTCATGGTGGATGATCCCGTGCTCGTGCAGGTACACCGCCGCTTCGCACAACTTCAGCGCCCAGATGATGATCTGGGTCTCCGGCAGGCGCTCGCCGCGCTCCAGGATGTCCGCCAGGCTGGGCCCCTCGACGTACTCCTGAACCAGATAGTTGCGGCCGTCAAACTGGAATTCGTCGAGGTAACCCGGTACGCCGGGATGGCTGCCCATCCGCTGCAACACCTCATGCTCCTGTTGGAAGAGGTGCAGGAAGTCCTCCTTCTGCCGGGGGTCGGTGGGGATGCGGAATTCCTTGATTGCAATCTTGACACCGTCGTCGCGGACCCCCAGGTAGACGAGGGCGAACGCGCCGCTGCCGATGAGGTTCTCGACGCGGTATCGGCCGGACTCGGGTATGGTTTCGCCCGGCGCCAGCGCGATCTCATCACGATATCGCCGCCGAGTAGGCATTCAGCGACCTCGCTCGCGCCCGCTCCTTGCGCGCCTGCCCGCTGCGCCAGGCCCACCTCCGCCGGCACACGGCGCGACGTGGGCTACAGGCGGAAGACGAGCTTGCAGTTCTCTCCCACCCGAATCTCGTCGCCGTCCTTGAGGGGAACTTCCTGCTGCCGAGGGGTCTGCGAACCGTTGACGATGGTGCCGTTGGTGCTGCCGAGATCGAATATGCGATACCCTGCCGGGCCGCCTCTGATCTCCGCGTGCCGCCGCGACACCGCGGGATCCATGCTCAGGTCTATGTCCGGGCGGTACCCTGCAGCGGGATCGGCCCGCCCAATCAGGATCACCGCGCGGTTGAGCGGGAAGGCGCCGGTCAGACCTCCGACCATAGCCTCGAGTCGGGCTCCCTGCGCCGCGCCGCCGATGCTCGGGGCTTGGGGAAGGGGCGGGGCTACCGGCATCATCGGTGCGGCTGTGCCGCCCTCCGGAGCGCCGCGAGGCGGCGCCAGGGGCGCGGCCGACGTATCGAGGATGTTTGGGGCCGAATCGCCCTGCGCCTGATTGCTCCCGCTGCCGGGGAACGCGACGACCTCCGGTAGGTCAAGCTCGGCGTCGGTCAGCGCGCCGCCGCAGGAGGAGCATATGACTTCGCCAGGTTGAGATTCCTTGCCACATTCCTGACAGTACATGATCGACTCCTTTGCGCGAGCGCGTTCGCGCTGCCTCGACCGTTGCCGCAGCGGGTCACCGCGCCGCCGCCGAATCCAGGTGGCGCCTGTGCCTGAACGCACCAGCGCGGCTTACAGCGTCGGCGACACGCTTTCCAGCGACACCAGCATCAGCAGCGCCGCCGTGCACCTCGGGTCCTGATCCCAGGCCTTCTGAAACTCGCGCCGGGCATCCGCAACCTTGCCCTCGGCTAGCAGCGCGTTGCCGAGGTCATACCGCAAAGTCGAAAGGTCCGGCCGCACCTCGAGTGCTCTGCTGAAGGCTTGCGCCGCATCGGCATAGCGTTTCGCCGCGTAATACGCCGCTCCGAGATGTCCCAGCACCCGGACGCTCCTCGGCATCGCTTCCGCCGCCTGCCCCAACAGTCGCACGGCATCCTCGATGTTCCCCTCGCGGAACGCCCTGATGCCTTCGTCGGCCGGCGAGGCCGCGTCCGTTTGGCCTGTCGGCGTCAGCATAACCGGAGGCGTTGCCGCAACTTCCGCGCCGGCCGGCGCTCGCTCAATCACTGCATCGCCAGCAGGCGCCGCCGTGACCCGCTTCTCGGGAACCGGGCGTCCCGGCTTCTTACCGCTCGCCCGCTTTGCACCCGAGAGCGCGATCGCGACCTGTCGCGCGGTGCGGAATCTGTCGCGCGGCCGCGAAACCAACATCCGGTTGAGCACTTCCTCCAGCTCGGGTGCCACCTCTCCGTTAACGGTGGTGATGGCCGGCGTTTCCTCACCGCGGGGCGGTCGCCCCGCCAGCGCCTGCCATACGATCAAACCCAACGAGTACAGGTCGGAGCGCGCATCCACGGGCAGGCCCATCGCCTGCTCCGGCGACTTATATGGGTATGGATTCGTCGACGTCTCTACGAGCATGCTCTGCGGGTCGATAGCCTTTGCGATGCCGAACCCCGTCAGGCGCAGCTCGCCGTCCTCCGCTACCAGAATTCCGCCCGGGTGCAGAGCCCCGTGCGTGATCCCATTCTTGTGCGCGTGGTCGAGCGCCTCGAGCGACTGGCCAAGGTAGTTGATCACATCCGGCACTGACAGGCGCCCGCGTTCCTCCGTCATCTGCGCGAGCGACCGGCCGTCGAAGTAGTCCAGCACGAGGTAGTAGTTGGGTTCCTCGTGCGAGAAGTGGTTGACGTGCAGGATATTGCGGTGGGCGAGGCTCGCGGCTTTGCGCATCCGGCTCTGGAACCGATCCGCAAACTCCGGGTCGCGGACGAGTTCGCCCGGAATGACCTGGATGATCACCGCGCTGCCGAGCGACGGGCTGCTCGCCTGAAAGAGGCGACTCATCGCATCACGGGAGATCTCCCCCGTGATCTGGTAGTTCTGCACGACGTGCGCGGTTAGCTTGTCAACGGGCCCTTCGGCCACCGGATGGGCGCCTCTTTTCCGCTTCCAATCTCGGCTATAGGCTTCTCTGAAGGCATGCTTTTCCCCTTCCGCCCTGTAACCCGCGGCAGGACTGGCGGCCCCGGCGCCGAAGTGTACCGCGATGGGGTTTCGAGAACCCCGGTGAGGCTTTGCCTTTGCGGCGCTGTGCGCCGCTCCGGAATGCGGCACAGCCGCATCAGCACTCCGGAATCCCGCGAAGCGGGATCACCGGAGAGTCTCGGGTGAGCGCGGCTCTGCTGCGCTCCGGAGCGGCGCACAGCGCCGCCAGGAGGAAACCCGAGACTCCATGAGACGTCGTCATGCCGCGCCCGCCGCAGCGCGGCCAGTCACTCCCGCAACGTCCGTTGAGACCGCCCATGAGCGCAGCCCGCCATGAACCGGAAGGCGATGGCCTGACCGTCCTCACCGTGCGCGAGGGCGAGGCCAGCATCCGTGACTTCCGCTTTGACTGCCGCGGCGAGACAAGCTGCCGTGTCGAGCTGGGAGAGCTGCTTCAGCTTCTCGAACGCCGGCACGCCGACATCGCCATCTTCCTCGCTCACCCCAACCTCGTCGGGTCCTTGATCGAGGAACTCCGCCGACGCGGCAGTGATGTCCCGGAGATGGTCATCGCGCCGCCGTCCGACGGAGCGGACGCCAAGGTGACGGTCTCCGTCTCGCTGTCTGGCCTCTCCGAATCGGCCTATCCGCAGGAGCTTCTCGCGCGCCTTTACGAAGCCCTGCGAGCGGCGCAAAGTGCGGATCCCGGCGCGGGCCAACCAAGACCGCTGCACGCTCAACCAAGTCCTCCGACTGATGTCGAGGCACCGACAGACCAGGCGGAAACGGCGCCGACGCAGCTTTCCATCACCGAACCCCTGCCGGCAGGGGAGGGGTCAGGCGAGGCTGCATCGCCGGCCGCGCCCGCGCCGTCGCAGGGGGATGCGTCGGCGGCCCCGCCACAGGCAGAGGCGCTCGCCACGCCCTCGCCTGACGCGGCCCCGCCAGTGAGCGGAACGTCGGCTGATTCCGGCCCTGCCTCCGAATCATCAGAGATAGACGAGCTCAGCTTTCGCCTGGAGCGAATCCTGAACCAACGATTGCAGCAACCGTAGCCGCGGTCAGCGCTAGTCACGGCACTTGGGCGCACAAGACATCGCAGCACACGCAGCCGCGCATGGGTCACGCGCGCTGAGGAGCAGCCAATGGCACGAAATCCCGGTTCCGCGGAGCGCTCGAAGGACCGCCGGTCAGCACGCGCAACGGAGGATGTACTGTTGCCACTTTCACTCCTGGCTTATCTCAGCCGCATCTGGAACCGCGGCACGTCGGAGATCGCAGCAGACCTCGAGAGCGGCGATCGCATCGCTCAGCTCCACGCGCTGCGGACGTTGACGGCGCTTGCGGCCCGCAAGCAGCGCCAGTTGGAGCCGAGCCTCCTGCGCCTGCTCGACACTCCCGAGGAGGAGGTCATCCGCGAGGCTCGCCGCGTGATGGCCGCGATCTATCCCCTCGATAAGCTCGAGCGACGGCTGGCCTACGGCTCAGGTCAGGAGCGCGCGGCGGCGGTGAAGATCCTCGGCGCTCTGCGCCACGAATCCACAATCCCGCTCTTGTTCGAGCAGGCGGGGGGCGGTGAAACGGTGGTGCACGACGCCGCCATTTCGGAACTGGTGGCGATTGGCGATGAGCAGGTCATCTGCGGCGCCATCGAGGCGCTGCAGCGCTCCGATCCGTCGGCGCACGGCGCGGCGGTGCAGGTGCTGCGGGCCATGGGCGACGCGGCGACATCACTCCTCGTCGACGCGCTTGCGGCGCCGCAGCGCGAGGTGCGCTTTGGCGCGCTCAAGGCCCTGGAGGTGATGCGGGCGAGCCAGGCGTGCCCGCACCTCATTGCGCTGCTGAACGATCCGGTCGAAGAGATCAGGGCCCAGGCCGCGCGCGTGCTGGCGATGATGCGCCACCGCGAGGCCTTGCCGCACCTCGTGCGCGCGCTGAGCGATCCCGCGCAATCGGTGCGCGTCGAGGCGGCGACGGCGCTCGCGGTGTTCAGCGAGGCCGAGGCGGTCGAGGGCTTGCTCGAGTTCCTGCGCCGGTGCAGCGAGGACCTGTCCTTCGAGGTCGCCGACCAGGACTTCCTTACCGCGGTCGCCGCAATGCCCGATCTCCCGGCCTCCGGTTACCTGATGGTGCTCAAGGGTGAGAATCAGCCGTTCGCGATCAGCCTCGCGGTCACGCTCGAGGACGCGGGCACCGTGAATCGCTGGCTGCTCTCCCTTCCCGAGTCGCCGGCGGAAGAGCGGCCCACCCTAGTCCCATTGCTCCAGACTGTCGCCCGGCTCGGCGCGCGCGAGCCTTTCGTTGAGGGCCTGACTTTGCCCGATCCCGAGCTGCGCAGCTTCTGCGCCTGGCTGCTCGGTCAGTGCCGCCATTCGGAAGCGGTTCCGGCGCTCATCGGGCTGCTCTCCGACACTGCGGCTCTGGTGCGACGGCGCGCGGTCGAGGCGCTGGGCGAGATACAGGACGGCGCGTCCGCCGTCGCATTGTCCGATGCCCTGGGGGACCCCGACCGCGATGTCCGCGCCGCAGCCGCAGCCGCGCTCGCGACCATGATCGAGACGGGCGCGATTCATCCCCCCCAGTCCCAGATCATGCTCGCCGGTGACGCGGCGCAGGCGGAGCTGCCTCCGCCCGGCGAACAGCTCGCCCTTCCGGAGTCGAGGCGCAGCAGCTACAGCCTGCCCGCCAGGGTCAGTGACGTGCTCGGCGGCCTCGCGCGCACCGCCGCCGGATCATCGCAACTGCTGAGCATTGACGGCGTCCTGAGCGGCACCTCAGCCCTGGTGCGTGCGCTCCACGACCCCGCGGAGAATGTCCGCGCCCAGGTCGCTGAGGCGCTGGGCCGCCTGGGCGTAGACTCCGCGGTCCATGACCTCCTCGATCGTGCGCTGCACGACAACAGCCCGCAGGTGCGCACGAATGCGGCCCGCGCGCTGGCCAAGCTCAACGCCTCTGAGGTGGCGCCCGCGCTCATCAGGGGCCTTCAGCATCACGACGCAGACACCCGCCGCCGCGCCGCCGAGGCCCTCGGCGAGCTCGGCGATCCGTTGGCGGGGCCGGCGCTCATCGCGGCGCTCGAAGATCCCTCGCCGCCGGTGCGACAGAAGGCGGCACGCGCGCTGTGGCAGATCGCTGACGGTTCGCTGATCGAACCGCTGCGCGAGCACCTCCACAACCCCGATCCGCGCATTCGCGCCGCCGTCACCGGCATCATCGGCAAGCTGCGCGGCGTGCAGTCGCTGGACGCCGTGGCCGGCCGCCTGGAGGACCCGAACAAGTACGTGCGCGCCAGCGCCCTCAACGCGCTCGGCACGATAGGGGAGGAGGCCCAGGCGGTTCAGCGGCGCGCCGCACGGCTGCTGTCAGATAGCGACCCGTACGTCCGCGCCCGCGCGGCTGAAGCACTGGCGAAGATGGGCGAAATGGGCGACGAGGAAACGAGGGCCCTGCTGCGGGCGCTCGACGACGGCGCGGAGGAGGTGCGCACGACGGCACGGTCCAGCCTACTCGGCATCGCTAACTCAGGCGCGGTGATGCCTCTCATTCAGGCGCTCACCGACGAGAATCACTACCACCACGTCCGCGGCATCCTGGTCGAGACCAACCTGGCCGTCATGCGCGGGCTGCTGGCCACCGCCCGCCAGGTGAACCACAACGTCGGCCGCATGCTGCTGGAAATCGTTGCCCAGGTGCTCAAGGAGCGCGGATCCATTGACGACTGCCGGCGTGACCTCATGTCGCTGGACCCGACCGTTCGCCTCGCCGGGCTGGAAGCGCTCGCGCTCCTGAAGACCTCCGAGGCCATTGATCTCATCGCCAACGTTCTCTTCAACGATCCGCTGCCGGCGCTGCGCGAGAAAGCGGCGGGCGTTCTCGCCGAACTCGACGAGCCTGCGGCCCTGGCCGCCCTCAAGCGCGCCCGCGAAGTCATCCCGCAGCGCGAAGAGACCGCGACCTTCCGCACCTGGCCCACCAACTCCGCGGGGATTTAGCGCCGGTTTCGCGTTCTCCACCACGGGTGCGGATGTGCATATTAAGGATGGAGCACGGGCGCCGTCGCCCGTGAAATGTAGGGTGGGCTTACCCTTCGGCTTGCCCTCCGTGACCCTGCCCCTCGAAGAGGGACCCTGAACGACCCCTCTTCTCGGGGTCCTGAACGGGAACGGCCCTATTCGTTTACCCTGATCTGTCCCTTCGTCATACTCAGGGCAGGCTCTGAGCCCAGTCGAAGGAGCGCCGTCGAAGGGGGGTCATGAAGGGCGCTGAGAGCTTGCCCTGGAGCGACCGCAGGGACAGGCTCTAACCTGGGTTATTCATACTCCCCAGCGCGTCGTCGGGAGGGCCGCTGCACCGACGACCCGTGGTCCCGATGCATCGGGATTCCGGAGCGCGTGCCCCGACGGATCGGGGCTCCGGAGACGCGGCTGTGGCGCGATAGGATATCGCGCCTCCGGAAGTGCGGCGCAGCCGCACTCACGCGTCCAAGTCGGCGCCAAGGTCGCGCGCGGATAATTCCTGGCAGGGCTCCGCCCTGCTCCGGAATGCGCTTGCAGCGCACGAGGGCACGGCTGCGCCGTGCTCCGGAATGCGCCTGCGCCGCATAAGTGGCGCACGGCGCGATCACCGACAGCATGTGCGTAACTGGAACTCGTCATGAATAATCCGGGCTAAGCCCGCCACACGAAGCGTCAGCCGCCGATTCACGGCGACACATGCCGATCAGAAGAGTGGAGGGCGGCAGCCCTCGCCCGCGGCATCCACCACCGCCCTTCGCAGATGATCACCTCATGGGTCCGCGGGATGCCAAATGAAAGGAAGGGGCCAGTCCTCGTGGAAATCTTGCATTACGGACACTCTGGAAGTCGTGCTGTCCACGCGTCCCGATACCTTGGAGGTGCCCCATGAGCCTTCGCTTTGCTGTTGCTGGCATGGTCGCTCTGGCGGCCTTGTTGCTCGTGCCGACGTTGACCGTCTCTGCCGCCAAGCCGGTCGGCATCACCATCGACGGCGACTTCTCCGACTGGCAAGGGCCTTCCTCACTGTGGGATCCCCCCGGCGACCCTGATGACCGCGACGACCGCTACGCTCCCCGCCTCAACTTGAACAACCCTGATGTGGACATCCTGGAGTGGAAGTTCGTCAGTGACAAGCAGTACCTCTATGTGTACATCAGGATCGCAGGGCAGATCGGCCGGGGCCAGGACGACGACCGCTACTACCTCATGGTACACCTTGATGTTGACCGCAATCTTGACAGCGGGTTTCAGACCTTCATCCCCTTCCCGACCGAAGAGGAGGCCGCGTTCACCGATTGGTACTACCCGAGCAATCTCGGCTGCGACTACAGCTTCGAGGTCGAGTTCCTCGGGGGGCTGCCCACGAGGACGTTCATCACCTACTGGGGGCCTGGTAATGGCGAGCTCGGCCCGTGGCCTTACCGTGGGATGCTGGAGTTCCGGGAAGGCGTCCCCGCGATGGCTTTCCTGGGGCCCGAGATCGAGATGCGCGTTCCCTTATCGGCCTTCGATGGTCACATCTTTGTCGGCGCCAAGATGGACGTCGCCGCTAGCATCGAGTCGAGCGGGAAGCTGGCCGGCACCGGCTGGTGCCAGGACTCGACCGACGCCATCCGCGGCTTTGTCGTCACCCCTACCGTCACGAGGAAGAACGTCCGCACACCTCGGTAGCCATAAGCAGAGGGCAGCCCTTGTTCAACGCTGCTCTCCATGAGGCTACCGGTCGGGTGCAATTCCGGGGGCACACACCTTGATCCCCCGGTACAAGCGGTGCAGAGGGCACCGAGCATGGAAAGAAGGGCCGGGCTAGGGGAGGGGCACAGCCGAGCCTACTTCACCGAGGCTTCGAAGGCCAAGCGGCGGCTGTGCCACATTGCCAACGCCGGCCGATCTCACACGTCGCCGGCTCTGCGTCCTCTGTGACCTCCGTGGTTCAATGATTGTGATGAGACGGGCGGCCACCCATTCGACGCCGCTCCTTCGCCTGCGCTCACCGTTCTGCGTTCTGCCGGTGCCGTCCCTCTTCCGTGATGATCGACGAAGGAAGGTTGTCGGGCCACGATAGTAGGACCGTCCGGTGAGTAGGGTTGTCACCCGGACGCCCGGGATCGCATTGCACAACAGCCGAATCGTCAACCGCGCTCGGACCCGGAGGGCAAGATCCTCGTTTACGTCTGCACCACCGTGGACCTGGAGGGAGGGACTGTACAATCAAGGATCTCTCTTCAAGAAGACCTTGACAGACCGGGAGTAGGACAGGTGCATCGCGGCACAAGTCCGAAGGACCGGTCAGCGCGGATGAGGTCATTGGGCGCGCGGACCGCAGTCCGCGCGGATTGGGCGGGGTGCGTACAAATGTTTCACGTGAAACATTTTCGGCGCCGTCAGACATGCGGCGCCGTAGCGTCTGACGCGATGGAAGGGCCGGGGAGGAAGGCGGACAAGGGGGGGTCAGAACGCCCCTGAGTAGGGGGACGTCGGGGGCATCAGCCGGGGCGCGGCGGGGGATGAGCCCGGCGTCAATCGAGATAAACGACCTGTCCCCATTCTCTCTCGCTCTGAGTAGGGTGAGCGAACTCCCGCAGAGAATCCCCGGTAGGAAGTATTCGGCCGGTCTCATGCAGGCAGGTGAGGGATTCCGTTCGGTCGGAGCAGATAAGGACACGCTTCGTTCCGTAGAACGATCCGGAAAGGAACGTGCCGCCGCTCGGCTGCGAGAGAGGAGGAGGCGGTGCAACAGACGATCACCTTGCTGACAATGGGTTTGCTCCTGGGACTGTCTGCTGCTCTTGCCGCGGGTCAGACGGCGCCGCGAGATAGCGAGCCACAGCCGTCTCCGCCTGCGGGCACTTCGCAGGCCGGCTCCAAGGCGCTGTTTGAGGAAATCCATGTTGTCAAGAAGCCCAAGCAGCAGTACGGGTACCGCGGCATGAACGGCGATTTCCTGCGGATGAAGGACGGGTCGATCTTATTCTGTTACACGGAGGGCGGCGAGCAAGGCGGCATCATGGCCGTGAGGTCCTCCGATGGGGGCAAGACCTGGGCTCCGCCTTGGGTGCTTGTGCCTCAGCCGCGTCCGCCCGCCCGAGGATACTACTGCCACCCCAGTTTGCTGCGGGTCCAGAACGACGAGATCCTCCTGACCTACATCTACAGCACCTATCCTGCTACGCCGTATTACGCGAAGGTCTTCTTCCGCCGCAGCGCGGACGAGGGACAGACCTGGGCGGAGCAGTTTCTGGTGACTCCCTACCCCGGCTACACGCTGGTGCATAACGACAAGCTGCTGTCGTTGAAGGATGGCCGGATCATCGCCATGGCTGAGCACAAGGAGTACCTGCCAAGCACCGAGGATCACTCGGGTTACGTGGGCATGTCCTTCTACTCCGATGACAATGGGCACAGTTGGTATCCCAGCAAGAACAAAGTGGACCTGTGCCGGACGCACGGGATCGAGGTGCAAGAGCCGGACGCGGCGGAGTTGAAGGACGGCCGGCTCTTGATGTTCGCCCGTACCTACAGCGGGCATCCGGTCCGGGCCTATTCGAGCGACCGCGGTGAGACCTGGTCGGAAGGCGAGCTGATCAAAGAACTGGAGATGCCCGCCGGCGGTATGCCCACCCTGCGCAGGATCCCCCGCACCGGCGATCTGCTGTTCATCTGGAACAGCGAAGCCTCCGAGGGCCGCCGCTGTGCGCTGACCGCGATCATCTCGCAGGATGACGGCGAAACGTTCAGCCACAAACGGTTCATCGCGCGCGATCCCGATGACGACTTCGGATACCAGTGCATTGAGTTCATCGGTGATGATCTGGCGCTGCTGGCCTATCACAAGCGAGACGGGCTCTATGTGGCCCGGGTCGGGATCGACTGGTTCTATGGGGAATGAGCGCTGGGCGCGCGGTCTCCCCGCCGCATGGCTGTCATTCCGAGCGCAGCGAGGAATCTTGGTTCCGTCGATCCTACCAAGACCCTTCGCTTTGCTCAGGGTGACATTATGGGCGGGTATGGGAGAGAGTCTGAGGAGGACGATCATGTCCACATTCTGGACTGCCATCGCAGTGATCTTCTTGATCGGCGCCGGCGCGGCGCAAGCGCTCGAGGTCTCGAAGGCCGCGCCCGCCACCGTCATCGCGGCGGAGAACGCCACCGTCGCGGAACAGACCGCGGCCCAGGACGTCGCCGACTACCTGGGCAAGGTCACCGGCGCGAAGGTCGGCCTCATCACCGAGAACACCGCACCCCCGCCGGGCAACCGGATCTTCGTCGGGGCGACACGTGCAGCGGCAAAGCTCGGACTCGACCCCGCTAGGCTGGGCCCGGAGGAATGGATCGTCCGCACCGCGGGTACGGACCTCTACCTGGTTGGTGGCCGGCCCCGGGGCACGCTCTACGCTGCCTACCATTTCCTGGAGGACGTCGTCGGGGTGCGCTGGTGGACGCCGTGGGAGGAGACGGTGCCCTCAAAGCCGGTCCTGAAGGTAGGTTCGGTCAACCTGAGCGGCACGCCGGCCTTCCGCTACCGTGATATCTACATGCTGTATGGTCACGACGGTGGACGATTCGCGGCCCGCAATCGCCTCAACCGCGAGGGCGACGCTGCCATTGACAGCCAGTATGGCGGCAGCCTGGCCTATGGCCCGCCCTACCACGTGCACACCGCCTTCCTGTACTTCCCCCCCAAGGAGTACTTTGCCCAGCACCCCGAGTGGTACTCGCTGATCGACGGCCGGCGGACCGGGGACGGCGCACAGCTTTGCTGGACGAACGCGGAACTGCGCAAGGCCTTTGTGGCGAAGCTTCTTGGCTACATCGAGACCTCCTGGGCCGCCGCCAAGGCCGCCAACCTGCCTCCGCCGCTGGTCTTCAGCATCTCCCAGAACGACTGCGCCAATCCCTGCCAGTGCGACCGGTGCCAGGCCATCGCCAAGGCGGAGGGTTCCGAGGCGGGGCCGCTGCTGGACTTCGTGAACTCCATGGCCGACGCGGTGAAGGGCAAGTACCCCGAGGTGTTTATTGACACCCTGGCCTACCAGTACACCCAGCAGGCGCCCACGACCATCAAGCCCCGCGACAGCGTGATCATCCGGCTCTGCGACACCGAAGCCGACATGATCAAGCCGATCACGGCGCCGGAGAACAAGGCCTTCTCCGACCACATACTGTCCTGGGCGCGCATCGCCAAGAACCTGCGCATCTGGGACTACGCGGTGACCTATGGCAGCCCCCAGGGGATGCCGCTGCCAACGACTCACACCTTCGGCCCCGACTACCGGTTCTATGCCGCGCACAACGTGGAGGGCGTGTTCACCGAACTGGAGTATGAGATCCTGGCCGACATGCGCGACTTCAAGATCTGGTTGATGATCAAGACGCTGGAGAACCCCGAGGCCGACTACGAGAAACTGACCGACACCTTCATGAACGGGTACTACGGCCCCGCGGGCACGGCGATCAAGCAGTACTTGCGGGCCCTCGAAGCCGAAGCGGTACTGCGCAAGAGCAAGAGCACGTGCTGGCAGGGTTCGCCGATGCAACTCACCTACCTGAACCTGGACTTCATCACCCGCGCCCAGGGGCGGTTCGATGACGCCGAGCGGGCGGTCAAGGGCGATCCGGTGCTCACGCGGCGGGTGCGCCATGCCCGGCTGTCACTGGACCGAGCCACGATCGCGGCGTACCCGAAGCTCGTGTCCGAGTGGCAGAACCAGGGCGGCGACCCGGAGCGGTTCCCCCTCGACCGGGAGATCGTGGCCCAGCGGGCGCTTGACACCTGGAACGCCCAGATCGACATACGCATTCCGGCGCAGCAGCGCGATGCCGAGCGGCTCGCCGCCGAAGGTGAGATCAAGCGCTTCGCCATGGTGCCGGGGAAGCTCGGCCTGCCGGAGAAGTTCAGGGACTACCCCCGGGGCACGGTCTACGACTACACGGCGATCATGACCCGCAACTGGGGCAACGTGGTGAAGGTGGTCAAGGATCCGGAGGCGGAAAGCGGCGTCACCAATCGCCTGGACCTGACCGCGCCGGATGTGGACAAGGCCGAGCGCTACGTGCTGCCCATGCCCTGGGGGCTGTACGGCACCACTGACAAGAAGTCCGTGGACGGCGAGCCCATCAAGGCCGAGGACATCCCGGGACCGGGCTACCACTGGTACAAGATGGGCGCCTTCCCGGTGGCCCCGGCCTACTACATGTACTTTTTCTGGAGCTGGATCATCCAGTTGGACATTGACAATGCGTTCGACCCGGCCAAGCCGGAGCAGAAGTTCGAGTTCTGGGCGCGGGTGAAGTTCGAGGGCCCTCGCTTCCCCCATGCGCGGGCCGGGGACACGGACGCCATCTGCGTCGAGCGCGTGGTGCTGGCCAAGGCCCAGTAAGCGAGGGAGCGGAAGCGAGGAGGAAACGGGGAAGGGGGCACTATCACGGGGACAGAGATCCCAACTCTCCGTCGTTGCGTCTCATTCCCCGGACGGCTCCGCGCCCCGCAGTCAGGGCTCGGCTCGGCAGCGCCTCGAAATGCGCGATGAGTGAAGACGGATCATGTCATTGATCACAGAACAGGCGCCCCGCGAATGGCTGTCAGTCGAGACAAATAACCTGTCCCTCTTCTTGTCCGTCGCCTCGTTACGGCCCGACCTTTCCGGACGCCGCCAAAGTCACCGAGATGTTCACCTTGCCTACTGCGTCTGACAGCTTCGATTCCAGTGCGACGAGGCGGCCCTTCGCCGCATCGAAGTAGGCAGTGGTTGGAATGCCGACTTTGGCGCCGCCGCGATCGGCGGGCAACGCGTACGCGAACGCCAGGCGGCTCTGGCCTTTGAATGTACGCTGACCGAGGAATGTGAAGCTGACCGGCGTGCGCTTCAACTGGACGTTCCAGGTCTGTCCGCCGGGCGAGGTAGCGGATTCGGTCTGGTGGTAGCCGGTCCACTTGCCCCCCGGTGTCGGCAGTTTGCTGGACAGGTAAAGGCCGAACAGCGCGTAGGTAGAGATGATCGGCACCTGCGCCAACGCGCCGGCGTCCATCATGTTCTCCATCCCCTGCGAGAACGAGGTCTTGTTCCCGGCGGCGTCCAGTAGCTGCAGGATCGCACCGTTAGGTTTCACCACCAGCACGATATGCTGGGGGCGCTTACTGCTCAGCGGCATAGATTGGCCGCTGACCGCCATCCGACCGGTGCCTGTCGTGGTCATCTCGACCTTGGCGGTGCCGTCGGTCTGCACGCTCAAGACGCGCAGCACGGCCTTGCCGTTGAGGTCGGCGGAATACGAGCCGGACTTACCGGCCGCTCCACCCATCTTCTGGGAGACCGTGTACGTCATCGTCTCTCCCTTATGGAAGACGAACTGCGGCGCGGAGGCCGCCGTAACAGCCGCATGTGTCGCGAACAGGCAAAGAACACACGCGGCCAACAGACATATCGAGCGGTTCATTATCCTTCTCCTCTCGGGCGCAGCATGCTGCCCAGTGGGATCATTGAGAGCGCACCTGCAGCGACCATGGCCCGGTTGCCGCCATAAGCATCACGCAGCACCGACACCGCAGGGCGGCTTGCGCCAAGGCCTCATGATCGTTCCCAAACATCCTCATAAGTGAACCACCGACGACGAGACCTGCGCTGGAACGAGAGACCGGCTCGACGAACCACGGCCTTCGCCACATAATCCACGTGGGGGCTGAACAAAGCCAACGGTTGGATCAGCACGAGGCGGCGAGTCTTGCCTTCTGGATCCGTGAAGTCGACAGCGAGCGAATAGAGTGTCCATTCGTTCGCAGACCGGTTCGAGCGCACGACCCTCTGCAACGCCGACCAGGGCACAAAAACCGTTTTGCCTTGCGGCGAACGATGCGTCAACCCCGCGTCGCTGAGCACAACGATGCCCCTCATGTACGCGAGAATCACGCCGACCAGGCCATAGATTCCGTACGCGGCGAAGAGCAGTGCGCCGACATAGTAGGCGACCATGAGACCTTTCTGTGACGTAGCCCAACCTCCGGTAGCTAACGGGAACCACATTCCCCATCCTACTGCAGCCGTCCATGCCAAGTAGATAACGCACAAGATGATCGCAACGGCACTCCTGTAAGTGTAGATGATCTCGTCACCAGTCTGAGTGTGCCGATCGAACTCCATCATCTGAGCTTTCTCCTACAAATCGGCGACGGGTTGTTCATCTCCCATCTTCGGGCGGGTTTGGGTTGCGCCCGTGCTTCCCCGCAATCAGATTTCGCGGATCCGGCATCGCCGCGGGTGGGAGGCATGAGGCTGTTGCACAATCTGCTGAGGGCGAGGCGAGGACGCCTCAGCGCGGCCGAGATTCCACGCTTCGCCCCGTGTGCGGCGGTGTCCGCCGCTCCGGAGACGCGGCTTCGCCGAGTCGCAAGTCGGGGCTGCGCTCTGAATGACGAATCCGACAGGGCACGCACCCCCTGAAAGGCATTGTGCAACAGCCTCGCATCACCGGGCCCCCGGGGGAGTGCGCCGCCGGATCGTGCGCGTGGCCGCGTGCGTCGCAATTGTACTTCTTTTCGGGGGAAAGAGGGGCAAAAGACAGGGCTGTTTAACCACAGAGCCTCCTTCGCTGAACTCGCTTCGCCAACCCTCCTTCGCCAAAGGCTTCAAAGGCCATGGGCTACGCAAGTCACGAGCTACGAAGGCCAAGGAACACCGAGCACACAGAGTTCAACTGGGCAGGGCGGAGGGGGACGCGGGGGCAGAAGACAGAGGGGAACCGGAGGGAGGGCGGGGCTGGGTAGCCCCGCCCTACAACAAGAGGGCGCATCGCGATGCGCCCCTACAATTCGCAGGCGAGACGCCCATTCGGCAAGCTCAGGGCAGGCTCTGCGCTCCCAGGGCATGCCATGCGCCCCTACGTTGGGAATCGGAGATTCCTTGGGACACACACCTTAATTCCCCGTGTTTGCGCCTCACTGCCTCGACGGTCGCTTCTTCCGCGGCCCTCTTGGCCCGAGTTCGCTCCCATCCTGCGGTTCCGCGCTGCGTCACGTGATACGGGGGGAAATTGGGGACAGGTTTATTCTCGCCCATCTTCGGGCGGGTTAGGTTTGCGCCCGCGCTTCCCCGCGGTGAGGCTCCGGCCAAGCAGTGCTTCGGAGCGGGCGATGAAGGATGCCG
>Ga0315284_10003122_pt1 | contig 23572 bp, 22 predicted proteins | sample YL17G09_16_MG_FD_203696 | JGI IMG/M metagenome (GOLD analysis project Ga0315284, IMG submission 203696) | Sediment microbial communities from Yellowstone Lake, YNP, Wyoming, USA - YL17G09_16 | ecosystem: Environmental > Aquatic > Freshwater > Lake > Sediment | place: USA: Wyoming | collected...
TATATATTGGTTCAAAAGAGGAAACACCAAGAGTATATGAAAGTGGAGGAGATAGGTGGGAATATGCAGTTGCATTATCTTCTACTCATGAATTTACACAAGTCAGTTTTGTAAATGGGATTCATACTTCAAAAGGTGGAAAACATGTTGAATATATATTGAATCAAATTACAAGAAAATTAACAGAATTTATTGAAAAGAAGAAAAAGATAAAAGTGAATATGACAAGCATCAAAGAACAAATTATATTATTCATTCGTTGTGATATAGAAAATCCAGCATTTGACAGTCAAACAAAAGATTATATGAATACACCTTTTCAAAAGTTTGGTTCAACTTGTGTAGTAAGTGATAAGTTTATAGAAAAGATTGCAAAAATGGGAATTATGGATGCAGCATGTGCATTAACTGAAATAAAAACAAATAAAGCAGTTAAAAGGATGGATGGACAGAAAATAAAGACAATAAGAGGAATACCAAAATTGGTGGATGCAAATTGGGCTGGAACAGAAAAATCTAATCAAACAATTATTATATTTTGTGAAGGAGATTCAGCAAAAGCAGGAATTGTTTCTGGTTTATCTTCTGAAGACAGAAATATAATTGGAGTTTATCCAATGAAAGGTAAAATTATGAATGTTCGTGGAGAGACAAAGTTAAAAGTATCTGAAAACAAAGAAATTACAGATATTAAAAAGATATTGGGTTTGGAAATGGATAGAGAATATACTACAATAGAAGATGTTCACAAACATTTGAGATATAGTAAAGTAATGTTCATGTGTGATGCAGATTTAGATGGAAACCATATAAAAGGACTAGGAATTAATTTGTTTCATTCGGTTTGGCCGAGTTTGATAAAAATTCCAGGTTTTATTTCTTTTATGAGTACACCTATTCTAAAAGCCCGTAAAGGGAATTCAGAAATGGCATTTTATAATGAAGGTGAATATCAAGCATGGAAAGATTCTCAAGAAGAAAAATCATTACAAAATTGGAAAATAAAATATTATAAAGGTTTGGGAACAAGTACAGGAAAAGAATTTCGTGAATATTTTAAAGAAAAAAAGGTTGTTGGATTTGAATTAGGAGAGAAAAGTGATGATTCTATTGATATGATATTTAATAAAAAAAGGTCGGATGACAGGAAAGAATGGTTAAGAAATTATGATAGAAATTTATATTTGGATACAAAAGATGAAACTATTAAATATGAAGAATTTATTGATAAGGAATTAATACATTTTTCAAAATATGATTGTGATAGAAGCATTCCGAATTTAATGGATGGATTAAAGATTAGTTTAAGAAAAATATTATATTCTGCATTTAAAAAGAGATTGACAACAGAAATAAAAGTAGCACAATTTTCAGGATATATTTCAGAGAATTCATGTTATCATCATGGTGAAGCTTCTTTAAATGCAGCAATAGTTGGAATGGCTCAAAATTTTGTGGGTGCAAATAATATAAATTTATTTATGCCAAATGGACAAATGGGAACAAGGTTAATGGGTGGTCAAGATGCAGCATCTGAGAGATATATTTATACTCAATTATCAAAAATTACAAGATGTATATTTCCAGAAAAAGATGATAATATTTTGACATATTTAAATGATGATGGAACAATGGTAGAACCTATTTATTATTGTCCGATTATTCCAATGATTTTAATAAATGGTTCAAAAGGAATTGGAACTGGATTTAGTACAAATATCTTATCTTACAATCCAAGAGATATTATTCAATATTTAATAAATAAAATATCTGATGAACCAACACAAGAAATATTTATTCCTTATTATGATGGATTTACAGGAGAGATTACACAATTAAAAGATAATCAATTTGCAATCAAAGGTAAATATGAAGTAATTGGACCAGATAAGATAAGAGTAACAGAATTGCCTGTTGGATTTTGGACGAATGATTTTAAAGAATATTTGGAAAGTTTAATTGAAAGTAAAACGGATGCAAAAACTGGTAAAAAAATAAATCCAATTATTAAAGATTATGATGATATGAGTAAAGATACTTCTATTGATTTTACAATTACATTACAAAAAGGTAAATTGGAAGAATTGAATTCAGTTCAAGATGGAATCTATAAACAGTTTAAATTGATATCAACAGTTTCTACTTCAAATATGCATTTATTTGATTCAGAAGATAAACTAAAAAAATATAATACAATTCCAGAAATAATAGATGACTATTATGTCAAGAGATTAGAGATGTATGAAATAAGAAAAACATATTTGATAAATGAATTGAAGAGAGAACTGATGGTGTTAAATAATAAAGCAAGATATATTAAAGAAATATTGGAAGGAACAATTGATTTAAGAAAAAAGACAAAAGAAGTGATAAATAATATGCTGAGAGAAAAAGGGTATGATGAAATAAAAGAAGGAGACGAATATAAATATTTGACAAAAATGCCAATGGATAGTGTGACTGAAGAAAATGTAAAAAAATTAATGGATGACCATGCAAAGATGATAAAAGAGTTGGAAGAGTTGGAAAATATGACTAAAGAAGAAATGTGGCTAAAGGAATTGAACGAGCTAAATCAGGAATATCTTCTTTTTAAAGAAGAAAAAGAGAGAATGATGGACAATAATTGTTTAGAAGTAAAAAAGGGTAAAAAGAAATCATCAAAATTGCCTAAATAATTATCGTAAAGAACCTGCACACATTGAATATAATAATCTATAAGTAAAGTAAAATAACAAATAACTGATACATCCTGAAACAGTCATGACATAAATGCTAGGATGAACCTTACTGCCAATAGCAAACATCAAATAGAAAAGATAAAAGAAAAATATCAAGAAAATAATAAATCCAATAACTGCTAAAATATAAAAATATAAGCAGTATTGTTTAGACAACGGTCCAAACACATTATTCATAATTCCATTATTTCCATTCATATTCATATTCATGTTCATGTACGACATAATATATTATATAAATATAATATTTATAATTTATTAAAAAAAATGCTAAAACCATTTAGGTAAAATTAATTCTTTATCAGAATCATTAGTAAAAATAGGACGATCTATAGGTGTATACATAGTAGATACATCTGTTAAATATTTTTTATAACCTTTAGCTTCATTATAAATTTGCTTAATACAATAATCAAGGACGATATTATTTAATTGTTTTATTTGCTGAGTAATATTATCAGGTTGATTTACGGAATGTTGTAAAAATATAGATCTCATAATAATTTTTAAAGTATCTTCATCTTGATTGGAAATTAAAAAAACATGATTAGACATTTTATATACACCATTTCTTATTCCATTTTGTATGCTACAAATATTATTAGAAGAAAAAAATGCATCTGATAATGTAGTATTATTCCACAATCCTTCTGTAGGATTTCTAAATGTAGAACATTGATTTACGGGAATTTTATCATATAAATCAAACTTTTCAGATATATCAGGTGGTGTACAGTGTCTAATATTTACTCTTCCATTAGATTTTGAAGAATAATTTTGTTTCATAAAATATAATTATATAATAAATATATAATTATACAATGGCGAATTTTCAGAAGATGACATTAATGATTGCATGCATTATTTTATTAATTTGCATTGTAATAATAATATTAATTTTTTTATTTCCAAATACAAAACAAGTCTGGCCACCATTAGTTGCAAATTGTCCTGATTACTTTACAGATGTAAAAGGAGATGGTTCAGAATGCGTTAATAATTTATCATTAGGAACATGTCATGGTTCTATTAATTTTACAACAACTCCATATATTGGTACAGGAGGAAATTGTGCAAAATATAATTGGGCAAATGGTTGCAGTTTAACTTGGGATGGAATAACATATGGAGTAAAAAATCCATGTACAACAACTTCTTCTTAAGTAGATAAGTTTTTCAAGTATAAATATATAAAAGAAATTATAATATTATTATAATGGAAAACATAGAATTAAATAAAATATTGGATAGATTAAATGAAGAACAAGTTATGAAACAATTATTACTTAATTTTAATAAAAATAATAAAGATTTGACAAACAAGAATAATATTTATTTATATGGTAAATCTGGGACAGGTAAGACTACTTTTGTAATGAATTTATTAAAAGAAATGGATTATGATGTTGTAAAATATGATGCTGGAGATATAAGAAATAAAAATATTATTGAAAATATTACAAAGCATAATATGTCTGATAAAAATATAATGAGTATGTTTCATAAAAAGATTAAAAAAATTGTAATTGTAATGGATGAAATAGATTGTATGAATAATGGAGATAAAGGAGGAATCAATTCTCTCATTAAAATTATTCGTCCAAAAAAAACAAAAAAACAAAAATTAGAAGACAATACATTGAATCCAATTATTTGTATAGGTAATTATCATATTGATAAAAAAATAAAAGAATTAATGAAAGTATGCAATGTAATAGAGCTAAAACCTCCAACAATAAAACAAATACAAACAATTATTTCTCTCATTATGCCAAATATTGAAAAGGAATTATTAATAAATATTTCAGAATTTGTTCAAAATGATTTAAAAAAATTGGTAAACATTTATGAAATTTATAAAAAGAATTCTAATATTTTAAAAAATAATTTATTTAATACTATTTTTAAAAAAAAATCATTTAATGATGATACAAAAGAAATTACAAATTTATTGTTTAAGAATAAATATTCTATAACTGAACATAACCATTTAATAAATGATACAGATAGAACTATTGTTGGATTATTATGGCATGAAAATATTATAGATCATTTAAAAAATTCAAATTCAAAAAAAATTATTCCTTTTTATTTAAAATTATTAGAAAACATTTGTTTTTCTGATTATATTGATCGTATTACTTTTCAAAAACAAATCTGGCAATTTAATGAAATGACTTCTCTCTTAAAAACATTTTATAACAATAAATTATTTCATGAAGAATTTAAAAACTCTTCATCAAATATCAAACCACTCAAAGAAATAAGATTTACAAAAGTATTAACCAAATATTCTACTGAATATAATAATTATATATTCATACAAAATTTGTGTCAATTATTGAATATGGATCAAAATGATTTATTTTATTTTTTTCTTAAATTAAAAGAAACCTATCAAGAAAGCGATATTTATTCTATTTTTGAAGATTTAGAAATATCAAAATTAGATATTAATCGCGTATTCAGATTTTTAGATAAATATATGAACGAAAATGCTGCAAATTTATCTGAAACATTTATTACTGAAGAAGAAATTATTTATGAAGAATAATATTATTATTAGAAGAAGTTATATTAGATGTATTAGTATTATTTGTATTTAAATAATTAAAATTTAATGAATGAAATAAGTATTCTTCTATATCCATTTCTAAATCATATTCAGTTCCATATATATTATTACAATTAATTATTTTACAAATTCTTATTTTTGGATAAAAAAAAGAATTACCCATATTCAGTCCTAGTATAAATATAATAAATAAATAATTCATTATTTATTATATATAATATTATATTTATATCTTTATTTAACAACAACATCAACACCTTCGTGAGCTGGAGCAGTTTGAACTGGATTTTCATTTGTATATAGAAACTTGTATTGATAAGTTTGCATCAAATCTCTTCTCTTCTTCGCCCATCTTTTCTTGTCTTCAATTGGAATCACAACTTGAAAATGATTTTCATATTGTTCTGGTGTATGATAAAACAATGTGATTGGCTCATTTTTCATCTTATTTTCACCAGTGCAAATCATCACTTTGAAATATATATCTTCATCAAATGACCCAACTTTTTGACGAATCACTTTCTTGTCATATTTTCTGGGATCAACTGAAGGAAAATTTGTCAAGTCATAAATTGTATCATACCTTTGGTATTCACCAGTCAACAAATTTTTGACAAATTGATACTTTGTACCATATTGTGCATTCAAAATCACATTCCCAACATCTCCAGAAGAATAGACATGAATAGTCTTCATAATGAATCTATCCTTCTTTTCATCATACATTCTTCTCTTAATTTTATGCAAATGTTTATTCTTGAACAATGCCATTTCTTCATCCTCAGATTCAGTTGATTCAGAGAAACAATCATTGTTATAGTATTCATCATCGTAATATTCAGGCATTTCTGTTTGTAATATACTGTTATCTATTATAATAATTTTAAATCAATTTTTTATTTATATGTTACATATGCATAAAAAATAAAGACCTAATGGGTCCAATTTTTTATTTATATGTTTACATATGCATAAAAAATAAAGACCTAATGGGTCCAATTTTTTATTTATTTATATTATTATACGTTCTTCTAATACTTTAATACGTTTTTTCATTTCTACATTATCTCTCATTAATACTTGAATTAATGAATTTTTATTTACCATGTTTTTTTCCATTTCTATAAATTTATAATTTAATGTTTCTAATCTTTGAATAATATTATCTTGTATAATTTTATTTTTCTTTTCTTTAATTTCTGTAATTTGTTTTAATACTGCTGGTTTATTTTCTACTTTTCCTGGTTTATATTCTTGTAATAGATTATCCATTTTATTTATAAAAAAATCTTTTATATTTTCATCTTTTATAAAATCAGTTATAACTTTGGAAGACATTTTCATAAAATTATTTTCTGGTTGGTTTAATAACTCTTTTTTATCAAAAGAATTATGAATATGAGAGAAAACTAATATTGTCTTTACTGGGTCCAATTGAATTAATGGTATTGTATAATCTTTTAAAAAATGTTTTTCTTCTGCCAATGCAGCATCATTCATATAAGAAGTTTGTGTTAATAATTCACGACGAAATGCAAATGTTGCTGCAGTAGAATGATATTTACCATAAGGTCCAAATTGATATAATTTATCAATATGTTTAAAATAAATATATAATTCACTAGAACCTGCAATCAAAAAAGAAGGATTTTTTATAAGAGTATCTACTGCATGACTTATTCTTTCTGGAGGATAAAAATCATCATCATCCATATAAATTATAATATCTCCTTTTGATTTTTCATGCATTATATTTCTTTTCTTTCCCAAATTAAGCTGTTCATCATATTTATAATATTTTACTTGAGGTATATCTTTAACCAAATCTTCTATTTTATCTGTTCCATCATCTACAATAATCCATTCTACTCTCTCTAATGGGTATGTTTGAGAGAAAAAGCATTTAATTAACATATCATAAAAAGGTCGTCTATTAAATGTTGGTGTACATACACTTACAAATGGAAATTTTGTATTTTTTTTCATTATATTATAATGACTCACATAATATTTAATTACTTATTATAAATATTATAAATAAGGTTCTATTAAACTTATGATGCTACTTCCCTTATTTTTTATCTGCTTGTCATGTACGAGAAGCAGAAGGAGAAGTAGTACGAGAAGTAGTAGCTGAAGCAGGAGAAGCAGAAGAAGCAGGAGAAGCAGGAGAAGCAGAAGAAGCAGGAGAATCAAGAGGATTAGTAACTGAAGCAGAATCAGAAGCAATATTTGTAAAATCAACCAGTTTTACATTATCATCTTTATTTTCTACTGGAATAGCTATTGCCTCTTTTATTTTATTGTCATCATCATCATCATCTTTTTTAACAGAAATAATTGTATCAATTATAAATTGAATATCTTGTATATATGACATATCATTTATTGTTCTATTACACGTGCTTGTCTTAAAATATGAATTATATTTATTTAAAATAGTTATTGGATTTTCTTTATTAAAATAATTAATATAATCAATAAAGAATTCATTTTTTCTAGAAGTAAATTTTTTAAATTTATTTAATAAAAAATCTGTAAAAAAATTTCCTCCACCATTTTGTTCATCAGGTTGTTTAGTAATTTCAGTCATTTCAATTTCACCTGGTTCAATAATTTTAGGTGGAGGTGGTTTGCATATTAATAAATTAAAGAAATATCCAAACAAAAGTACAATTAAAAATACACCAAATGCAACTAAATAACTATAAACTTTATCTATTATTTCTGCTCCAACAAAATCAATTAAAAATATAATAACTATTAATATATAAATATATCGTTGTTGATATACAATTCCTTTCCAAACATTTACTAATGAATAATCTTCCTTATCATTAACATAATCAGAAATATTAATTTTGTTACTATTTTCTGTAATATTTGATGGTAATATTACTGGATTAATAACATGTTTATTTGATGACTCTTGTACATTAATATCATGTTGAGAAAGATTTCCTGAACTTTCAGTTGAACTATCTGTCATATCTCCTTTTACACCTCCTGTTAAACTATCTCTTGCCGAACTTTCTTTTAAACTATCTGTTAAACTTTCAGTTGAACTTTTTTCCGAATCTTCTTTTACTAATGAATAAATATCATCTAAAATATTTTTATCTTTTTTCAAAGTATTACCTCTAAAACATGTTGGGATAATAATATATAAAAATATTAATGTATACGCAATAAAAAATGGTACAACAAATGATGAAATGCCACTATACATATTTATCATCATAAAAAAAACAATAATTATTTTTAATAATGTTCCTATTATTCTAATACAAAAAAAGAAACCATACCAAAAAATATTGTTCCACAATTTAGAAATGTTACCGTTATTTTTATACGAGTCATATGTAATTTCCATTAATTTCTTCAATATTTCAACTGAATACAATATGTAATGATAAGTTTGAAAAAATAAATTATATATAAATACTATAAAAAATGTAATTCCTGTTATAAAACAAGGAAATATTATTAATAGTGACACTATTAAACTTGGATAATATACATATAAAAATCCAAGAATTAATAATAATAATCCTTCATTTGTATATTTATATAAAGTTTTATATATCAAATTATATATTATAATATTATATACAAGAGATTTTCTTATTGTATCTATAGAAAACATAATTGGAAGAGCAATTCCTAAATCTATAATTACCCAAAATAAATCAATCACAAACCAATCTCTTATACCAGAATAACTTATTAAATTATCATTATATGCATATGATTTTTTTTTATAGTTAATAAAATATATAAAATTAGATAAATTAATATCATACTCCCCAAAAAAAGAATATAAATATTTTACATATTTTTTTTTAAAACTTACTAATCCATAACCATAAGTATGGTCACCGGTTTCAACTGAAATATCTATATCTTGTTTATAAGTTTCTGGGTCACAATTATTATTTATATTTGTATCAATATAATCAAATTTAATCAAATTAAATAATGAAATATTTGAATACTCATTTTCTGTAAAAGTATCTTTTGGTTTGGAATCAACTTCTGATTTATCCTTGTAATAAGTCCTTTCTAAAAAAGGAGAACAAAAACCTCCACCGGTTGATATAATATTATCAAATACACCTGAATTAAATACTTGATTATTATAAATAATAATTGAATAAATAAATACTAAAAAAATTAATAAATAACAAATATGAATAATAAAAGATATAAAAAAATTATATATAGGACTATTGTATTTAACTTTAGTTTTTTGATCTAATTTTGAATCATTATTATAATCATTAGTACTTTCATCTTCGCCATACATATAATTCCAAAGAATATATTATAAGTAATTGAATGAATTGTTATTATTATATATATATTATTATATGGAAAAGGGATTTACTGTTTTAATAGTTTTATTTATTATGTTTTCACTTTATTATTGGAAAGTAAAAGAAAGTTTTACAAATAATAATAATGTAAATTTACCTTTTGATACAACTATTAGTTGTCTTAATAAATGTGCACCTGGAAATAATAGTTGTTATATAACAGGAGAGCAATGTATTAGAGATGGAGATTGTTATGGATGTAAAATGTTAGACCAACCTCCTATAAAAAAACATTCTAATGTAATTGCAGATAATGATGCGGGAAAACTAACAGATGGTTTAACACCAAATTACTCAGTATTGACAACAGATATTGGAACTAAAGCTGGAATATATAATTATTCTCAAATAAATAAACCTCCTCCGCAATATAATAAAGGAATAAATACATGGAGAACTTTATTTGATGAAGGTAAATATTTATATGATAAAAGATATAATCCTTCAATAATAATAGATGGAATAGAACCTTCTTATGAAGAGATTCCTACTTTATCTGGAGAATTTTCAGTAATTGGCCCAAAACCATCTAATTATTAATTAATATTATTAATATAGTAATTAATTATATATGAAAATACCTATTAGTAAACAATCAAAAAAATTGATTAGACATTCTGGTATACCATATCCTTCATCAAAACCTTCATCAAACCCTTTATCTATTATTTCCGATTTTTTTAGTTCTGTATTTAATAGAAAATTACCTCCAGTAATAAGAACTATACGAAATCATGATGAAGACCCACCAATTACAATTCAATCTTATGCAACAAGTGAAGTTCCACAAATTACAAGTAAAGACCCACAAATTACAATTGAAGAACCACCAATTACAATTCAATCTGATGCAACAAGTGAAGTTCCACAAATTACAAGTGAAGACCCACCAATTACATTTGAAGATAATGCAACGGGTGAAAACTATAAACTTGTAACTAGGATTGGAGAATTTATTTTAGCAATAGATAATAATTCAACCGATTATTTTTTGACTGATATACCTACTATTATGTCAAGAGTAAACATTAGAGATATGGCATTTATAATGGAAAAGGAAATTAATACAAAAACAAGTGAAGAAACAGGACAAGTATTAATAAAAATATTAAAAAGTAGGAGTGATGAGGATAACCTTAAGTTAATTGAGCATTCTTCATTATTAGAATATAAAAAAAGAATTATTCAAAATTTTTTACTTGAATCTCAAATAATGAATATAGAACTTACATACCCTTGTATTGGATATTCAGATGTTCCTCATAGTTTTGGAGATACAACAACACATGCATATCATAAAGACAATATGGTTTCTATTGTAACTAGCGGAACATTTAAAGATGAGTTAGATTCTATTATCAGTAGTAATGGTAGACTTGTAGATCTTTCTTTTTTTAGATACAAATCTGTTTGTGTTTCTACAACTATTAGAATATTGTATAATGGCGAGCGGATAGAAATTAGAACTTTGGTTCGCCCTGAAACAACAATAGCAATTAATAATAAACTTATTGAACATAGTAAACCATTTATTATAGAACAAGATGAAGGAAAAACATATAAAGCAGATAGAAGGCAATTAAATGAACAAGTATTATTAGATTCTCGTAAAGAAAGAAGTCTAAATAGAATTGAAGTAAAATTTCTTACTTTTCACCAATTACAACGCATTTATAGTTCTCGTCCTCCATCTCAACTTTTTTAGGTATTTTTAGTACGCCTTTACTTCAACCAGAGATTATTATACCGACTCGTACTTTAAGTACTCATCTTGACACAACAATACTTGAAAAAGGTAGAAAAAAAAGAACAAAACGAAGAAGAACAAAAAGAAGAAAAACAAAAAGAAAAATAATAAGGAAATAATAACATAATATTATTATGGAAGCAATTTATGCTATTGATTCAAATTATGGATTATCTCAAAAAGGAAATATTCCTTGGAAATGTAAAAAAGATATGATTTTTTTTAAAGATAAAACAAAAAATAATATTGTAATTATGGGAAAAAATACTTATTTCTCTCTATTAAAGCCTTTAGAAAATAGATTAAATATTATTTTAACGAAATATCCACATATATATTCAGATGAAATGAAAAAGTATGATAATGTAATATTTACAGATAATGATAATATAGATTTAATTTCTATTGAAAGAGAGAAATACCCATTTTTACAAGAAAATTATAAAATATTTATTATTGGAGGAAAACAAATTTATGAAAAGTTTATTCCGAAATGTAAATATATTTGGATAACACAATTAAAAAAAGATTACTCTTGCGATTTATTTATAAATTATGATTATTCTAATAATTTTCAAAAAGAAGTGATAGATGAAAATGAAGAATTTATAATTTATAAATATACAAATACACATTATATTTGTTTATAATATAGATGTTTACTAATAAAGATAAACAAAAGTATAAAGAAGAAAATGTTAATATAGACAAAATTTTACCAACACATAATACAAGAAGGCATAGAATATTTAATGCATTTACAAAAAAGGCATTTGGTACTTCTGTTTATACGAGAGAAGAATTAGTATCTTTTTTTAGATCATTAATAAGAATTAATTATTATAATTGTTCAGGTGAATATAAAAATAATAATGATATTGTAAATACAGCTATTTATTGTAAAGAAGATTTAGATAACTTTAATTTACTAGGAAATAAAATAAAAATTAAAGTTACGTGTGAAGATAATAAAACGAAAGAAATAAAATTAAAATATTTTTTTAGAAAAATACATGAAATGGGATATTATTTAAAAGATTCATTATTAAATAATGAGGATGTTGATAAATGTATGATTAATGATTTATTAACATTTTTAAAAATGTATGATATAGATCTTGAAAAAATATTGCCTCATATAATGTTAGGATATACAATGTTAGATAATGCTCATAATATGAATCCATCTAATACTGGAACAAAATATATAAATAAATTAGTTAGTAAAGATGTAAATAGAAGCACAACATCTAAATTAACAAGAAGACATTCATTTAAAAGAGCAAACCAAGAAACTATTGGAAATTGTTGGGCATGGGCATCTGTTAGAATGATTCTAAAATTTATTCAAAATATTATTAAATTTCATCCACATAATGAAATACTTGATATTGAGGTATCAAAATCTGTTATGAATGAAATTTATCATTTTAATAATTTTACAAACTTTTTTTTAGTATTTAATTTAACAATTCCTAAACATCAATATAATATTAATAATGTAAGATTAAAAAATGTAACAATTTATATTTTTTGTGTATTATTAATAGATCATTATAATCCAGATATTTCCATCTATTTAAATAATGGAATAATACTAAATCCGACAAAAGTAGAAGCAGAAAGAGGAGTAAGAAGTATTACTTTTATTTTTGATTTTTTAAAAGGAATTAAAAATATTAAAAATACATTAGAAAAACTAAATTTTTTTAAGAGGTTTGAATTTAATGAAGTTCAACAAAATATTATAATTGATTTTTTTGATGAATTTGAAAATTATATGAATGATTATAACTATAAAATACATGTGAAAACAATTAGATTTCTTAATAACCAAATATATAATATGAATATTGATAGCTCTAAAAGATTTAATAGAACTGATGAAAATACAATGAAAGTTATAGATGTAATTATAGAAATAATTAAAAAATATAATTTATATATATATTTTGGAATTGATTTATCTACAATACCTTCTTCACTAGAAAAAGAATTTCTTGATAAACATCCATTTCATGCATTAGTTATTACACAATATAGTTCAAAAAAAAATAAATTTATTATAGAAAATTCTTGGGGTAAAAAATATTCTACTTTTTTAATTACTAAAGAACAACTACTTGAAGCAATAAAAAAACATGATGACTTTATTTTTCAATATATTTATCCAACACATTATAAAGGAATATTAAAAGGTTACAAACCTGTAAGCAATCATTTTGATCCAAGTACAGCTTCTTTAGATGATAGACCTGAATATTTAAAATCAGTTCATCCTACTTCAAAGAGACGTTCTTCAAAACGATATAGTTCACCTAAACATAGTTCATCTAGTCATATACATATTTCACCTAGACGTAGTTCATCTGGAGATAGTTCACCGCTAGGTTAACTTATAATTTAAGTAGCATATAATAGACCACAATTTCCTCCAATAAAGTTGACAACATTATATCTCTCTTCATATACAACTAAATTGTAATTATAATCATAGATTCTCCAAGTAGGTTTATTAATTCCAATAACATTACCTGATTGTGGGTCACAAATAACTAAACTTTGTGCATTTGGGTCAACTGGAGGTGTAATAGTAACTGTTTCTAATTCAATATTATTAAATCTACTCATATTCATAGCTCCACTTGGTTGTAAATCAAGATTGGATGAATTTAAACAGAAATTATATAAATACACTCCATTTTTTCCAGAGCCAGAAGCTCTTGTATATTTTTCAATATAATTATAAACACCGGCAGGTTGTATATTCTCTCTATAAATGCCGTCTAATAATATTCCCATTGAAATTAATATATTTTTTGTATTTTCAAAGTTAAAATTTCCTGTAATCATCCATCCAGTTAAAAAGCCATTAGTATTTACACCAGGTCCTATTTCTACATTTGTACCAGAACGATTTACAGTCCAAGTACCATTAGTAGGTCCTTGAATAAGGTCATTAGGTAAATAAGAATAAGGCCAATTTGTATAATTACTCCATTCATTTCTTAAATTAACATCACTTCTTTGGAAGTAAAACATCCAATCAGTAATCATTCCAATAGAATCTAAAGTAATACGATTTGAACCAGTCACATTATAAAATATTTGTTCTCTCACTTGTTTGAATAAATATTTTTGTTCTTGTAAAGCAAATATTCTAGATTCTTCATTAGAGAGAAAACCATATGTACAAATTAAATGAATATCAGCATTCCATAATGTTCTTGTATCAACATAAGAAGATACACCTAATTCAACATCAGGTGGAGTTTGAAGAAAACGATAAAATTGCATATAATATAAATTAAAATTAGGAGAGATATATGGAAAGTTATTAGGATAATCATATACATCTCTAATTTGCATTAATTCATAAATAGGTCTCATAGTTACATTAATATGTAATTCATTATATTGTAAAGAAATAAGAGGAAAAGCCATTTGACTTTTGATATTAAACCAACTATTTAAAGGAATATATAATATTCTTCCTCTAATACTAGGTTCAGCTCCCGCATTATCGGTAGTATAATAAGCATTAGGATAAGAGTTTACACGAGTTCCAGAATTAGCGGGGTCATATAATTCAGGAACATGACCAATCATTTGATAAAATAAATCTTTTTTCACTCCAGTAAAATCTCTTAATACCGAATTTAATAAATAAGAACCAGAATATTCTTGTATAGTTTGATTACCACAAGTAATAGTAATTTTACTAATCATTTGAGCACCAATATATTCAATCCATTTAAATTCATAAGGAACCCAATTTTGATTATTTTCATTAACAGGAGGAACAATTGGACTCCATATATTTGGAAGTTCAACAGAGAGATAACAATCCATTAATAAATCAGCATATCTAGGTATTTTAAATGTAAAATTAGATTCTTCAGTTAAACGCAATGTTTTGGTTCCATCAAAATCAACTCTAAATTTTTGTAAACCGAAATTGGTGTATTTTGAATATGTTGATTTAAAAAATGTTTTAGAAGGGTTACCATTTAAAATAATATTTTGTTGACCTTCAGAAGCTAATTGCATTAATCCACCCGGCATAATTAGTATATTATATAATATATTATTTAACTTATGAATAATTATTAATTATATTATATTAATCAATAATATAATTAATGGACCCAAAAATGATTGGAATGTTTGTATTTACAGGTGTTTTTATTATAATTATTGTTGTTATATTAATAGTGAATCAATATTCATATAATGCAGCAGTTGTTAATAATAATAAGATTAAAAGTTTAACATATCAAACTATAAATTACAATGAAGATAGAACAATAATACAAGACCCATCATGTGTAATTGTAGAATCATCGCCTACAAATGATAATACTGCTGAAAAAAAAGGATTATATAAAATTCGTGATTATTATATATTATCTTCTTATAATTCATGTAATACAAGCACAGAACTGCAACATAATACTATTTCATTAAATGCATTAAAGTATGTAATTGGTCAAGGTGCAAGATTATTAGATTTTGAGATTTATTCTTTAGAAAATAAACCAATTGTTTCTACATCAAATAATCCTGATAATTATTACATGTTTCAATCAAGTAATTATGTAACTTTTAATGATGTTTTTGAAACTATAATAAATAATGCTTTTAATATTTCTACATGCCCAAATCCAATGGATCCATTATTTGTTCATTTAAGAGTTAAGAGTAATAATGATAAAATGTTAAATAATTTAGCTACAATATTTGAAACATATGAAGGTTCAACTAATTATATATTAGGAACAACATATAGTTTTGAAAAAACAACATGTAATCCTAATGTAACAACTGAAAGAAATAAACAAAGTAATATATCACCTGAATGTAAAGATATAACAATAAATGATGCTAGTTATAATTGGTGTCATCCAGAAATAACAAGAGATATTAGCCAGAATTCTAATATAAATTTAAATTGTAATACTAATAATATTACAGAAGAACCATTATATTATTTTCAAAATAAAATAATAGTAATTTTAGATAGAAGTAATACAACTGCTTTAGATTGTGCTAATTTAATGGAATATGTAAATTTAACAAGTAATTCTTTATATTGTCGTTTAATTAATAATTTTACTATGGTAAATTCACAAGACCAGCAAGAATTATTAGAATTTAATAAAAGAACAATGACTATTGTTACACCTGATATTGGAATAAATAAAAATAATCCGGATGTTAATAAATCTAAATTATTAGGAATACAATTTAATGCAAATAACTTTTATCAAAAAGATAATTCTTTAAATAATTCAATAAATATGTTTAATAGTGCTGGATGTGCTTTTATTCTAAAACCAGCTGAAATGAGATATTATCCTATAACCGTTACAGTTCCTCCTCCAAATCCTCCGGGATATTCTTTTAAAGAAAGACAAATTAAAAACAATTATATTGGATTATCAATATAATATTACTTTATATTATGAATAAATATAAATGTGATAAAAAATTTACATTAGAAGAATGTGAATTAACTATTTTAAGATTAGCTGTTGATAAAGCAGAAAAAAATATTAAGACAAATATAATAAACTCTCCTAATATTCAAAAAATTCTTCTTATTGTTGAAACATTTTTAAAAGATAAACAATTAATTGTTTACGGTGGGACTGCTATTAATTCTATTCTTCCAATAGAAGACCAGTTTTATAATAAAAATACAGATTTACCTGATTATGATATTTATTCTTATAATGCTTTTGATGATTCAAAAGAATTAGCAAATTTATATTATACAAATGGATTTACAGAAGTAGAAGCTAAAACTGGAATTCATTGTGGAACATATAAAATATTTGTTAATTTTATACCTATTGCAGATATCACATTTTTAAATAAAAATATTTTTAATTCTATTAAAAAAGATTCTATTATAAAAAATGATATATTGTATGCTCCTCCTAATTTTTTAAGAATGTCATTATATTTAGAATTATCTAGACCTGAAGGAGATGTAAGTAGATGGGAAAAAATTCTAAAAAGAATTACATTATTAAATAAAAATTATCCATTAAAAGCATCTAATTGTAAACAAATTGATTTTCAAAGAAAAACAGATACTTTGGATAATATAAATACTATTTATGATGATATAAAAGATGCATTTATTTCAGAAAAAGTTGTATTTTTTGGAGGTTATGCAATTTCTCTCTATTCTCAATATATGCCTTCTAGGTTAAAACATAAATTTAAAAAATATCCAGATTTTGATGTATTATCTATTCATCCTCAAAAAACAGCAGAAAATATTGTTAATCAGTTAGAAAGTAAAGGAATCAAAAAAATATCTATTGTTAAAAAAACAGGAGTTGGAGAGATTATTTCAGAACACTATGAAATAATCATTAATAAAGATACTGTTGCATTTATATATAAACCTCTTGCTTGTCATAGTTACAATGTTATTCATATTAATAATAAAAATATTAGAATTGCTACAATAGATACTATGTTAAGTTTTTATTTAGCTTTTTTATATGCAAATAGAGAGTATTATGATACAAATAGAATATTATGTATGTCTCAATATTTATTCAAAGTTCAACAACAAAATAGATTAGAACAAAAAAGTTTATTAAAAAGATTTAGTATTCATTGTTATGGTCATCAAGAAACTTTGGAAGAAATTAGAGCTAAAAAAACAAAAAAATTTATGAATTTAAAGAAAAAGAAAAATTCAAAAGAATATGAAAAGAATTTTTTGAGATATCGTCCAGTTGATATTGCAAAGAAAAATTTGGATTTAGAAAATTTAATAAAAATTCCTACAATGAAATCTAAGACTTTAAAGAGAGAAAATAGTAATTCAACTAGAAAAAATAGTAAAAGTAAATTATTACGAATGCAATAAAAGAGCTAATATATAATAAATTAATCCAAAAGTTAAACTCATAAAAATATTTCCATAAATATTAATATTTCCATCTTTGAAGAAAAACATAGGAATATATGTGCTTAACAATACTCTAATAAATGGTAACTGAAATAAAAAATAAATTAATGAGAGAATAATAGCTAATTGCCATTCATTAAAATTATTTTCTAATATATATTTTTTTGTATTATTATAATCAAAAATAGAATTACTTTTTCTCTCTTCTTCCTCTTCTTCTTCAATAAAATCATGTTTAGAAGAAGAAGGAATATATTCTTGTTGAACTTGTTCATCTAAATATTGCGTTTTATTTATAGGTATATCTCTTGACTGCAAATTAGTAGCACCATTTATTCTAGCTTGTTGAATCCCATTAACAAGTTCATTCATAATAGATGGATCTAAACTACTTTCTGATGAAGATAATTTTGTATTCTCTCCAACAATATTATCCGTAATATTAAATTTAACATTAGTATCTGTTGGTAACTCAAAAATGCTTGTAGCCATTATATTTATAAAATGAATTATAAATATAATTATGACGAATTATTCTTGTGTTCCATATTTACACTTCTTTTTGTTGAACTACATTTAGTTGAAACTAAATTATATTGAAAACATTTTCCATCTTGTTTAAATATTTTATTTTCAATTTCATCTAAAGGAGGAGCATAGAAAATCACACAATTATCTCCTTTACACATTTTTCTAAAAAGAGTTGCCAACCCAAATCCTAATAAGATTGACATAATATATTTTCCTGTTTGTGTCTTTAAAAATTTTGAGAAATGTAAAGCCATATATATTATAATTATAATATATAATGAAAATACCAATACGCTATTTACCTTTTTCTTTAAGCAAAAAAGATAAAAAGAAACAAGTCAAAATGTTAAAATTATCAAGAAATAATTATAAAAAACATAAATACTATAATAGAGAGAAATTAGCATCTTATAAAAATAAAAAATCAAATCATATAACTGATGCACAAAAAATATATAAAATAAAATCAATTACTCCAAATAAAGAACTTTCTCTCAAAACAGGATGTTCCCTCTCTTCATTGAGAGAAATTGTAAGAAAAGGAGAAGGAGCTTATTATTCTTCTGGATCAAGACCGAATCAAACTGCACAAAGTTGGGGATTAGCAAGATTAGCAAGTTCTATTACTGCAGGAAAATCCGCAAGCGTTGATTTTGATATTTTAGAAAAAGGATGTAATCATAATAAGAAGGCTTATAAACTAGCTTTACAATCAAGAAAAAAATACAAATTTGGAAGAGGTAAAACTAGAAAGGTTGTTACATAGATGCCCATTCATATAATGTTTTTAATTTAATTTTCTTTTCAAATCCTCGTCCTTCTTCTCCAACAGGACAATCAATATTTTTATTTGTTTCCATTCCAATTGAATCCCAAAACCCTGCAGATGCATCCACATCAATATAAACGAAATAATCCATATATATATCTTCTCTCATAATTTCATTCAAAAGAGAGAAAACCATAATTCTAGATAACTGAATTCCTTTGAATTCTGGAAAATCAGAATCAATACCGATACTCATATGACATGTGCTTCCAGAACCAAAACATTCTTTTGTTCCATTCAAAATGTCTCCAGCAATCTCAAAATGAGCAATCTCTTCTTTTTTACGAAATATGGTAATACCTCTGTATAATGTTGGAGGAGTATATTCTGGACTGGAAATCTTCTTTTCATAATGAATTCGCAATCCTTCTTTTTTAAAGAGCTCTTTTGCTTTTTTCATTTTATTTTTGTTCAAAAGAGAGAAAATCTTGGACTTGTTTAAATAACGGTCTTGCATTTTGTTAAGTGATAGAATATATTTTTATTAAAGCATTTCAATTTTATTTTAATGGACTTGTCCATTAAAATAAAACAATGACCCCGTATGGGTCCAGAAATTATATACTTTTCTCTCTCTTATATCTGTACAGGCAACTTAGAAATAAGATGGTCAGCTGGACATTTTACTTCTTTTGAAGTAAATGTAAAACAGTTGTTTGCTGTATCTTTATATTGTATTTTTCCAATATTTTGAGGAGTAGGATATACATATACTTTTCTCTCTTCTTCACCAAATATATATACAAATATCAGTCCTACAATGAAACTTATGATAAATACTTTGATACATATATATTTCAACATAGTATTATATTAGATAATAATTATAACTCACCAGTTTGTAATAAATGTCTTACATACATTAAAATATATAATGTCTTATTAGAAGAATCTATTAATTTTGCATTTTTTGTATCCAATAATGCTTTCTTCATTTTTTCATTTTGGGTAAATTTGGCTTTTTGTGCTAAAAACATTTCATAATTCTCTCTATATCTATTTATATCTGCATCTTCTGAAGAAGGTAATTCAAAATCTTCATCAATTGTTATTTCATCTGGTCTTACTTTTATGCCTTTATATATTCCATCTGTTCCATAATGTTTTGCTAATGAAATATCATTTGATAAAATAAATTCTGGTTTATCTGGAATAATACTATCTCCATAATCAAGAGAGAACTTTTCATATATTTCTGGATGTCCCTTTTTAAATTTAGATGCATGAAAATATTGTTCAACTGTTTTCCATTTCTTTGAATCTATTGTAAAGTTAGATGTTCCAAAAGTAGATAATTTTCTTCTCCAATCAGTAATTTTATTTAACTTTTCAAATTCAGATAATTTATCTTCAGGAACTTTATCATGTTTATCTTTTCCTGCAGGTAATTTATTAATATCAGAACTTGAAGTAATAAATAATACAATATTTGGATCATATAATTTTTCTTCTTCTACTATTTGTGGAATATCATTTGCTAATTTTATTTCTGGATAATCTTGTGAAATTAATTGTTTTACTTCTTGTTCTTGTTGTGTTTGTAAAGTAATTTCTTCTTTTTCTTCATCAGATTCTTCTCCAAACATATCATTTAATTCAGCTTGAGATATTGGTTTTGTTTCAACTATAACTTTACTTCCTTCTGGTGTAAAGTTTACTTCTTCTAATACATCTTCTTGTTCTTCTTCTGGTAAAGGGTTAGATTTCTTTCTAGATTTAAGTGTTGCCGTTTTAGGATTTCTTTCTTTCTTTTCTGTTTTCTCTCTCTTTTCTGTTTTCTTTTTTAAACTTGGTTCATCACGACTTATATTATCTTCTATTTTAATAGGGATTAAAGAAAATTCATTATATATTGTTTTATATTTTTTTGGAATTTCTACTAATTTATAAGAATTATCATCATTATCACATATAACTTCTGGTTCACTATATTTTAAATGTAGTATTTCATTTAATAAATGTATTAATTTATCTTTATAAATAGATATAACATTACCAATAATTTCATCTTTTATTTCTTCGTCTTTTGTATATTTATATTTATTCAATTCTACTCTGATTTCTTCTATTTCCAAATAACTTTTTTTTTCTAAATCACATAATTGTATATAATCTTCAATATTATCTACAAATAATTCATAATTTTTTTTTATAAAATAATAATCAAGAGTATATTGATCTATTTGTTTTTTAATATTATTAAATCGTTCAACAATTTTGCTTGAAGAAATATATCCAAATAATAAATCATTTTTATACAAAATTACATTTTTTTTTAAATCTTTTATTTTATATTCATATTCTCTCATTTTATCAATATATAATTCTATTTTACCAGTATGTATATCTATTTTTGTTTTACAAGGGTCTGGTTTAACATTACAATAAGCTAATAATATTCTATCACCTTGTATTACTTCTGTTTTAAATATAGTTCCTCCGGGTCTTTTACAAAAAATACATTTAGGAGGTTTTGATTTTTCTTTATAAGCTTTTGTTTTTATTTCATAATCGGATTTTAGTCTATAATATTCTTCCATTTTTTGAATAACTTCTTCTGATAATTTATATATAATTTCAGTTGATTTAGTTGATTTAGTTGGTGTAAGTTGTTCCATATTATTATGATTATTATTTATCTTAATAACACACGTTTTACAGAAATATCATCATATTCATTATTCCAACCAGGTAAACCAGTTATTAAAGAATCTGACATTTTTTGTTTTGCATCTTGATAATTTTTAATTTTAGATAAAATATAATGTTGTTTCTCTCTATTTTTTTTTTCTTTTTCTTTAGGTGTTAATTTTTTTTTATATTTAATAATTAAAATAATAATAATGATAATAATAAATCCAACTCCTAAAGATATATTCATCAAATTATTATTATAGTCCTGTTTAAAGGTATGACATTGTTTTAATGTTTCATTTAAAAAGTATTTCATACCCGGTTCTATTAAAGAAGGTTTTATATCCATTAATTTACTATGTTATAATATCAAAATTATTTATCCTTATATCTATAATATGAATTCTGTGTATTCTTCTTGGTTATACATTCTTATTCTTATTTATGTTATTTGTATTTATTATTCGGAAATAGATGAACCAAATAGTTACATTGATGCAAAAAACAGTTTAGTATCTGGTATAAAATGGGGTGCTTTATTCTTTTTAATTGTTGGTGAATTATCTATGGCATATGCTTTAGATCATAGTAAAGATGATTCTGAACCACAAAATATAAAAATATTATTTGCAGTAATGATTACTTGGTTTTTATTATTTACACCAAGTATTTATTTTTATTATTCTGGTGAACTAACTAATGGATTTTATGGTAAATCATCTATTTATATTAATTCTATATTTGAAAATATTATTGGGTATTTATTTGTAAAAACTGAAGCAAATGAAATCTTTTCAGCTTTAAATATAGGAAAATTTGAAGATGATGGAAAAACTATAAAAGATATGGAAAAAATTATGATTGAAATTAATAAAAGCCGTGCTATATTTATAAATCAATTAAATATATTTAATTTTAAAAATATATGGGACAAATTATTTAGTCCTTTATTTTCACAACTTCATCCGGGTAAAACATTTTCTCAAGCAAATCCTATATTAGATACTTCCAAAAAAGGAGAAACAGTAGGAGAAGGAGAAGGAGAAGTAACAGGAGAAAAAGGAGAAGGAGCAGTAGCAGCAGGAGGAGGAAAAGAAGGAGAAGTAACTAGTAATAATTCTACAGAACATTCTGGTTCAAATGATTCATTAGAACAAATTAGAGAGAAATTATTTAATTTAGTTAAAAGAAAATATATCATTGGT